>Ga0310691_10006945_pt1 | contig 11946 bp, 10 predicted proteins | sample 176DNAGHGlowgp2_FD_203887 | JGI IMG/M metagenome (GOLD analysis project Ga0310691, IMG submission 203887) | Sheep rumen microbial communities from Palmerston North, Manawatu-Wanganui, New Zealand - 1766 DNA GHGlow gp2 (v2) (version 2) | ecosystem: Host-associated > Mammals > Digestive system >... | reverse complement strand
AATAATTTATTCTGATATGATAATTACTTCGTGAAAAAAAAGAGGCGATGCTACCATTGACTATGAAATAGTATATGATACCAAGACTGGTGACGTATATAAAGCATATAACGGATTTACAGATGAATACTCCGGTAATAGATATAAAACTGTAACCGATGACATGTATACTAAAACAATTAGCGGATATATCGAAAAATAAAAGACTAAAGTGATTTTAGTCTTTTTTTGTGATATACTTAACGTATTAAAGGAGAAAACTTATGTTTAGTAAAAATAACTTAAGATATATATGTATCTTAGCACTTGGCTTCTTTTGGTGTAGCTCAGTATATTTAACTCAAGAACAGTATTTAATAAAATATGCTAGTACTAATTTTGTAAATATTGTTGAATTATTATTTGGTAGTTTTGCTATGGCAATTGGTATTTTAGCTTTTGGCTTAATGTACCGTAAAAATAAGAATATAAAATTAACATACATAATTTTTATGTTATTATCTATTGTTTCAATGATTACCTTTTTTGCTACAAAAAATCGCTATATAATGAGTGTATGTATGTCATTAACTTGCTTTTTTGGAACAGCTGGCTTTGGCGCTGGATATCATTTTTCATTACTAGCAAGTAATGTTCAAAAAGAATATCGAGGTAGAGTATTTGCTATTGGTTACGGATTAGGTTCAGTTGGTACTTATTTACTAATATTATTACCTGAAACGTTTTATTCAGCAATTAAATCTTTAATTCTCTATATTCCTATGATTATATTAAATTTATATCTTGTCATAAAGAAAACTAAATTAAACAATCTCACTCATGAAGAATACACCCATAGCTTTAAAAATTATTTCTTAAGAATCTCGGTAATTGTCTTAGCTATGTCACTTTTATCAGCCTTATCAACTGATACCATATCAGTGTATACGATTAACGTAGCAGGTGGCTATGGTGCTACCAGATTATATTATTGTTTAGGTCTATTAATTGCTGGTTTTTTAGTTGATAAAAAGAATAATGTCTTTGAAATCTTAACAATCGTAAGTTTTATTTTTTCATTACTAGCTATTATTTTATTAAAAGATAATTATTCAATTAATTTAATTGCAGGCTTATCATACTCTTTTATTGGTTTCTTTGTTTTATTTAGAACCATGAGTTTTGTTAATTTAGTTGATAATAAAAAGAATATAGTTTGGGCTAGTGCCTTTGGCTTGATGTACTCTAGAATTATGGAAGGCTTAATGGTTTTATTTGAAGATAAATTACTCGCTAATTATACAATATTAATCGTAGTTATTTCTTTAGTTCTATCAATTGTTATCGTTTTATATTTCCTTTTATATTTTGAAAAAAATAAAATAACCGAAAATGATGCCCTTAAAAATATTTCGTTAAAATATAAATTAAGTAACCAAGAAGAAAAAGTATTAAAGTTATTATTAGATGATTATACTCGTGATGAAATAGCTGATAGCCTATATTTATCAGTAAATACTGTTAAAAATCACATTGCCAATATCTATAAAAAAACTGGTATGAAAAAGAATGAATTAAAAGAAAAATGTTTCTATAGGACTAATTAGTCCTTTTTTAGTACTTCAAAATTTGACAAAATATGATAATCTAATAACATAGAAAGGAAGGAAAAAAATGAAAAAATATTATTTATTATTACTATTATTACTTACCCCATTTCTTGTCGAAGCTAAAACAGTAACTTGTACATCAAGAAATAATTTTACTGTAGGAAAGAATGTCTATGATGGGGTAGGAGTTACCTGCTCTGAAGGGAGTACATCAATCTTTGCTGTTACCGAAAAAAATACTGGATATGTTCAAAGTCCATACAATGCGAAAGAAGGTAAAATATATTTTCTTGATGTTATATGGACAGGTACTTTTGATAATAGCACTGATAAACTAGTCGTTGATGGTGTAGATCAATCAGAATGGGCTTTTGGTTGTGAAGATGGTTGCCACGTTTCAACAAAAGAGGTTTCTCCCAAAGCAGTGCCTACACCAACTACTACGCAAAAAATAGAAACACCTACAACCACCAAGAAAGTAGACACCCCAACTACCACTAAAAAAGTTGATGAAAAAACAACTGCCAAAGCAATCCAAGTATATTGGGTATCATTTGATGTTAATGGTGGAAAAGAAGAAATAAAACAACAAGCCGTTGAAGAAGGTAAGTCAGCCACGAAACCAGCAAATCCTACAAGAGAAGGTTATACATTTGATGGCTGGTATTTAAATGATAAAGCATATGATTTTAATACCAAAGTTACCGGAAGCATTACCTTGAAAGCCAAATGGAAAGAAGTAACTACAGGTAAAGAAAATGTTTCATTTGTAAAGTTAAGTGGATTACTTGCTCCATATGAAGGAGAAAAACTTGATAATGATCTTACAATTGAAACATATAAATCTTGGAATATAAATATATTTAATGTTGATATTGAATGGTATCGTGGCAAAGATAAAAATAAAATAGATGAAAGAGTATATAATCTTGGTACTGTCAAAGCTGAAGAAGGTTATTATTATCAAGTAAAACTTGTATTAACACCTGGTGAAGGTTATACATTTAACAATACCAAAGTATATCTTACTGGTAAAAAAATGGCAACAACTAAAGAAGAAAATAAATTGGTCGTTTATAGTCAAATATATGGACCAATCAAAAAAGGTGAATCAGCAGACCCCCTTCTAGTTTTTGAAGATTATGAAGTCACTATTAATTCTGGAAAATCTGGTGAAAGCATGTATGGTGTTCCATATTTAATTAGAGAACATGATGATGACGCCGAAAAAATATTACTTGGTCCTAATTGTATTAGAGTATCTAATCCGACATATTTTAGTGTTAACACCAATATATGTGGCACAAATGAGATTAATAATAATTACGCAACTATGACACAGCCTATATTATTAACATTTAAAGGTGGAAATTTTCAAGCTGGTCAAATAATAACTACTGATATTATTTTAACAGATGTAAATGGTAAAACTTATTCGGGAACATATACATTTAGAATAGTCAAAATGGAACCACAAAAAGTAGGATCAGAAGGTGACCCAATCATTGCTGAATTTCTTGGTGAAGTAGAAAAAAATTGGTTTATCCATGCTGAAGACTTAACTAATAAAGATATGGGTATGCAAGTCCAGAAAAATATTACTATTGCTGGATTCAATTTTGTGGCCTTAGAAAATATTACTATTTCTAGTGAAGAAGGCGAAAAAAGAGATGGCGAATTTACTATTAAAATTTTGCTTGATGAAGGAATGAAGAAATATAAAGATTTTTCATTCGTATATGCCTATGGTGGCGAAGGTTATCAAATGGGGCAAGGCCCTGAAATTATCAAAGGCCATGTCGAAGGCGATTATCTTGTAGCTAGACTTCCTCACTTAAGTAAATATGCTATCTTTGGTAAGGTTGATAAAGAAACTGCTAATAAAAATATCTATTATTATCTTGGTGGAATACTAATATTAATTATCATTGGTGTTGTATTAGCATTAATATTTAAAAAGAAAGCAAAAAAAGACTAAGAAAAATCTTAATCTTTTTTCTTTTATATGTTATAATCAAATAGTAAAGGAGTGTAATATGAATAAAACATTAATATGTTATTTTTCAGCCAGTGGAACAACTAAAAAAGTAGCTGAAAGGCTATCATCACTAATAAATAGTGACTTATTTGAAATCGAACCAAAAGAGTTATATACCAAAGAAGATTTAGATTGGATGGATAAAAAGAGTAGGACAACATTAGAAATGGCCAATAAAAGTTCTCGACCAGCAATTAAAAATAAAGTTCCTAATATAAACGAATATAATAAAGTTATTATTGGCTTTCCTGTATGGTGGTATACTGCCCCAACCATTATTAATACTTTTATTGAAGAAAATGATTTAACTGATAAAGAAGTATATATCTTTGTTACAAGTGGTGGTTCCTCATTTGGTGGCAGTTTAAAAGATTTAAAAAATACTTACCCTAATATTAATTTTATAAATGGTAAAAAAATGAATGAAAATGACAATCAAGAAGAGTTAGTTAATTGGTTAAATTAGGTGAATTATGAAAAAGAGAAGTCTATTTATCTTAATATTAATTATCTTTATTTTAACTGGATGTAGTAATTACAAAATAACTAAAAATGAAACACAAAATATCCAATATCAAAAATATGATAATGGCTTATTTTCAATGCAAATTCCTAAAGGATGGAAAGTATCTATTGGGCCATTTGATTATATTCATTATACATTTATGGTCTATAATCCAACTAATCCATCATATAAAATATATTTTAATATGAAAAGTGAAGGGTACTTAAAAACTGAAAAAATGCGTAATTGGTATAAAAGTTATTATCCAACAGCTCCATTTGCAACATTACCTGCAATCGATCCGCAAACTACCGAAACATTCTATAAAATATTTACAGAAGCTATGACTCCTAATAATACTAAAGATTTTGTTTTTCCAACTATTAAAGAATTTACTGTTATAGAAAAACTTGGTAATAATATTACTAGTGGTGAAATTGTAAGAGCTACATATAAAAATGAAAATGACGAAACAATTGATGGCATATTCACTACTACAATCAAAGAAGTGTCTCTATATTATGTAACTGCTTTAAATGTCTATACAACTATTTTTTACACTACACCTGAAAATGAATTAACAGAGTGGCAAAGTATTTTAAATTATTCACTAAGTACACTACAGTTTAGTAATACATTTATATCTGGATTTAATAATCAAGAAGAAATAATTATGAATACTATTAATAATAATAGCAAAATATACGCTGAAATGTCAGATATCATTACATCAGGTTGGCGTGATAGACAATCAACTTACGATATTATTAGTCAAAAACAAACTGATGCTACACTTGGATATGAAAGAGTATATGACACTGATACTGGTGAAATATATAAAGCTAAAAACGGTTTTATGGATAATTATAATGGAAAAAAATATCAAAGTATTACTGATGAAATGTATAATTTACCAACCTATGGCTATATTGAATAAAAGAGTGCAAATTAAGCACTCTTTTCAATTATAATTGTATATTTACTATTGCCACGATAATAACCATTTTCATCAAAATCTTCCATTCCATCATAAGTAAACACCATTAATGTAATAGGAGAAGTTATTTTTGAAGCCCCACTAGCAGTATATAATTTAATTGATGAATATATCGTATCACTCTTAACATCCTCAGGCTCTACATGATTATAAATTGTACCATCTTTTTGATGGATATCATCATATAAATAAATATACAAATATGGATGAAATAAATGTTTAACCGATGGATCTAAAATAACTTTTTCATATTCTTCATCTTCAGTTGAAAACTTTACATAATAACCAATCTTATAATTATCAATATCCTGATAATTTTGATAATATTTATTAAAATTACGTTTAACATTACTACTTCCAAGATTAAGGTCATTAGTAAAACATACCTCAAAATAACCAACATCATTATGAACTTTAAAATCTGTCTTATAGTCTTTAATTAGTTCTCCTTCCTGATATAATCCAACAGTAATAGGGTTATCATCGATATATACTTCTTTTACTTCTTCTTGAGTGTCTTCAATTATCTCGTTTGTAAAAGTAGATTTAGGTATTTCTTTTGTGCAAGCTGTAAGTAATAAAAGACAAATTAATAAATATTTTTTCATTATATCACCTTAATAAGTATAACACTTAAAAAAGAAAAAAGGAAGACTACAATTTAAAGTCTTCATAATCATTATCATTCATATCTTTTAAAGAATAATATAATCTTTCATTATACTTTTTAAACTTAGCAATAATATTAGTTGGAAACATTTTTACCATTTTATTATAATTGCTAATATTAGCATTGTAATAATTTCTAAGAGTTATCAATTCTTCATCAATTATCTCAATTTGTTTCACCATTTTAAATATTTTATCATTTTCTTTTAGTTTTGATTCAGTTTCATAAATAGCACTATAATCATTATAAAATTTAACTAATATTCGATCAAAATCAAAATTACTAATTTTTCTAGAACGCAATTTAAGAATATTTTTCGATAACTCTTCATTGATTTCTACAATATTTTTAGATAAAGAGACAACTTTATCTAATAAATCATATTTATCTCTAAGATTACTATCAATTCTATCTTCTGCTTCATTAACTCTAATAATACTCTCATTAAACTTATTATATAGACAAATATAACTTAAAAATATAACAATTACAATTACGATAACAACAAACAATATAACTAAAAAAGTATTCATTCTACCACCTAGATTAATTATAACAAATAATCAATAATTAAACAATCATTTTTTAAGCTATTAATAATTAATATTTTCTAGAAAAGAAATATAATTAACATAGATAAATAAAATTAAATTCCATTCACCAGTACTTGGATCAGAGATAACAATGTAATCTTTTCCAGAATTTTCTATTATTCCCTCAAATATCTTGTCCTGCCACATGGCTGAACCAGGAAAACTAGCATATAATTTAACATTTTTCCCTTTATTTAATTTAAATACATCTCCAAATTCATCTTGATAAATATTTTTCTTATCTAAATCCAAACTATTACCTCCAAATGCATTATCAAAAAAACTTCCATTCATAATTTTACTCCTCAACTTAATATATTAAAAAAATTGCTTTTTATGATCTTATTTGACATCAAATAAGACATTTGTTATACTTAACTAGGTGATAATATGAAAGTTCGTGTTGGTGTATCTAATAGGCATATCCACTTATGTAAAGAAGATGCCGATATTTTATTTGGGAAAGATTATGTTTTTACTAAAAGAAATGATTTAACGCAAAAAGGAGAATATGCTTGTGAAGAAACCGTAGCTATTAGTACTGATAAGTATGAATTTCCACATGTTAGAGTACTTTGCCCATTTAGAGAGTATACTCAGGTAGAAGTATCACTAGATGACAGTATTCTATTAGGTATTAATCCTCCAATAAGAGATTCCGGAGATTTAGATAAATCCGAATCAGTCTACATTACCGGTCCAAAAAATAAAATATATAAAAAAAATTGTTGTATTAGAGCTACAAGGCATATCCATTGTAATAAAACTGAAAAAATTGGTTATGATAATAAAGAAATAGTCACAGTTACTAAAGAAGATGGCACTATCATTGACAATGTTCATATCAAAATGAAAGATAGTTTTGAGTTAGAACTACATTTAGACAGAACAGATGCTAATAAATTTGGACTTAATAACGGAGACTACGTTAACTTAAAATAAAGGTGATAAAATGGATATCATTACAATCCTCAAAAAAACAAAAAAAGAACTCTTTAAAAAAATATTAACATCGATTGCCATTCAAGGATTATTATTAATAATTCCCGTATATTGGGCTAATAGTGTTAACCATGCTACAGCCTTTGAGTATACTGCTGCCTTTAAATTATTAATTGTAACCCTTATCTTATCTCTATTATATTATTTATGGAGTTATTTTAATCAAAAAGCCTGGTATAACTATTATAATAAATTATATTTAGAATATACGAATTTAGTAACCGAAGCAAGTGTCGATAATATTACATTAGGAGAATATACTAATATTATCAATAATGATATAGATATTATTGGAACATTTATTGGTAATTCCGTCACAAGAATTATCCAAGTACTAGAATTTTTAGTAATCTATATGTATTTTTTATCGATAGATTTTTATATTTTCCTAATAACATTAACTGTCTCTATAATTATGATTATAGTAATTCTTTATTTTGGCTCAAAAATTGAAATAAAAAATAAAAAAAGAAAAGATAACTTAGATATTAAAACAATCAACATCCATAATATATATGATATATTAAAGAGAAAAGAAAAAATAAATGATAATAGTTTTCTTAAAAGTACTATTAAATACCTAGAAAGTAATGCCAAATATAATTTATTTGTCATGGCCATGATATATCTTGTATTAGGCTTTATCGAACTGTGTCGCTATGGTATTATTATCTACTCGGTATACCTAGTTAGCATTGGAAAAATGGAAATTGGTACTATCTTACTAATATACTCTTATTATGCAAAAATTCTAACCAATTTTGAAGTACTAGGAACAATCAATGCCGAATACCAGAGTGTTAAAGTATCGATTAATAGACTTAATAAAATTAAATCTGGAGATATAGAAATATAATCTCTTTTTTTATTTTTAAAGAGTTATTAGGTCAATAAAGTGTAAAGTAATTTGAAAAAAATTTTAAACTATGATAAAATTATCCTAGCGAGAGTGATAATATGGAAAAATATGATGAAAGTAGCATAAAAATATTGGAAGGGCTTGAAGCAGTTAGAAAACGTCCTGGTATGTATATTGGAAGCACTGACAAAAGAGGATTACACCATTTAGTATGGGAAATAGTCGATAACTGTGTCGATGAAGCTCTTAATGGTTATGGAGATTATATAAAAATTACATTACACACAGATGGTTCCGTATCAGTAAGTGATAGAGGTAGAGGCATTCCTACAGGTATTCATTCATCAGGTATGAGTACCCCTGAAGTTATTTATACAGTCTTACATGCTGGTGGTAAATTTTCTGATGGTGGATACAAAGTATCGGGCGGATTACATGGTGTTGGTGCTTCAGTTGTCAACGCCCTATCAGAATGGTTGGAAGTAACAATAAAAAGAGATAAAGAAGAACATTATATTAAATTTTCAAATGGTGGTCATGTTGAAATTCCATTAAAGAAAATAGGTACTTCAGTAAGAAGTGGAACTACAGTCCGCTTTAAGCCCGATGCATCCATTTTTGAAACGACAACCTTTAGTTATTCGACAATCTGTGAAAGAATGCAAGAATGTGCCTTTCTAATTAATGGTTTAACTATTGAAATAATTGATGAATTTGAAAACAGAAGTGAAAAATATTGTTATGAGAATGGTTTATCAGCATTTTGTGAATATTTAAATGAAGGTAAAGAACCTCTTCATAAAGTTTTATGTTTCGAATCTATGAAAGATAGAATTAATGTTTCAATTGGTATGCAATATACAGATAGTTATAGTGAAAATATAATATCTTTCGTTAATAATGTAAAAACTCCAGATGGAGGAACTCACGAAGTTGGATTCAAAACTGCTATAACTAAAGTTTTAAACGATTATGCGAAAGAAAATGGCTTTGTCAAAGGAAAAGATAAAGCTTTCGAAGGATCTGACGTAAGAGAAGGCTTAACTGCTATAATTGCTGTTCAGATTCCTGAATCATTGCTCCAATTCGAAGGACAAACAAAATCAAAACTAGGAACCCCTATAGCTAGAACTATCGTTGAATCAATTGTAACTGAAAAATTAAAATTTTTCTTAGAAGAAAATAATACCGTTGCTAGTAAAATTATTGGCAAAGCAGTTAAAGGAAAAGAAGCTAGAGAAGCCGCCAGAAAAGCTAGAGAAGAAACTAGAAAAGGAAAAGATAATAAAAAAATAGAAAAAATTTTATCTGGTAAATTAACCCCAGCAACTAGCAAAGAACGCGATAAATGTGAATTATTTATTGTAGAAGGAGATTCTGCTGGCGGTTCCGCAAAGCAAGGAAGGGATCGCAAAACGCAAGCTATCTTACCCCTTCGTGGTAAAGTAATTAATACCGAAAAAGCTAAAATTGAAGACATCTTCAAAAATGAAGAAATAAATACATTAATTCATACAATCGGAGCTGGCATTGGCAACGACTTTAATATAAAAGAATGTAATTATGGTAAAGTAATCATTATGACCGATGCCGATGACGATGGAGCCCATATTCAATGCCTGCTCCTAACATTCTTCTATAGATATATGAAACCACTTATCGAAGATGGTAGACTATTTATAGCTATGCCCCCTCTATACAAACTAGCATTAAATGGCAAAGATACCTATCTTTGGACAAATGAAGAATTAAAAAAAATGACTGCAGGAAAAAGTAATTATAAAATTCAAAGATACAAAGGACTTGGTGAAATGAATGCCGATCAATTATGTGACACCACAATGGATCCAAGATATCGTAGTCTAGTAAAAGTAAACATCATAGATGGTGCCTTAGCTGAAAAAAGAGTTAGTATCTTAATGGGGGATGCTGTAGAACCTAGAAAAAATTGGATTAATGAAAACGTTGAATTCTCATTAGAAGATTCATACACTATATAAGGAAAATGTGAATTATTCATTATATAAAGAAGTATATAATCAAAATAAATTATTAGACCAATTATTCATAAATACATATGGTAATTTTAATGAAATAATTGCTAATTTTTTAATAAAATGAAAGTAGATAAACAAAGATTCAAAATTGGCTATTAAAAATAATTATTAAGTTGACAAAAATCAAATAATCTTATATAATTAAAGAGATTTCTAAAAAAAGCAAATGAAAGAGACGATATTATAAATTTATAATAGAGAGTAACTGTTTGGTGGAAAGTTATAGCCGTTTATAATATAGATCACTCTGGATGTATCTTTTTGATATTAGAAAAGATCGGTTAAAACCGTTATATTAAATTAAGAGCACACTTTGTGAATTAAGGTGGTACCGCGGAAATATTTCGTCCTTATTATGTAATATAATAAGGACTTTTTAAATTGTAAGGAGGAATAATATGAAATTTAAAGAATTAGATAAAAGGTCTACTTATGAAGTTGAAAAAGACATTTTAGCATCTTGGGGTGGAATAAATAAAATTACGGAAGAACAAATTAAAAATCGTGAAGGATGTCCTGATTTTGTCTTTTATGACGGACCAATCTATGCCAATGCCAAGCCAGGTATTCATCATGTTTTAGCAAAATCTATCAAAGATACTTTTACGAAGTATAAAACAATGCAAGGGTATCGCGTCTTAAGAAAAATTGGGCTAGATACACATGGACTTCCAATTGAAGTAAACGTTGAAAAAAAATTAGGTTTTACTAGTAAAGCTGATATTGAAGCTTTTGGAATTGAAAATTTTTGTCGTGAATGTAATAAAACTACTGCCACCAATATCGATGAAATAAATGAACTTACCAGTATGATGGGCCAATTCATTGATTGCAAGCACCCTTATGTAACTTGCTCTAATGAATTTATTGAGTCTGAATGGTGGATTATCAAAGAAATGGCTAAAAAAGATTTAATCTATCACGGAAATAAAGTTCTATGGTACTGCCCAAGATGTGGAACAGAACTTTCTCAAAATGAAGTAGCTCAAGGATATCAAGAAGATCCCGTCAATACCGTTATTGTCCCATTTAAAAAAAGCGATGAAGATGCATACTTCCTAGTGTGGACAACGACACCTTGGACACTAATAGCAAATGTTGCTTTATGCGTCAATCCAGACCTTGAATATGTAAAAGTAGAATCGATGGGATATAAATTTATATTAGGAAAAAGTTTAGTTGATAAAGTATTAGGCGAAGATGTTAACGTTATTGAAACATATAAAGGTACTGATTTAAAAGGTATGAAATATGATCAATTACTTCCATTTGTTAATGTTACTGGTAAATCATTTGAAGTATTAAATGATAAGTATGTTACTGATAACGATGGTACTGGTATCGTTCATATTGCCCCAGCATATGGTGCTGACGATAATAGAGTATGTAATGATAATGGTATTGCCTTTGTTAATCCTGTAGGACCAGATGGTTGCTACGTAGAAGGTCCATGGAAGGGTAGATTAGTCACTGATAAAGAACTAGAAATTGATATTATTAAATACCTAAAAGAAAATGATAAATTATTCAAAAAGGAAAAAATAACCCATGATTATCCACATTGTTGGCGTTGTAAAGAGGCTTTGATTAGTTATCCTAAACCTGCATGGTACGTTAAAACAACTGCCTGTAAAGA
>Ga0310691_10006943_pt1 | contig 11948 bp, 4 predicted proteins | sample 176DNAGHGlowgp2_FD_203887 | JGI IMG/M metagenome (GOLD analysis project Ga0310691, IMG submission 203887) | Sheep rumen microbial communities from Palmerston North, Manawatu-Wanganui, New Zealand - 1766 DNA GHGlow gp2 (v2) (version 2) | ecosystem: Host-associated > Mammals > Digestive system >... | reverse complement strand
ATCCGTAAGGCCGAGTTCCGTGGCAGGGACGGCTTCTGGCTCAACGGCAAGCCTTATCATCAGCTGATTGGCGGCAACCGTCATCAGGACTTTGCCTATGTGGGTAATGCGCTGCCTAACTCCCAGCAGTGGCGTGATGCGAAACGGCTGAAGGATGCTGGCATGACCATTATCCGTGCCGCACACTATCCACAGGACCCTTCCTTCATGGATGCCTGTGATGAATTGGGACTATTTATCATCGTACCAACACCCGGCTGGCAGTATTGGAACAAAGACCCGCAGTGGGGAGAGATGGTACACCAGAACACGCGCGACATCATCCGTCGCGACCGCAACCATCCGTGTGTGCTGATGTGGGAACCAATCCTCAACGAGACACGCTATCCTGAGGACTTCGCTCTGAAGGCATGGCAGATTACCCGTGAGGAATATCCCTACGAAGGACGCCCCGTGGCGGCGGCAGATTTGAATTCGGCTGGAGTGAAGGAACATTACGACGTGTTGTATGACTGGGCTGACAATATCGGCAAGGGCACCCTCGATACTGACAAGTGTATCTTTACACGTGAGTGGGGAGAGTATGTAGACGACTGGTATGCACACAATGCCATCAACCGTGCCGCCCGTGGCTGGGGTGAACAGGCACAGGTGACGTCGGCACTTTCCCTGGCCGACACCTATGGCATGATGTATCGCGGGCAGCGGCAGTTTATAGGAGGGTGCCAGTGGCATCCCTTCGACCACCAGCGCGGCTATCATCCCGATGCATATCTGGGTGGCATCTATGATGCTTTCCGTCAGAAGAAATATTCCTTTGAGATGTTCCGCTCACAGAGTCAGAAGGAGCCGATGGTTTACATTGCACACGAGATGACGCAGTTTTCCGACAGCGACGTAGTTGTCTTCAGTAATTGCGACAGTGTCCGCCTGACCGCCCTTGATGGGTGGAAAACGGTAACGCTCCCTGTAGTCCATCAGCCCGAAGGCACGCCCAATACACCTGTAGTGTTCAAGGGACTGTGGAACTTCTGGAAGGCGCGTGAGCAAAGTTATACCAACCGCAAGTGGCAAAATGTGAAACTGGTGGCAGAGGGAATAAAAGATGGTAAGGTGGTCTGTCAAGAGACCAAGATGCCGTCGCGCAGGAGTACCAAGATACGTCTGTATGCCGATGAGATGGGAAAACAGTTGGTGGCTGATGGCTCCGACTTCCTTGTGGTGGTCGCAGAGATTACCGACGACAACGGCAATGTGCGTCGGCTGGCTCGTGAGTACGTCACCTTCTCCGTAGAGGGTGAGGGCAGTATCATCGGTGATGCTTCCATTGGTGCCAATCCGCGTCTGGTGGAGTGGGGCAGTGCTCCCTGCCTGGTGCGTAGCACCCATCGTCCAGGCAAAATACGCATCATTGCGCGTCCAACCTACGAAGGCGTCCACGCTCCTGCTGCCGACACCCTCGATATTGAGAGCATCCCTTATGACATGCCCCTCTGTAAAGGTATTTATCAGTCGTCCACCCTGCGCGTAAGCAAACAGTCGTCAGGTCGTACCGATGCACCACAAAGCAGCATGTCTGATGAACAGCGCCGCAAGGAACTGGAAGAAGTGGAGAAACAACAGCAGGATTTCGGCATTGAATGAGGTTGTGAGGAAGTTTCCTTGTTTTTATTGACGACAACATAGACAACGAGGGGCAACTTTTATATTGTAATTCCATATAATTGTTCATAGCCCCTCCCTTCCCTCCCCGTGGGGGAGGGTAAGAAGATTACGTTTTCTTAATCACTTCAGGCAAGCGAGGGCAGTTTGTTTGGTGTTCGTTTGCAATTCAGTCAAATTGTAATTTTATACCTCCCCCCACGGGGGAGGCAGGAGGGGGCTTTGTTTTTTAATATGTTTTGCGCAGCTAATCCGTTAAATCAGCGCAATCCGTGGTCAAGAAAAGAACTCGAAAACGAATCTACCTAATCTATCGAATCACAGCATGATGAAGTAAACATTCGTGCTATTCATGCCATTTGTGTTCAAAAAATAATCGTTGATGATGTAGATAACATGCGAACCGTAATTTGTATTATTCACTCTTCACTTTTCACTTTGTAATAATAAGGCCCGTTTTCCTTACACTTTGATTTCTGCAACCCTCATTTCCTTGCAATATTTGAAAATATTTTCCGTCTGGTTTCATACAGCCGAAAATAGAGAATTTCGCAAACCGCTGATGATTAATGCTTAAATTTTTAAGGCCATTTTTTCGCTTTGTAAAAGCACCCAAATTACGGTGCAATCAGGCCCAAATCACACTGTAATCAAGTGCTAATTACATGGTAAAAGCAACCTAATCACGATGTAATTGGAGCCTGATTACATTTCAACAGCCATTTACACTACAAAATACGCATAAAAAAGTGCCGTCAGAAACTCTATTTCGAGTTTTCCGACGGCACTTTTCATTTTGACACTTTGTAAACCAAAACATGGCAAAACATATCAAAGTGTCAAAACTTGTAAATTTTTCACTTTTCACTCTTCACTCTTCACTCTGAGCGTAGCGTAGCCATAATCCTCGTATAATGCCCATATAATTATTCATTAATGTTTTTTTTGTGGAAAATTACAATTTTCCACTTTTTCAGCATTCACAGTGTTATCTCAATGTTGTGTGCGGACACAAATAGCATAGTCTTAGTACACACATATTTTTTTCGTAAAATATTTGGAAGAATAAAAACTTTTTCATAACTTTGCCATTGAAAACAGTTAGTCCATGGGTTGGGCTGTGTTTTCAAGACATATCGAAGAAAGCGCATTTCGCTTATTCCTACTGCGTAAATTGGACACTTACGAAAGTTATATGTGAAAAAGGGAAAGACGCTCTTCTTGGTGTTGTATATTCGTACCTTAACGAAATACACCCAAGTGGAGCATACACCACTTATCCATATAACAGGGAGTCCAACCCTACTCAGTAGATAAGTAGGATTGTAGGCTCCGCTTTTCTTTTTATATGCTCTTTAATAATCTAATCTTAAACCACACTGTAAGAGCCGAAGGTGCAAAATATTTAGAAATTATGGAAGAAAATAAAACCCAAAAAGAGATTCTTAAATTATGGGAATTAATTCAGAAGAAGTTTTCTGATAATTTTGATGTTAAAAATGTCAGAATGGTTACAAGACTTGATAAGTATTTTATTCCGCAATTATATTTTGAGAAAAAAAGAAAAAAAATGAAGTCGGAGAATTTTGAGATTAGTTTTAATGACGGAAGAAAGCCCTTATCAACAAAGGAAATGGCTGCTGATGAAGTTCTTCTTTCTTTCATAGATTATGTAGGTGTGGACAACGTCATTAGCCTAGGTATAAAAACCAAAAACGGAAAAAATTTGATATCCGACAACGAAGAAGATGCAGATAGTTGGAAACCACTTAATGGAAAATATGTATGTGTTAAAACAGGAAGTCCTGACAAAGCTAATAGTATTCAAAGAATAATAAATGGATTAAATATTGATGCAAAAATTAATTATCTATAGTTTTTTAATTAACCACACTTTACATAGATTTAACTGATGCATGGTATGATGCAAATAACATGCAACAACGAGATTAGCAGAAATGCCTGGAATCATCTAAAAGGAGAATACAACAGGGAATTCTGGAGATATTTTCAAAATAATGTAATAGACAAAAAAACTACAGATTATGCAAATCAAGATGAAAAGTAATAAACATTACATTCGTTCCCTCCTCTCTCTCCTTCTATTCATGAGCGCCACTATCACCCTCGCCCATGACATAGAAGTAGTGAACAAAGTACTGAACAGTGATGGCAAGACTATCTATTACAAATTTAATAGTGATGGAAGTTCTGTTTCTGTTACATACCGAGGAACATACTCTAGCAGTTATTCCAATGAGTACACAGGAGATGTGGTCATTCCTAAAACCGTCACATACGGTGGTAAGACTTACAGCGTAACTAGCATCGGTGAAGATGCGTTCTATGGCTGCAGCAGACTGACCTCTGTGACCATTCCCAGCAGCGTGACAAGCATAGGCGAATATGCGTTCTATGGCTGCTGGGACCTGAGATCGTTGACCATTCCCAACAGCGTGACCAGCATTGGCTCCTCTGCGTTCTATGACTGCAGCAGCCTGACTTCGGTGACCATCCCAAACAGAGTGACCAGCATAGGATACGATACGTTCTGGAACTGCAGCAGACTGACCTCTGTGACCATCCCCAACAGCGTGACCAGCATCGGTGAAGCTGCGTTCCTTGGCTGCAGCTGGCTGAGATCGGTGACCATCCCCAACAGCGTGACAAGCATCGGCTCTTCTGCGTTCTCTGGCTGCAGCGTCCTGACCACAATAACATGGAATGCGAAGTCCCATCCTGCGTTCAACAGTCCTGAAGATAATCCATTCTATGGTATAAGGACTCAAATAACAGAGTTTATAATAGGTGATGACGTGACAAGTATTCCTAAATATCTGTGTTATGGAATGAACAAATTAAAAACAGTGACCATTGGTAACAGCGTGACTAACATCAGCTCTTCTGCGTTCTCTGGCTGCAGCGGGCTGACCTCGGTAACCATCCCCAACAGTGTGACCAGCATCGGAGCTAATGCGTTCTATGGCTGCAGCGGGTTGACCTCAATAACATGGAATGCGAAGAATTATCCTGCGTTCTCCAGTTATTCATCTAGTCCATTTTACGATATAAGGACTCAGATAACGGAGTTTATTATGGGAGATGAAGTGACAAGTATTCCTGCATATATGTGTTATGGAATGAGCAACTTGAAATCCATAACTATCCCCAACAGCGTGACCAGCATCGGCTCTGATGCGTTCTATGGCTGCAGCGGCCTGCAAAAAGTGATTGTTCCAAATATCGATATAAAGAATTGGTGCAGTATTAAGTTTAGTTATTATTATGCCAATCCACTATACTATGCACATCATCTGTATAGTGATGAAAATACGGAGATAACGAAACTTGTTATTCCTGACGATGTGACCAGCATCCCCAATTATGTATTCTCTGGCTGCAGCGGCCTGACCTCTGTGACCATCCCCAACAGCGTGACCTGCATCGGCTCTTCTGCGTTCTCTGGCTGCAGCGGCCTGACCTCGGTGACCATCCCCAACAGCGTGACCAGCATCGGCTCTTCTGCGTTCAATGGCTGCTGGAGACTGACCTCTGTGACCATCCCCAACAGAGTGACCAGTATCGGCGAATGGGCGTTCGGTGCCTGCAGTAGCCTGACCTCGGTGACCATCCCCAACAGCGTGACCAGCATCGGCTCTGAAGCGTTCTATAATACTAGAATAAAGTCTCTGACGATAGGTACAGGCATACAGACTATAGCATCTGATGCTTTTAGTTATAAATCTTCTACCTATGGTGCCAAACCTGTAAAAGTAATCTGGTTGGCGAATACTCCACCGAGTGGATATACAAATGCAAAAGGAACTGTAAACTATGTGCCTAATAACTCTTATAGTGGTCTGAGTGGACAAAAGATATACCCATTCCTTAGCAGTATGTTTGAAGTAGATGGTATAAAGTATGTACCGGTAAGCCCGTCGGAGCGCACTTGTGATGCGATAGACTGCGTTTATAATGAGTCTGCCGAAAATACAAAGATAAGCAATACGGTTACATACAAGAACATAACAATGACAGTAAAGAATGTAGGGGATTCTATATGTTCTGGTAACACATTTATAAAAGAACTGGATTATTCCTATAACGGTGGTATTCTTTCAAAGAACTTTTCTGGTTGCAGTAACATCACATCAATAACCATAGGTGGTGGAGTTGAAAGGATGATAGAATCTGCTTTTTCTGATTGTAAGAACATAACATCTGTAACGTGGAATGCAAAGAATTGTAGTTATTCTTGTTCTTCGTCGAATCCTCACAGTCCTTTTTACAATAGCAAGACAAACATAATAGACTTTATTATAGGAGAAGATGTAGTTGCAATTCCAGCATACATGTGTTATGAAATGAGCAATCTAAAATCCATTAACATTCCCGACAGCGTGACCAGCATCGGTTCTTCTGCGTTTTATGGTTGCAGCGGTCTGGAAAAAGCTATTGTCCCGAATATCAATATAAAGAATTGGTGCAGCATTAAATTTAGTAATTCAACTGCCAATCCGCTCTATTATGCACACCATCTTTATAGTGATGAGAATACGGAGATAATGAAACTTATCATTCCTGACGATGTGACCAGCATTAACTCTTATGCCTTCTCTGGCTGCAGCGGACTGACCTCGGTGACTATTCCAAACAGCGTGACCAGCATAGGCGAATATGCGTTCTCTGGCTGTAGCGGACTGAAAAAAAATATTGTTCCAGATATAAAGAATTGGTGCAGTATTACATTTGGTAATCCATCTGCCAATCCGCTGTACTATGCACATCATCTGTATAGTGATGATAATACGGAGATAACGAAACTTGTCATTCCAGACGATGTGACCAGCATCGGCTATTCCGCATTCTCTGGCTGCAGCGGCCTGACCTCGGTGACCATAGGCAACAGCGTGACCAACATCGGTGAAGATGCGTTCTCTGGCTGCAGCGGCCTGACCTCGGTGACCATAGGCAACAGCGTGACCAACATCGGTGAAGATGCGTTCTCTGGCTGCAGTGGTCTGACCTCGGTGACCATCGGCAACAGCGTGACCAGCATCGGCTCTACTATATTCTCTGGCTGCAGCAGTCTTACGTCAGTAAGGTTTGAGAACAGCAAGGATAATACTCCTATAGTCTTAGAAAACAATAAGGTATTCTCTGACTGTCCGCTTGACGAGGTGTATATAGGAAGGAAACTCAGCTATACGACGACAAGTAGCGCAGGGTATTCGCCGTTCTATCGTAACACTACGCTGCGCTCGGTGAAGTTTACGGACAAGGAGACTGAGATTTCTGACTATGAGTTTTATGGTTGCACGAACCTGACAGACGTGAGCATGGGCGACGGAGTGAAGTCAATAGGCACATACGCCTTCAGCGGTTGCAGCAGTCTGGAACATTTCACCTGCGGCAGGCAGCTGGAGAGCATAGGCAAGGAGGCTTTCTCTGACTGTACGTCAATGACGAAATTCAGGACCAGGGCAGCCGTGCCTCCGACGTGCGGAGCGCAGGCGCTTGACGACATCAACAAATGGGAATGTACGCTGTACGTGCCGACGGAGAGCATAGACGACTATCAGGCGGCGGACCAGTGGAAGAACTTCTTCTTCATAGAGAAATTCCGCGTGGAAGGCGACAGCAACGGCGACGACACGGTAACAATGGCTGATGCCAATGCAGTGGTGAACTACTTCCTTGCAAAGGGTACTGACGGTTTCGTAGAAGGAGACTTTGACGAGGAGACAGCCGACGTGAATAATGACGGAGAAGTCACCATGGCCGATGCCAACCAGATAGTGAATATGTTCCTAGAAGGAGAGAAATAAAAGAATTGAAGGATTGAACTAAAATCGGTGATGCTCCAGCTGTGGGGCATCACCGATTATTCTATATCCTATTTATAAGTATAAGATAGGCTACTGCCACAAGGGTTCATTTTCCCAGCCACTTGGAAAGCCCATAGCGGCTGTGTCAATATCTGGATAATCCGCAAGAAGCGAATCAATCTTAGTCTTCATATCATTCAGGGGAGAAATAACATCCAGAAAGTATTTGATTATACACAGATTGAAATAGATACGAAGCGAATCTGCAGATAGGGAAATCCAACGCCCAGTCACACGATTAGGCATCATAGGACGGATCGTGTTCTGTTTGTTCCAAACACGTGCATGGTGACAGCATGAATTACGGGTCAAAGCTACAATTGTAAGCCACGACTCAAACGGCGAGACTTGGAGGCCAAATTTCTGTGCAATACGTTTCTTTATACGAGGAATCTTGATGTTACTATAAATGTTTGTGATAACACCAAACGGCAATATCTCTGCCAAAATCCATGCAGGAGGATACGGATCTGAATAGGTTTGTTTGAAATGAACAATGAAATCTTCGCGAGAACGACGAAGTTCTGCATCAATCAGATCCATTGTATGACGGAATTTTCCTTGATCAATAAAGATACTGCTATCTGTCAACCAGAACTTATTGTTAGTCATTTCACAACCGATATTGACAATAGTACTACGAACGGCAACTTCTATCTTTTCAATTTCGTTGAAGATAAGCAAACGAAGTTTCTTATCGAAACGATAAAGCATCATCACCTGATCAAATGATGTGTTAGGTTTATAACGATGCAATTCCTTTGGCATTTGTAGCAAAGGATACATATAGGCAGACAAACGATAGTAGCCTATATATTCGATGTACCTCTCAGCCTTAACTGTGTCTGTGACAGATAATCCACGCTGTTGCAATCGCAGAACAAGGTCATGGGGATTGGTATATGGTTTCTGAAATGAAATTCTATTGCTCATTGTATAAAAAAAAAACGACCCGCACATTTGAGCATCGTTGAGAGGCTTGGCGGGTTCTAGTAGTGCAAAGGTACAAATAATTTTCTAATTACCAAAAGATTTGCCTGTTTTTTTGAAAAAAACTTGTTTTTCCACCTATAAGTGTTGACAAATCCGCATTAATTAGCGTTATCCTTGGCCAGACAAAAAAGTGAAGAATAGAAAAACTGAAGGGTTGAAAAATTGAAGTGCCATGCGGATGGTAAAACTTCTGCTATTTAATCTTCGTGCTATTCAATTCGTTCTTTGAAATTGTGTGTTCCCTCACCTACAACCGTTGCCTGTCTGCTGTAGGGGAGCAGGATGGTGGCAGCCGAGTGAGCAGGGATGCTGACGGTGAGCATGAAATCATCGCCCTCGATACTCCAGTCGGCTTCGACGTTGCCTATGCGACCGCGACACCATGTGAGGTCACCGACTGGGTGAGGGGCGATGGAGATATTGTCGCCCTGGCGACAGATGCCGAGGAAGTAGGGAACGAGGAGATTATTGATGTGGCCCATCATAAAGTGATTCATGGAAGCACCAAACTCGGGATTCCATTGCTCCGTAAGGGTAGTATAACCCAGTTTGATTTGATAACCATAGCCTGGCACGTCGTAGTGGTTGAGCATCTTGTAGAGCAACTCCTGCTGCCCATTGTGAATGAGAGCATTGAAGAGATAACGGTTGCCGACGTCGCCCGTAGTCAGACGGTCACCATGGGCATGGATATCGTTAACCAACTGTTGCAATACCGCCTCACTATCACCTTCAGGCACGAGATTCATCTCAAGAGCGATAGCCTGCGCACACTGGCTGCCTGTAGCAAACTGGTGGGTGGAGGGGTTGTAGAACTCCTTGATGAAGGCTGCCTTGATGCTGTCGGCGCGTGGTTCGCCCATCAGATGGTTCCACCAGTAGTAATGAGCTGTAGACACTAGAGGCATAGGCGTGTTTTGCGCAAAGCCGGCACGTTTGTCGCCATAGTCATACCAGTCGCCCAGTCCCTGACGTAGGATATAGCAGGAGTCTTGCGTGGCAAGATAATCCACATAACGCTTCATCTGCGGTCGGTAGCGGTTTACGAGCTTGTCGTCGCCGTAGAATGACTGATAGAGGAAGGGGAGGGCGATGAAGGCTCCACCCCACTCAGGCGACTCCAAGAAGGGCGGAGCCCATGAACCTTCGAAAATAACGTAGTTTGGCGCTATCTCAGGCAAGGCACCATTGGGGTACTGAGCGTCTGCGATATTTTGCATGGTCTGCTCAATCATCGCGCGGCAGTCGTAGTTAGCCACGAGACCTTCACCGTTGAGCCATGTTTGTTCCAGCCACCCTAACTTTTCACGGTGTGGACAGTCTGTCCATACCGACTGCCAGTTGGAGCGAATGGCACGGTCAATCAAACGGTAAGCGTCATTGAAGAGAGGATTAGAACAAGAGAAATCGCCTGTTTTCTCAGCAGAATTATATATGAAGCACGACTCGATGTTCTGCAATACCTCAATGTCGCCCTCTATCTGCAGGTAGCGATAGCCATAGTATGAGAAGCGCGGATGCCATGTCTCAGACTGCAGTTTGTCGCCCTTCAGGGTATAGGTATAGAAATGCGGACGCCCTGTCTGCTTTTGACTGACGTGACGGTCGCGTGTCAGTGTCTCCCCGGGAGTCAGTTTCAGTTGCTGCCCCCGTTTGCCCTTGACGGTAATCTCGGGGAAACCAGCAAGGTTCTGTCCCATGTCGAGTACCAATACGGAGTCGTGCCTTACAGTATCCTTTACGGCATATCGCTCCATGATTCTTACGGGCTTAGCCATCTGCTGGCGCAGCACGCCACTGGGGGCTTCCTGAATGACTGCAGAGTGCCATTTTGCTGGTTGCTCCATACGGGCATCATAGTCCTCGCCGCCATAGATACTGTTGTAGGTGACAGGCGACGGTGCCCATTGCCATTGGCCGTCGCTGACGATATCCTCGCACATCCCGTTGAGGTACTCGATATGCAGACGAAACAATAGCGTAGGGGGACCAAAGGAAATTCTCATCTTGGCATAGCGAAGTCCATGCTCGTTGTAGAAACCATTTCCTAACAATACCTGAATGGTTTGTGAAGACTGGCCAGTGGTAGGCGACTCAAGCAGCGAGGTGACATCGTATGTGTTATAGAATATAGTTTTGTCGTAATCGCTCCATAGAGGAGTAAAGGAATCGTTGCCCACTTTTTTGCTGTTGATGGTCAGTTCGTAGAATCCCAATCCAGTGATGGAAACTGTTGCCTTCAGAGGCTTCTCTTTGAGGTTGAAGACCCTCTGCAGCAGTATGCTTCTGCGGCTCAGGGTGTCAGCATTGTTCCAAGCCTCTTTCACCAGAGACTCCTTCAACTTCGCCCCGGTGTAGTTGCGCCCTTCGGGCAGGTGAGCATCGTGACGTGTGATGGCGCCAATCCACTGCGGCTTTATCGTGTCGTTAGCCGCAGAGGTGTAGGCAACGCCATCGATGGAGTAGGTGACCTTGCCGTCATTGATTTCCCCATCGACGCAACGCCGGCCTGAGATATAGAGTCGGAAGCGGCAGTTACAATCGTGAGGCCATGCGGGGAAGAGAATGGGGTTGCCTGCGAGGTCTTCCTGTAGCAGCATCTCCTGCAGTCCAATCATGCCTGCTCCCCCCCTGTTGTGGTCGGGAGCCCAGTCGAAGCCCGGTTCCCAGAATGCAGGAAAGCGATAGGGACCATTGCCCAACTTCTCTGTGTTCAGACGCATAGCCTCCTCTGTCAATCCCAGACATGCCGCCCAGATGTTGTCTTGCTTCCACCCCTTGGTGCTACGCATGTTGATGGCGTGAGGATCCTTGAGATAGGTGTTGCGGGCAATGTCGAGGTGAGGTCTTCCCATACCGTATATGCGCCACGGGAAGACGGGGTAGAGCTGCGGCGTCTCCGTGTTCTGTATGCGCTCCCAGCTCTCAGCCGGCGCGATACAGGTGTCGCCGTCGATGACGTGCAGGGGTATACTGGGTATGACCTCCGTGTCAGCACCAATGTTGTCAAGACTGTTGCGTAGCGCATGTAGTGCGGCAACGGTGCTGGCAGGGTTGCGCGCCATCTTATAGGTCTCGCATCCCGAACCAGGATAGATGACCCAATTGGGGTAATGCTCCTTGAAGAAGCGAAGGGGCTCCTCTACCAATGGTCTGTATTTATCCAACGTAGTGTCGGGATACCAGGGCAGCATGTCAAGATACATCTTGCCAAATTCCAATGCCGTGTCCCATTCATATTCCAGCCATTTGTTCTTCTCTACTCCCCAGTCGTCGCCGTCATGATGCTTGCCATACTCGGCTGGATTAGGTAAGCCGAAATTCTCTATCTGCTCACTGAAGCAGGCACCATCATGTCCCCAGTGATGACGTGACCATTGTATGGCATTGGGCAGCATACGCAGG
>Ga0310691_10006942_pt1 | contig 11950 bp, 4 predicted proteins | sample 176DNAGHGlowgp2_FD_203887 | JGI IMG/M metagenome (GOLD analysis project Ga0310691, IMG submission 203887) | Sheep rumen microbial communities from Palmerston North, Manawatu-Wanganui, New Zealand - 1766 DNA GHGlow gp2 (v2) (version 2) | ecosystem: Host-associated > Mammals > Digestive system >... | reverse complement strand
GGGAGATATTCCTGGTGTTCTATCATCAAGTAGAAGATATATTATTGGAGATAATAATTTATCTTCAGAATATATGCTTAAATTAAAATTATTAATTAATAATGAAAATAATGATTATTATGGATTAGCACCACATGATGTTGTAAGAATTAAAAAGCCAGGCGCTGGTGAAAATTATGTTCATGGTGGATTATCTTTAGAAGAAATAGTAATACCTGTTATTTTATATGAAAATATTAGGTCGGACTCTAAGGAATATCAGCTTAATTCAAATAAATATGATACAAGCTATGCTAAGCTTCAATTATTAAATGAGAAGCATAAAATATCAAATTTAAGCTTCTCACTTAATTTCTTCCAAACAGAAGCTATATCTAATAAAATTTTAGAAGCTACTTATGAAATATATATGGTTGATAAGAGTGGACAAATAATTAGTGATATTAAAACTATTATTGCTAATAAGAATAACCAAGATAGTAGTGAAAGAACATTTAAAACAATATTAAATTTAAAGAATCAAGAATATAAAAATAATGAATTATATTATTTAATGATTATGAATAAAAATGAACAAAAATTATTAGAAAGAATAGAATATCAGATTAATATTATTTTTAATGGCGATTTTGATTTTTAATGGAGGTTTATTATGGATGAACTAGATAAGAAGATAGTAGAATGTTTTCCTGGAAAAATTGTAAGAAAAGATTTAACTAACATAATGAAAAAGGGTGCCAATGTACCAACATATGTACTTGAATATTTATTGGGTATGTATTGCGCAACTGATGATGAAGAAGTTATTCAAATCGGCGTAGAAAAAATAAAGAAGGTTTTAACACAAAATTACGTAAGACCTGATCAAAGTGAATATGTTAAATCTAAAATCAGAGAAAATGGTCAATATACAGTAATTGATAAGATTAGCGTTGAGTTTAATGAACATGAAGATAAATATATTGCTAGATTCACAAACTTAAGAATAGATCCATTTGAAGTATCTGATGATTTGGTTATTCATAATGAAAAATTATTATTAGGTGGTATTTGGTGTATTACGACTATCCAATATAATAGTCCAAATGAAGACGAAACCGATGAAGAAATAGATGATTTATTTGGCGATAAGAAAGCTAAAAAGAAGAAAAAGAAAAAATCAAAATATGATTCTCCATTCTCTATTATTAATTTAAAACCTATTCAAATGCCTAATCTAAATTTAGAAGAAATAATTGAGCAAAGAAAGAATTTTACTAAAGATGAATGGATTACTTTATTATTAAGAAGTGCTGGATATGAACCACAAGAATTAACTCAAAAAGAAAGATTACATTATTTATTAAGATTTGTTCCTATGATTCAAAAGAATTATAACTTGGTTGAATTAGGCCCAAGGGGAACAGGTAAATCACATGTATATAGTGAATTATCTCCATATTCTATTTTAATTAGTGGTGGTTATACAACATCATCTAATTTATTCTACAATATGGGCCGTCGTAGAGTAGGTCTTGTTGGTAATTGGGATTGTATCGCATTTGACGAAGTTGGTGGCATGAAGAATGCTAATATGGATACAGTACAAATTATGAAAAATTATATGGCAAATGGTTCATTTGCAAGAGGACAAGATTCGATTAGTGCAGATGCTTCAATGGCATTTGAAGGTAATACTTTCAGAAGCGTTGTAGATATGTTAAGAACAGCAAATTTATTTGAACCATTCCCTGAAGCATTTAATAATGATTCAGCATTCTTTGATAGAATCCATGCATATCTTCCAGGCTGGGAAACTCCAAAATTAAGAGCCAGTCTTTTTACAAGTAGATTTGGTTTAATATCAGATTGTCTATCAGAATTCTGTCATGCAATGAGAAAGTATGATTTTACTAATAATTTTGCAGAATATTTTGAATTCAATAATGATTTCAATACAAGAGATGATATGGCAGTTAGAAGAACATTCTCTGGACTTGCTAAATTAATTTATCCCGACGGAAATATGAATAAAGAAGAAATTAGGGAATTATTAGAATATTCTATTGAATGTAGAAGAAGAGTAAAAGAACAATTAAAGAAGATGACAGCAAGTGAATTTAATGCAGTTAATTTGGGCTATGTTGATAAAGATACAAACGAAGAAAAGATTATTTATGTTCCTGAACAACCTAAATCATCATTAGTATATGAAGCATTTGAACCAGCTGGATATGCTTATGCTATTGGTAAGAGTGTTAAAGATACAATTGGTGTATATAGATTAGAGAATAAACTAATTAATGGTACTGGCAAATTTGAACAAAAAAATATTGAAGGTGTATCAGGTCATATGACTGATGTTAAAAAATCAATTACAGCTGCATTTAACTATTTTGGCTCACATACATCAGAAATATCTAGATCAAATGCAGCAGAATACGACTACACATTATATTTCAATGACTTGCAAAATAAAGGTGTATCAGATGAGGTAAGTGTTGCAGAAGTTGTAGGACTTTGTAGTGCATTAATTAATGTACCTATTAAAGCGTCAACTGTATTTGTTGGTAGAGTTGTAATGTCTGGATCAATGATGCCAATAACATCTAGCTTATCAGATATATTAGTTGTTGCAAATAATGCTGGTGCTAAAAACATATTCTTACCAAAAGAATGCGAAGAAAATTATTCGAAATTATCAAACGACGTTAAAAAAGGAATTAAAGCCACATTCTATAAAACACCTATAGATGCTGCTAAAAAAGCTCTTGGAATAGAGGATGATAATAATGCAAGCTAAGGATGAGTATATTGATGAAGTATTAAAACATTATGAATTAGTTAAAATTAATAATATTCAACAAAGCTTTTATGAAATAAGCTGTGAGGATGATGATAGTTTTATTTATCCATCATATAATGAGATTGTTGCCTATGTTGATTCATCAAAAAAATATGAAGACTATTTTGGAAAAATCAAAAAATCTTTAGATGAATTTAATGCTTATGTAGCTAAACATTCAAATTTTATAAGAGTATATAAATTTACTAATTTTAATAAATATATAAAAATATCTAATAAATTAGTTAATAAATTTTTAGAAATATTTGAAACAAAACAAAAAGCTCAACCTTTAACCGTAGCAGATATTAATGAAAGGGTTGAAGCTTGTGTTGATAATGAGATTAAAGAAAAATCTTTAGAATTAGCTAATTTATTAATTCTATTAAATGAAAAAGCATATAAATATGTTAAATCAAATAGTATTTTTGGTGAAGCATATAGAGTAAAAGCTAAGAAAAAAGAATATAACAATAAAGTAATATTAGATGAGATTAATAAATTAACTATTAAAGTAAAAGAAGTAATTAATATGAAAATTGTTCCAGACTTTTTTGATGATGGAACAGAAGATTTAAAGAAAATGATGATACCTCTATTTGAAGGTATTGCCATTTTAACACAAGTTAATAAAAAGATTGTTAAAAATGAATTTGATTTTGATAATAGTTATAAGAATATTGATAGCTATTTAAAGGCTAAATTAAAAGATTATTATTCTCCTATTGATAGAATAATTAATAAAGAATATTTGTCTAATTTTAGCGAAGAAAAATTAAAAGAGAAATTAGCCATTATTAATGATTTAAAGATTGAAAAAGAAATGTCATTCCAAAATTCAGTTATATCTGGAAATGGTGAAAAGAAATTAAATAAGTTAATTGGTTTAGATAATATTAAAGATAGTATTGCTAAAATAAAAGCTTATTGTATTGCTAATAAAGGTAATAAATTAAATTTACATATGGCATTTTATGGTAATCCAGGTACAGGTAAAACTGAAGTAGCTAGATTAATTGCAGAAATATTACATGAAAATGGTATTTTGCCAACTAAAAAATGTATTGAAGTTGAAAGAAAAGATTTAGTTGGAGAATACATTGGTGAAACACCTCAAAAAACCGAGAAAGTAATTAATTCAGCAATGGGTGGTGTTTTATTTATAGATGAAGCTTATTCATTAGTACCTGATAAAATGTTTGATTATGGTCATGAAGCAGTTGCCACATTGATTAAGGCAATGGAAGATAATAGAGGTAAATTCTGTGTTATTTTAGCTGGCTATAAAAACGAAATGGAAAAGATGATTAATACAAATCCTGGTTTTAAATCAAGAATCCAATTTCATTTAGATTTTAAGAATTATTCAAGAGATGAGCTTTCTGACATTTTAGATTTAATGCTTAGAAATATGAAATATGATATAAAAAGCGATGCCAAGAATAAAATTTTAGATATCACAGATGTATTAAAGAAAAATCCTGATTTTGCTAATGCAAGAGAAATTAGAAATATTTTAGATCAAGTAATAATGTGTCTTAACTTAAGGGATGTTAAGTCAAAAACAATTGAAATTCAAGATGTTAATAAATATATCACTGATAATAAAATTTCAGTAGCTACTAACAAAGAAACTAAGAAGGTATTATCAGGTGACGAAGAACTAGATGAGCTAATTGGTCTTGATAATATTAAAACAACTATTAAGAAGATTAGAGCTTACGCTAAAAAGAATAAAGATAGTAAACTTAATTTACATATGGCATTTTATGGAAATCCAGGTACTGGTAAAACTGAAGTTGCGAGAATAATATCAAGAATATTAAATGAAAATGATGTATTACCAGAAGCAAAATTAATTGAAACAACAGCTAATGGATTAGTATCTGAATATATTGGGGCAACTGGTGAAAAGACTCAATCAGTAATTAATAAAGCACTTGGTGGAGTGTTATTTATTGATGAAGCTTATTCTTTAACAAATAATCAACATGGAAAAGAAGCTATAGATACATTGTTAAAGGAAATGGAAGATAAAAGAGGACAATTCACAGTTATTCTAGCCGGATATAGAAATGAAATGAAAAAACTTTTAAGTGCTAATCCTGGCTTTGAATCTAGAATTCAATTTGAATTAGATTTTCCAAATTATACAAAAGAAGAATTAGCTCTTATTTGTAAAAAAATGCTAAATAAACAAGATTATAATGCCACTGATGATGTTATTAATCTAATTGTTGATATTGTAGAATTAGATAGAAATAAACCTACATTTGCAAATGCAAGAACATTAAGAAATGTATTAGATAAAATAATATTAAATCAATCATTAAGAACTGAAAATTTATCTAATAATGATATTATCATTGATGACGTTATGGAATATATTAAAGAAAACAATTTAGTATTAAATAGTCTTAATGATAAAAAAGAAAACAAATTAATTGTTGATTTAGAAAAAGAATATAAGGATTTTGATATTGATTTAATTGATAATGATTATTTAGATGAGGCAGTTATATCTATCTCATCAGATAATTCTGAAGGAACAGGCTTTATTATAAGTAGTAGTGGTTTATGTTTAACATGTAATCACTGCATTATAGATAATGGTGAAACACAGAAGGCTAGAATTATTTTCAACGCTGGTAAAAAGAAAATTAAAACTTATTCTAGTTTTGATGTAGTAAAGAAAGATGAGAAAAATGATCTTGCTTTAATTCAATTAAAAGACGACAATGAATATAGTTTTATTCCATTAGATAATAGAGATTATAAATATATACCATTAAATGAATTTATTATGGCTGGGTACCCATTTGGTGGAGAAACATTTACAAGTATTTCAATAACTGATGGCAAGGTTGCTAGTGTTAATGATTATGATGGTAGAAAAGTGGTATTTGCTAATATGTTTGGTAAACCAGGTAATTCGGGTTCACCAGTTATAGATAAAAATACTAAGAAAGTAATAGGAGTATTCTGGGGTGGAATATCAAAAGGACCCGAAATGATTCCTTGTTTTACACCAATAGATATTATTTGGGATTTATTAAAATAGTTTTAAATTTTGTAAAGACTTATTAAGTAAGGTGGGAAAGTTATGTATAATAAGTATTTTAACACTGAAGAAGAAGTAGTTAGATTTAATAGGACAGGAAATCTACTAGATAATTACAAGAAAATTGCTCTAAAAGATTATCATACTGAAAAAATGACTGAAGATATTGTATTCGATAGAATGCCTACAAAAGAAGGCTGTTTTATGCGAGATTCAAAGGTGTATTATTTCGATGCTAAAAACAATGTTATTCTTAATGTTAAGGAAAGTCTAGACGAACTAAGAGATGTCAAAGATGGTGAAAATGATAATACAAAATTTAAGTATGGATTTTATTTAAAAGACGGTATTGAGTATATAGTATTGAAAGATATAAAGCCAAAGAAAAATATTATTGAAATTCCAGATGAGATAGAGGGTAAACCAGTATTTTATGCTAATATCAGTCAAAGAGATGATATTGAAGGAAAAGAACTTATTATGGGTAGAAATATAATGAGTACAGCTTATATGCAATATGTAGGCCGAAATTTATCTAAATTAATTATTCCTGATAATTCTATTACGCCTATAAAAGAATTATTAAGTCCAATAAGAGAATTTCTTTCTGAATCAATGTTCAAAGATAATTTAATTATAAATGATAAAAGAATAATAATTGAAAATGGGTTCGTTTTATCAAATGATAGAACAAAACTTTATTATGTATATCCAAAGGATGAAGTATTTATCCCTAATGAAGTTGAAGAGATCTATAAGGAAGCATTTCAACTTCTAAAGAAAAGAGCAAAAATACATTGTCCTTCTTCACTTAAGGTTTATTCAGTTTATGCAGATCCTAGATTTGATTTTAATGATAAAAAAATTTATGATGTTCCAGTAGATAATTTGGAAGTTATTAGTGCTGGTATTGTTAAATATATTGATAACACAATAGGTATAAATGTAAGAGAAATAGAAAATGATGCTGCAGTTTATTTGAGCGATAAAGATATAATTTGTAAATCTAAAAATTTTGTTTATCAAGATGGTTGTGTATTATCTTTAGATAAAAAAGAGTTAGTAGTATGTTGTATTAAACCATCTGCAAAAACTATAATATTACCTTCTTATATAACATCAATATATAAAAAAGCATTAGATGATAAATATACTTATTTTGTTCAAGAAAGCCAAAAAGATTTGTATAAAGAATTAAAAGAAAAAGAATATAAAGTTAAGACTATTAAAGTTTCAACTGAAAAAATAAGTACAAAACTAGAATTTGAAGTGAAAAATAACAGATGTAGAATAGTAAATAATATTAAGGCTGATAGAGTAGAAGTAGATTTATCTTTATTTGATTCAACAAGTAAGAAAAAATTTTTCATTAATGATTGCTGTTTAAAAATTAAAGAATTAGTTATACCGGAGGGTATAGATGAAGTAACTATTTCTAATAGTGTTTTTGTTGCTGAGAATCCTGAATTAGAAATAATTCATCTACCTTCTACAGTTAAGCTACAGTCTTTATTTGCTTCATTATCTAATTTAAATAGTTTAATGCTTGTTATTGTAAATCCAAATACTAAAATTAAAGCGGTACATCAAAAATTACCTTTTATTATTGGCTGTATAAATGATTTAAAGATGAGAAAATATGTTTCTAATGAATTGTGGTATAACGATTATGATAGACCAGTTGAAATTACATATATAAATAATTTTGATCGTAGCCAATTAATTATTACTGATAATGCTTATTATTATAAGCATGCTAAAAATGGTTGTAAATTATTAAAGATTAAGCCTGCTGATAGTTTTGTATGCCCTAAAAAAGTAGGAGATATAAAAGTATTAAGTATTGCACCTTATGCTTTTACTAATTTAAAATATAAGAATTATTTTATTCCTGAAGGTATAAACTATACTGAACTATTTTATAGAGACCAATTTGGTGAAGAAATAATATATACAGGTGTTCCAAATAAAAACTATCCTCCAAGATCTAGTGGTAGTTTAAGCGATAAAGACGCTATTGAGTCACAGGAAGTTAAAACGACAACTTTAATTATTAATGAAATAAATAATGAACCTAAAAAGACATCAATTAAGAAAGAAAAAGTAAAAAATGAAGTGGTTGAAGAACCAATTGAAACTACTAAACCTGAAGAAATTGTTGAAGAATCAAAACAAGAACCTGAAGTTGAAACTCCAGTTGAAGAAACTAAAGTAGAGGCTGTAACAACCAACAACAATGCTACTGATTTATCAGATTTTATAATAGAAAAAAATAGATTAAAAAAATATGTCGGTACTAAGTCAAATGTAGTAATTCCGGGTGTAATAACAGAAATTGGGGCAAGTGCCTTTAGTGGTAAGAAGATTGAATCTGTCGTTATTCCCGAAGGAGTTATAAAAATATATTCAAAAGCCTTTTATAATTGTAAAAAGCTTATAAATGTAACTTTCCCTAATTCGTTATTGGAAATAGGAAATAGTGCTTTTGAAAAATGTGAGTCGTTAAAAGATATTTCATTTCCAAGTTCATTATTAGAAATCGGAGATAATGCATTTTCGTGGTGTGATATAAGAGAAGTTACATTACCTGACTCATTAACTAAGCTTGGTTATTCAAAATCTTATGGTAATGGTCATACATTTTCATGTAATAAATCATTTAAAAAGATATTTATATCAAAAAATGTAACTAATATCGGAGATCATCCTTTCTTTATTTGTGAATCTTTAGAAACTATAGAAGTAGATTCAAATAATGAAATATACGATTCAAGAGATAATTGTAATGCATTAATTGAAACTAAAACAAATAAATTATTGCAAGCATCTATTAATACAATTATCCCTAAAACAATTAAAATACTAGGCGATTATGCATTTGCTTATTTACCTATAGAAAGAATTGAAATTCCATATGGTGTTAAAGAAATAGAAGACTACTGTTTTTCTAGTTGTAAAAAGTTAAAGGAAGTTATAATTCCTTCTACAGTTACTAAAATTGGTGAAGAAATTTTTGAATACATTTGGGATAATGAAATAAATGTAACAATTTATGCAACTAAAGAAAATATGAATATTATACCCGACGGATTTAATAAAAATTGGATTGACGAAGATGTAAAAGTAAATATTAAATGGGTATTAGATAATGAAGTACATGAGGAAGTTAGATATATTCCTACTGTAAAAGAATCTAATATAGAAGATATTGAATATGAAAGAGATGATGAAAACTTTGTTATTAGTAATAATCTAATAAAGAAATATAAGGGTAATAAGAAAAATTTATTATTACCCGACGGATTAGAATCAATTGGTAGTACTGCATTTTTGAGATGTAATTCAATAGTTAATGTAAAAATACCCGACGGATACAAAGATATTAGATCAAGAGCTTTTTCTGAATGTAGTAATTTAAAAAATATCGTATATCCAAGTACTATAGAAAAAATAGGAGAAAATGCTTTTGAAAGATGTGATTCTTATTATATTAAAGAAATCACTGCAAGCTTAAAAACAATTTCTTGTTATATTAATATTAATCCATCAGTAAAAGTATTATCTATACCCGACGGAGTAGAAGAAATATATGAATTTATAGGTGAATATGAAGAAGTATATTTACCTGATACCTTAAATAACATAGAGAGTTATTCTCTAAATTCTAAAAATCTTAAAAAAATCATTGTTGATCCTGAAAATAAAAAATATGATTCAAGAGATAATTCAAATGCTGTAATTGAAACTAAAACAAATAAATTAATTATCGGATGCTCAGGAACAATTATTCCTGGTTCAGTTAAAACAATAGGTGAGGGAGCATTTTCAGGAAAGAATATTACTAGAATAAATATACCCGACGGCGTTCAAAAAATAGAATACATTGATTGTGATTATTTAAAAGAAATAAATATTTCTAAAACAGTATCAAACATGGATAAAGCCTTTGGTGGTAAATCTTTAAAAACTATAAATATTTCAAAGGATAATCCAAAATATTATTCTGATGATTCTTGTGCAGTTGTTACAAAAGATAATAATAGGTTAGTATATTTATGTAAAAATAATCCTATTCCTAAGCAGGTAAAAATAATAGGTGATTATTCGGTAGCATGTGATTTAGATTGTTTAGAAGTACCTGAGGGTGTTGAAATAATAGAGGATGATGCATTTAGAAATTGCGATACTAAAAAATTTGTATTACCTAATACAGTGAAAACAATAAAAGGGTGTCCTTTCCCATGGAATTTTGGAGAAAAAGGCACTGTTACATTACTTGCTAATAAGGATGAAATAAATATTATACCCGACGGATTTAGTAAGAAGTGGATTGATTTAGATAGGTATAATTTAGAATGGCAAGATAGAGATGAATATAAAAAATCTAAAGCATCTTCTAATAATTCTAATATAAATAATAAAGTAACAAATGTAAGTGCTAGTAATAAAGATTCAAATAATAATTCAATGAAATATTATAAAATTGCTAGGGGAACTGATTGTACTATAATTACTTTTTATACAGATAGGGTTGAGGATGAATTAATTTTAAGTAAAGATGGTGTTTTAAATACTAGGTATATTAAAGCAACAAATGATAAAATATATATAAGTAAAAAAAGAATAATTAAAATAGAGCATAGAGATTCTGAATCAGAAGAATATTATAAATTATATGATGGTTACGAAGACGAAACAGATATACTTAAAGCTATACATCCTATACTATTAATATTATATAAAAAAGATAGTAATACTTTTGATACAGTAAAAAAAGAATCAAATTATTTTGAAAAAAGTAAAGATTTAAAATTTATCATTAATGAAATTATGAATTATTATGGTAAAGATAATATTAAATATGTAGAAAATAATAAAAAAATTAAATATATAGAAAAAAATAATAAAAAAGGTTGCTATATCGCAACATGCGTATATGGATCATATGATTGTAAAGAAGTATGGAGACTAAGAAGATATCGTGATTATTATCTTGATAATCATTGGTTTGGCAGAATATTTATTAAATTGTATTATTATATAAGCCCTACTTTAGTTAAACTATTTGGAAATAAGAAATGGTTCAAGAAAATTTCTAAGAAATTATTAGATAAAAAAATCGCTAAATTAATTAACAAGGGATACGAAGATACACCTTACAATGACAAGTATTAGTATAAATTATTTGACAATGTTCGAATATGAAATTTAGTAAAAGTGGTTATATTTACGCAACTACAAGTATAATTTTTCCAATAAAATACTACAAAAATAAAATTATTTTTGATATAATGAAATTGGTGTTAAACGTTGGAGGATTTAAATATGAGTGAAGTAGTAAAAATTTATGCATATGATATAACAAATTTACCAGTGGATTTTAGAGATGTTCCATTAGTATTAGAAGAAGATATCAATTATGCATTACACTATAAAAAAAATCTAGATCAAAAACAACATATAGTATCACGTTATTTTAAAAGAAAATACGTACCTGATTGTTTTTTAAGTACTACTGAAAAGCCATTATCAAAAGAAAAATTCTTTAATATTTCTCATAGTGGAGATATCGTTTTAATGGCAATTTGCGATACATGTGAAATAGGTATAGATATTGAATATAAAAGTGAAGCTGAAGGAACTACAGTAAAAAATTATATTTGTTCTAAAGAAGAATTAGATTATATAAAAAATGATAGTGATTTTTATAAGGTATGGACTTCTAAGGAAAGCTTACTAAAATGTTGCGGAAGTGGGTTGGTAAATGAATTAAAAAAGGTTAATTCATTACCAATTGATGGAGTAAAGGAATATAATGGAAAGAAATATTATTCTCATTATATTGATTATAAGGATGAATATTCAATCTCCGTAACAATCTTTAGTGAATATGATTTTAAAATAGAATTAATAGAAGAGGATTTAAATAACAATTAATGGTTCTTTAGAAAAATAGATGTGTAAGGAAGAACCGAGCTTTAGAAAAAACGATGTGCACGCTTTGGAAAAATGCGTGTGTAGCTTTAAAAAAACCGATGTGTTGAGCATCGGTTTTTACTATGGGC
>Ga0310691_10006937_pt1 | contig 11955 bp, 2 predicted proteins | sample 176DNAGHGlowgp2_FD_203887 | JGI IMG/M metagenome (GOLD analysis project Ga0310691, IMG submission 203887) | Sheep rumen microbial communities from Palmerston North, Manawatu-Wanganui, New Zealand - 1766 DNA GHGlow gp2 (v2) (version 2) | ecosystem: Host-associated > Mammals > Digestive system >... | reverse complement strand
TGAAGGACTTACGCTAGGGCTAGGACTAGGGCTAGGGCTTACGCTAGGTCTAGGACTAGGACTTACGCTAGGGCTAGGACTTACACTAGGGCTCACGCTAGGTCTAGGGCTAGGACTTACACTAGGGCTAGGTGAAGGACTTACGCTAGGGCTAGGGCTTACGCTAGGTCTAGGACTAGGACTAGGCGAAGGACTCACGCTAGGGCTAGGACTAGGGCTTACACTAGGACTAGGCGAAGGACTTACGCTAGGGCTAGGACTTACACTAGGGCTAGGACTAGGGCTCACGCTAGGGCTAGGACTAGGACTTACACTAGGACTAGGACTCACGCTAGGGCTAGGGCTAGGACTTACGCTAGGACTAGGCGAAGGACTTACGCTAGGGCTAGGACTAGGGCTTACACTAGGGCTAGGACTAGGACTCACGCTAGGGCTAGGACTAGGACTCAAGCTAGGGCTAGGACTAGGACTTACGCTAGGGCTAGGACTAGGACTTACGCTAGGGCTAGGACTAGGACTTACGCTAGTGCTAGGACTAGGGCTCACGCTAGGGCTAGGACTAGGACTTACGCTAGGGCTAGGACTAGGGCTCACGCTAGGGCTAGGACTCACGCTAGGGCTAGGACTAGGGCTCACGCTAGGGCTAGGACTAGGACTTACACTAGGACTAGGACTCACACTAGGGCTAGGACTAGGACTTACGCTAGGACTAGGACTCACGCTAGGACTAGGACTCACGCTAGGACTAGGCCTCACGCTAGGGCTAGGACTAGGGCTCACGCTAGGGCTAGGACTAGGACTTACACTAGGGCTAGGACTTACACTAGGGCTAGGACTTACACTAGGGCTAGGACTAGGACTTTCGCTAGGGTTAGGACTTCCGCTCGGCCCAGGGAAAGGAGTTATGCCAGGACTAGGGCTTACACTGGGACTAGGTGAAGGACTTACGCAAGGACTAGGGCTTACACTAGGACTAGGCGAAGGACTCACGCTAGGGCTAGGACTAGGACTAGGGCTGGGTGGAATTGCGTCATCCACCATCAAAATCAGATGTTTCTCATTATCTACTGCCCCTGCCTCAACCTTTATGGGCTTAAGCTCTCCAGTTGTCGTTACTTCAAATTCAATATCCGTTGCCACCGCATATCCACTGGGTGCCGCGATCTCATGCATCACGTATTTTCCAGGTTCCATTCTTGTCAACTCAAGTGGATTCTCACCGCTGATCCAGTGAATACTGTTGTCACTGGAATCATAAGTAAATTCAGGTCCTGCGCTTCTTCCCACTCCGGCAAGACTTGCTCCGGAAGTAGAAGTCAGGGTGAGCTGTGCTCCGGGAATTTCATCTCCCGCAAGATCCGTTGCCTTCTTTGACAGCGTGAACGTAGGCATTGCATCATCTACCATCAAGATCAAATGCCTGCTGTCATCTACCGCACCAGCTTCAACCTTTATGGGTTTTAATTCTCCCTTTGCCGTCACCTCAAAAATGATGTCCGTTGCAACTGCATATCCGCTAGGTGCTGCAATTTCATGCATTACGTATACGCCAGGCTCCATTCCAGTCAGTTCAAGTGCATCATTGCTACTGGTCCAGTGAATACTGTTGTCACTGGGATCATAAGTGAATTCAGGCCCCGCATTTTTCCCAACTCCCGCAAGATTTGCTTCGGAAGGAGACGTCAAGGTGATCTGAGCTCCGGGGATCTCATCTCCCGCAAGCCCCGTTGCCGTCTTGGACAGCGTAAACGTGGGCATTGCATCGTCTACCATCAGGATCAAGTGCCGGTCAGCATTTACTGCTTCGGCGCTTACGCCAGCTGCAGTTACGGTTCCATCCGCACTTACGGTGAACTCAATATCCGTTGCCACCGCATAGCCGCTGGGCGCCGCAATCTCATGCATTACGTAAGTTCCGGGATTAATGCCTGCAAGTACAAGTTCTTTATCGCTACTGGTCCAACTTACGGAAGTTTCACCCACCGTTACGGTAGAAGGACCAGACACGCGGCGTACGCTACTAAAGTCTGCAGTAGTTCCTTCCTTAGCAGTCAAGGTGATCTGCGCTCCGGGAATTTCAGGGCCTGCTGCATCGAGTGCCTTCTTGGAGAAAGTAAACTCAGGCATAGCATCGTCTACCATCAAAATCAATTTCTTTTTGCTGTCTACCGCTGCTGCACTTACGCCCGTTGCAGTTACTTTTCCAGACTTGCTGATCTTAAATTCTATGTCAGTTGCCACCTTGTATCCGCTCGGCGCCGCAATCTCATGCATTACATAGGTTCCAGCCTTCAGGCCTGCAAGCACAAGCTCCTCATCACTGCTAATCCAACTTACGGAAGTTTCACCAACCGTTACGTTGGAAGGTCCGGAAACGCGTACAACGTCAGTAAAGTCAGCCGTCGTTCCTTCTTTTGCAGTCAAGGTAATCTGTGCACCAGGGATTTCAGGCCCTGCAGCATCAAGTCCCTTCTTAGAGAAGGTGACCGTAGGCATTGCATCGTCCACCATCAGGATCAGGTGTTGCTCAGCATTTACTGCTTCCGCACTTACGCCCGTTGCAGTAACGGTGCCGTCTGCGCTTACGGTGAATTCAATGTCCGTTGCCACCGCATAGCCGCTGGGTGCAGCGATTTCGTGCATTACATAGGCTCCGGGGTTCAAACCTGCCAAAATCAGTGAGGATTCGCCACTGGTCCAAGTCACGGAAGTTTCACCCACCGTTACATCCGTAGGACCTGACACACGTCTAACGCTTGAGAAGTCTGCCGTCGTTCCTTCCTTCGCAGTCAAAGTGATCTGCGCTCCAGGGATCTCAGGGCCTGCTGCATCGAGTGCCTTCTTAGAGAAGGTAAACTCGGGCATTGCATCGTCCACCATCAGGATCAGGTGTTGGTCTGCGTCTACCGCCTGAGCGCTCACGCCCGTTGCCGTTACGGTACCGTCTGCGCTTACGGTGAACTCAATGTCCGTTGCCACCGCATAGCCGCTGGGTGCAGCGATCTCATGCATTACATAGGTTCCGGGGTTCAGGCCTGCAAGTACAAGTTCTTTATCGCTACTGGTCCATACCACGGAATCCTCGTTGATTTCGATATCCATAGGACCAGACACGCGGCGTACGCTACTAAAGTCTGCCGTCGTTCCCTCTTTTGCAGTCAAAGTGATCTGCGCTCCGGGGATCTCAGGGCCTGCCGCATTCAAAGCCTTCTTGGAGAAGGTGACCTCGGGCATTGCATCATCTACCATCAGGATCAAGTGTTGCTCAGCATTTACTGCTTCCGCACTTACGCCCGTTGCAGTAACAGTGCCGTCTGCACTTACGGTGAATTCGATATCCGTTGCTACGGCATAGCCGCTGGGTGCAGCGATTTCATGCATTACATAGGTTCCAGGATTCAAACCTGCAAGTACAAGTTCTTTATCGCTACTGGTCCATGTCACGGAGGTCTCACCAACCGTTACGTCCGTAGGACCTGAAACGCGTCTAACGCTTGAGAAGTCGGCCGTCGTTCCCTCTTTTGCAGTTAAGGTGATCTGCGCTCCGGGGATCTCAGGGCCTGCCGCATTGAGTGCCTTCTTAGAGAAGGTGAACTCGGGCATTGCATCATCTACCATCAGGATCAAATGCTGGTCTGCGTCTACCGCCTGAGCGCTTACACCAGTCGCAGTAACAGTGCCGTCTGCGCTTACGGTGAACTCAATGTCAGTTGCCACCGCATATCCACTGGGTGCAGCGATTTCATGCATTACATAGGTTCCGGGGTTCAAACCTGCCAAAATCAGTGAGGATTCGCCACTGGTCCATGTCACGGAGGTCTCTCCAATCGTTACGTCCGTAGGACCAGACACACGACGCACGCTACTAAAGTCAATTGTCGTTCCCTCTTTTGCAGTCAAGGTGATCTGTGCTCCGGAAATTTCAGGGCCTGCCGCATCAAGTGCCTTCTTGGAGAAGGTGAAGTCAGACATGGCCTTATCCACCATCTGGATCACGCGCTCATCAGGATCTACAAGGTTTGCATCTACCTTAATGGGCTTCAGCTCACCGTTTGCTTTTACTTCAAAAATGATGTCCGTTGCAACTGCATAGCCGCTGGGCGCTGCAATTTCATGCATTACGTATACGCCAGGTTCCATTCCGGCAAGCTCCAGAGCCTTATCGCTACTGGTCCAGTGAATGCTGTTGTCGCTGGGATCGTAGGTAAAACTGGGGCCGGCATTCTTCTTCACCCCTGCAAGGCTTGCTCCGGAAGGAGAAGTCAGGGTGATCTGCGCACCGGGAATTTCATCTCCAGCAAGCCCCGTTGCCGTCTTGGACAGCGTAAACGTGGGCATCGCATCGTCCACCATCAGGATCAGGTGTTGCTCAGCGTCTACCGCCTGAGCGCTCACGCCCGTTGCAGTTACGGTACCGTTTGCATCTACCGTAAATTCGATATCCGTTGCCACCGCATAGCCGCTGGGTGCAGCGATTTCGTGCATTATGTAGGTTCCGGGGTTCAAACCTGCCAAAATCAGCGAGGACTCACCGCTGGTCCAGCTTACTGAGGTCTCTCCAACCGTTACGTCCGTAGGACCTGAAACGTGTCTAACGCTTGAGAAGTCTGCCGTCGTTCCCTCTTTTGCAGTCAAGGTGATCTGCGCTCCGGGAATCTCAGGGCCTGCCGCATCAAGTGCCTTCTTGGAGAAGGTGAACTCGGGCATTGCATCATCTACCATCAGGATCAGGTGTTGCTCAGCATTTACTGCTTCCGCACTTACACCAGTCGCAGTAACGGTGCCGTCTGCATCTACCGTAAATTCGATATCCGTTGCCACCGCATAGCCGCTGGGTGCAGCGATCTCATGCATTACATAGGTTCCGGGGTTCAGGCCTGCAAGTACAAGTTCTTCATCGCCACTGGTCCATGTCACGGAGGTTTCTCCAACCGTTACGTCCGTAGGACCAGACACACGACGCACGCTACTAAAGTCAATTGTCGTTCCCTCTTTTGCAGTCAAGGTGATCTGTGCTCCGGGGATCTCAGGGCCTGCTGCATCGAGTGCCTTCTTAGAGAAAGTAAATTCGGGCATCACGTCATCTACCATCAAGATTACGTGCTGGTCTGCGTCTACCGCCTGAGCGCTCACGCCCATAGCAGTTACGGTGCCGTCTGCATCTACCGTAAATTCGATATCCGTTGCCACCGCATAGCCGCTGGGTGCAGCAATTTCATGCATTACATAGGTTCCAGGATTTAGGCCAGCCAAAATCAGTGAGGATTCGCCACTGGTCCATGTCACGGAGGTCTCTCCAACCGTTACGTCCGTAGGACCTGAAACACGTCTAACGCTTGAGAAGTCTGCCGTCGTTCCCTCTTTTGCAGTCAAGGTAATCTGCGCTCCGGGAATTTCAGGGCCTGCCGCGTCAAGTGCCTTCTTAGAGAAGGTAAACTCAGGCATCGCGTCATCTACCATGATCACGCGGTTATTGACGGAATCAACATTTGCGCTCGCCGCCTCGCCATTCGGCTTTACGACGCCATTCTTCACCAGGAAGGAAATCTCCTCCGCCACGGCATATCCGCTGGGAGCCTCCAGCTCCTGCATCGCATACTTGCCATCCCGAAGTCCCTTCAGGTTCAAAGGCGTACCATCGCTGGTCCAGGAAATAGTGTTCGTAGCCTGGTCATAGGTAAAAGCAGTATTTTCACCGTCCGCGGCTTCCACCTTGGAAAGATCCGCTCCGTCAAGGCTGACAAGACGAAGTCCTGCACCGGAGATTTCCTCCCCGTTTGCATCTACCTTACGCTTAATGAACTCAACCTCTGCCGTCTTCGATACGTTTACGCAAACCGGGCAGGAAAGCTGGTCATCCATCTGCGCCTTTCCGCCTAATAACTGATAACTAACCTCGCCATTCCACGCAACCCGGCACTCAAAAACAGCCTCGCTCAGCTCGCTAAACTCAGGTGCGGTAACCTCTTTTACGTAATAAGTTTTGTTGATCCTTAAATCCTGATCAAAGGTTACAAGGAATTTTCCGGTCTCACGATCCTTTACAGCCTCAGCCGCATTGCCGATCTGGTCGCTAAAGTTTCCGTTCCAATCATAATGCTCATAAATTGCAAAATAAGCACCGCTTCCGTCCGTTTCAAGATCGTATTCGTTGCCGTCCGCATCCACAAAAACCTTCACAATCTGCACGACGGGACGAATCTTACCGTCGGTGATGACAATCTCGTTTTCACGGACATCCTGATACTCCGTATTTAACGATCCATCTTCCTTGATCTCAAAGGAAACCGGATCTGCAACCTTGTATTCTGCGGGCGCATAGTCCTCTTCCAACAGGTAGTGACCTACAGGCAAGCCCTGGAACGTAACTGCACTTGAGCCCGTACCCCAGCGGATCACCTTCTGCTCCCTTGCACCGATCCATCCGCCATCCTCCGTGCCAAGGACCTTCACCTTAGTCAGATCTACGGTCTCATTGTCAACGTACGTCAGCTTTAGCTGCGCGCCGGGCAGAAACTTTCCGGCTTCATCAATTTTGTGAATGGTTACGGTAATGGGGTCATCCGTCATGACAATGGTCTTGTCCTCCAGCGTCCTGCCGTCTCTTCTGACCTCACCGTTATTTTCGATCGTAAATGCAATGTCCCTTGCGGAAAGATATCCCGCAGGTGCCTTTTCTTCATGGAGAACCCATTTTCCTGCCGGCATATACAGGAACGTGATCACGTCCTTGCTGCTTGTCCAGGTAAGCGTTTTCCCGTTCTTTACGACGTCACCCGAAGGCTTCCAGGCCACTGCATCAAGGCTTCCGTCACCAAGATACTCCAGTACCAGCTTAGCACCAGCCAGTTCACCAGCTTCCTCATCCCCGTCAACCACTTTTGAGATGGTAACCTCTCTGGGAACATTCACCAATTCCTTTACTTCGGAAGAAAATTCCGTTTCTCCGGCCTTTTTATAAAAGGTCTCCAACTCCGTAGACGTCTCATTTCTCTTCACGTAACATTCGATCAGATCCTCGCCCAGAGCGTACCCTTCCGGAGCCTGTACCTCAACAAGGAAGAAGGTAAATTCATCACCTACGCCGGACTCAGAGCAGATAACATTCTTGAAAAGGACCCCTGCAGTCTTCGTCACGGGATCATAGCTCAGCGCCTTCGGGCCCTCTACCGTTTTTCCCTCCGCATCGCGAAGCTCAAATAAAGTGCTCGCCAAAAGCGCGTCCCTGTCGGCCGCGTTCATCTGCTCCAGATTCTTTTCATTAAATACTTTACGGACCTCAAAATCCGCATCCACGTCCATGGGGAGCTTTAAGTTATACTCATCAATTCTGTGGGACTCACCGCCGGAAATAAAATTATTGGCATAAACCGAGCCATTTAAATTGTGATGTGTCTCCAGCGTACCATAGGGCAGGATAAAACTGCTGATCACCTTTGCTCCAAGGGTAACACGCCCACGATACTGCTTGTCACTCTCGGAAGAATCATAGAAATTCCAATAAATTCTGTTATGGTTCGTTCCAAAACCATCCTCACCAATGTCACTTCCGTCCGGACCAATGGGAGTGTTGCCGTCATACTCCAGTACAACGCCGTTAAGCTCAAAATTTGTTTTCCTGGCAAGGTCCACGTTGATCAAAAGGCCTGCCTCGGTACCTGTTCCCCCAAGGAAATTCACGTACAGATTCTGACCACCGTTCACGTCTAATGCCGACAATTGATCTGCCGTCAGATTCAAAACAGCCATGTCCTTTGTCTGCTTCACCGTGATCTCATAGTTATTGTGGGTCTGCAGGTCTACCTTGATCTTGTCATTCTCAGCTCTCTTTTTGGAAACGTCAAGGGTCTTTGGCAACTCCGCAAGCTGGCGGCTATACATGCCAAAGCTTTTTTTGAGGTTTTTAATGTCCACGTACTTCTTGGTAGCCGTATCATTATATACAATGGTACTTTTTTCTACCTTATGCTTTCTTGCTTCGTCTACGCCCTCACGCGGGTCTACCGTGTCATCCTCATATACGTAGATTTCGCTTCCTTTTTTCACTACGCGGTGCTTTTCGCCTACGACCAGCGTATCCCCTTCATATCCAAAAACGGCCTGACTGGAAAAATTAAGAATCTCGCCAACGTAGTTCGTAAAGACCTGCCCCGGCTGGCGATATTTCACGCGGATGGTACATTCTGCGCCCGTACCATAGTTCTCGCCGTCCCCAAGGTCTAATCCGGCATACCGTCCCAGCAGTACGTTGCCGTGGGTATGGCTTCCGACGGTCATGGTATCAAATACAATATATCCAAAGCTGTCCATCAAATTCTTTACGTTATGGATGCTGGAATCCACTTCATAAGTAACGGTTCCCTCGCCGGCTTCCGCTGCCTTTGCGCGTCCGCCGCCCGCAAATCCAAGATCACTTCCCACGGTGGAAGCCAAAAGTGCGACGCTGGTTACAAAACTGACTACTTTTGCCCAAGTCCTTCTCATAATTTGTTCTAGTCTCCCATGAAATATTCTAACGTGCTTTTCTATTAAGGAAAGAAAAGACATTTGTATACGCAAAAAAAATGGTAGTCCTTCGACAACCATTTGCCAAAAAATGCTGAAACAAGCCGTATTTTAACATCTGATTTACTAAAATTCAACTTTTTTTGGGTTTAATAAAAAAAATTCAGAAATTCTTAAGAATTTCTCGGGTCTCCAATCCTTTCCCACGAAGATCCGTCACGGTTTTTTTCCCTACCTCCGCTTGGCGGATTTGTTTTCCGTTCACAAAAATTGCAAAGTTCTTCCCATCATTCTCTATCTTATACAGATAATCTCCCCATTCCTGCTCATAACAGCAGGGAGCCCCCTCGCAGGCGCCCCAATATACCTTCTCTCCCTCCACGTGAACGCCATAACACCTGGAAACATATTCCATGACGGAAAGCATGGCAGGTCCATAGGCGTCCTGCTCTCCCTCCAGCGAAACCTTTGAAGGCTTCATGGTAAAGGGATCGTACTGCTGGACAAATACGCAGTCTTCCCCTATGGCCTCCCAAAGCTTCCTCCCGAGTTGCGGGATCAGATGATCATAACCATAATTCTCCAAGGCGCGGATCGCCCGCTGATATGTAAGGGCCTCCGCCTGACCGCTCCAATCATTGGTGGTTACGTTCCGGAAAAGGGGATCATTCACCGCAACGGAGGGCAGAGGCATCTTCGTCCAAAACTCCCCGGGATTTAGGAGGTGCTCTCTCACAAATCTGTCCGCCTGTGTCTGCGTAAGGCTTCCCCAATACATGGCCCGGAGGCTGTTATGGATCATCACAGGCATAACGTTATGGTATTTATCCCTGTCAAGGCATGCCCCCCGTTCCTCATTCCATAGATAGGTACTGATCTTTCCCCTTACCCGCTCCGCTTTAAGGCGCCACGCCATCTCCCTCTCCGGCTTTCCCTGGATGCGGCTGATCCGTGCAAGCACGTCCCTTGCAGAATATGAAAAACTCATGACGTCAATGGAGGCCATGGGCACTACCTGAAATCCCTCCGGCGCCGTTTCTTGCGTCCACCAGTCAGGCGCATCGCCATAGCGCAGGGCATGATCCTCCCCCGTGTCATATTTGCACCAGCTTTCCAGACACCCGTCGCCATCGGAATCCCGCACTCTCCACAGATAATCATCAAACCGCTCCAGCGTTCCATAAAGAAGGTCCAGATAATCCGGATCCTTTCCCATCAGATAATACACGTTCAGCGCAGGCGCGGGAAAGCAAAACCCTTGGAATTTATTGAACTGCGGCGTGATCCTGCCGTCGATCATGGCAATGCTGCCGGGTATCCGGCCATCCTCCCGCGCATATTCCATAAACAACAGCTGATTGTTAACTGCCGCCGTCATATTCCGCTTGGCATACATCTCCCCGCCCATGGGCTGCGTCTCCAGCCAGATCTTTTCATAGCCGCCGCCTTCGATCAGGACGGTTCGCCCTTCAAAATCCTTCAGGTTTTGGAGACATTTTTTCTCCGCCTCGTCCATGAGCTTTTGTAAAAGCGCATCCTCCGTTTGGAATCTTACCCTTACGTTCGTGATCAACTGACTACCTCCGCCGCCCTTCTAACCCGTCATTCTCCCTGCCGGATCTCAAAATAATGGAAATCCGCATAGGATTCCAACCTTACCATGTCATGGACGTACATGCCAAAATGCGCTCCCGTAAAGCCCCGGCAATACTCATCCGTAAGGATTTCCGTGGAATACCCTTCCCCGACGGGCGTCCAATTTTCATCGCCAAGATGATAGTAAAACCGCACTTCGGCCCCCTGCCTGCTTACCCTTGCCTGAAGAAAAACCTTTCCGTCCTTCGGCAGGGGAACCGGCCCGGCAACCACTTCATCCGCGCCGCGGTCACACCTGATCAGGTTTAGGACGCTCTCCCCCTCATCCGTCACCGTCTTTCCAAGAATAAAGAAATTCAGGGAATCATACATATAGCTAAGTCCCGCCATCTGCAAAAAGCTCTCCGGCGCATATTCCACACAGGTTTCCGCAATGCAGCATGCGCTTTGCTGGCGCGTGGCCAGCAGGGATACGTGATGATTGGAGTTCATATACTCCTGCCCACGGATCCTTAAAATCCCTTTCTCCGGGATCAGCTTTGTAAATGTCTCATAACTGCAGCGCGGGGACGAATACCGGACGGAAAGGCGCTCCGTCGTAAAATCATCGTGGAACTCCCCGTCAGAGCCCTCCCGCGCATTTTTTGAACGGTCCCCGGTCTCCAAGCCTCCGGAAAAAGCGCCGGACTTTTCCGTCTCCGCCTTTCCGGAAAGGGAGCGGGGTTCTTCTGCTTCCATCCTTGCGAACCGTCCGCCGCCCTTAAGGCGAAGCCACCCGTCTTTGTCCCATTCCATCTTCTGGATCGCCGTCTCGCGCCCCAAAGTGCACCACTTCTGCCCGCCAACGGGCCTTGAGGCAAGATGCACCATATACCATTCATGGTCCTTTGTCTCCACAATGTCCGCGTGGCCGCACTTCTGAAGGGAATTCAGGTCGCTTTGATCTGCCGTGAGAATGGGATTGTCCGGTGCCGTTTCAAAGGGGCCCCAAATGCTCTTTGACCTTGCCATGGTCACGCAGTGTTCATACCCCGTGCCGCCTTCGGCCACAATAATATAATACCAGTCACCGATATGATACATATGAGGGCCCTCCGTGCAGCGAAGTCCGGAGCCCTTATACACCAGCTTTTGCTCGCCAATAAATTCAAAGGTCACGGGATCTACTTCCTGCACCAAAATGCCCTTGAATTTAAACAACATGTTGACAAGATACTTTTTCCCGTCCACGTCATGGAACAGGGAAGGATCAAAGCCAATGCTGTTAAGGTACGTGGGCTCGGACCATTCTCCGTAAATATCCTTCGCGGTCACCACGTAATTATGGGTATTGTAAAACATGCCCTTCTTAGACTTTACGTCCGTGTAGACCAGGAAAAACCTCTCCCCGTCATAGCTAAGGCAGGGCGCCCAGATGCCGCCGGAGGGGGGATTTCCAGTCATGTCCAGCTGGCTCTTTCTCCGAAGGGGCGAAGGGATCTGCTCCCAATGCTTTAAGTCTTTTGAATGAAACAGGCGAACTCCCGGCCACCACTCAAAGGTGGAAGTAGCCACGTAATAATCATCTCCCGCGCGGATAATGCTGGGATCCGGACAAAAACCTTTTAAGATGGGATTTTGAATCATGTCATGCCTCCTTACGTAAGTCTATTTAAAATATACTACGATTTTTCCCCGCAGAAAAGAGTTATCAAGAATTTTCATTGACTTTCCCAATGATCTCAGGCTATGATTAAGTAACACGAAGGAGGGGCCCAATTCGCGCGAAGGCGCGGCATCCTGAGCGAAGCGAAGGAAATTGGGAGGATGCCTTGTGTTATGCGGAAGACTCGACGAGAAACGGTTTTTATATTA
>Ga0310691_10006935_pt1 | contig 11958 bp, 12 predicted proteins | sample 176DNAGHGlowgp2_FD_203887 | JGI IMG/M metagenome (GOLD analysis project Ga0310691, IMG submission 203887) | Sheep rumen microbial communities from Palmerston North, Manawatu-Wanganui, New Zealand - 1766 DNA GHGlow gp2 (v2) (version 2) | ecosystem: Host-associated > Mammals > Digestive system >... | reverse complement strand
TGCGGGTTATCCAGCTCTCTGCGGTAAATGTCCTCCGACCACGGCGTCGTAAAACACGCCTTTGCCAGCTCTGCGACCGCGTGAATATTGCCGTCGGAGAACATCTCAATCCCGGCATCAGCCCTTTGCATCATACCAGCTCGTGCCCTCCTGCACCTCTGCCGTCAGCGGCACAGACAGGCTGCACGCCTGCTCCATTTCCGTATGCAGGATTTCGGCTGCCTTATCCGCATCGGCAAACGGTGCCTCAACGATCAGTTCGTCATGGATCTGAAGGATCAGCTTTGCGGTCGGGACTTCTTCCCGCAGACGCCGCCATACCCGCACCATTGCCGCCTTGATGATATCGGCAGCGGTGCCCTGCACCGGCGTATTCATCGCAATGCGTCTGCCTGCCGCCTGCACCATTTTATTGGAGGCGCGCAGCTCCGGCACGAAGCGCTTTCTGCCGAACAGCGTTGTGACATAGCCCTTTTCCTTCGCATTTACAACGGTTTCGTTCATGAACTGCTCGACATTCGGGAAGGAATGCAGGTAATCCTTGATATAGCGGTCAGCCTTCGCGACCGATACGCCGATGTCCTTCGACAGCGAAAAGGCACCGATTCCGTACAAAATGCCGAAGTTGACTGCTTTTGCAGCGCTTCGCATTTCCTTTGTGACCATGTCCTCCGGCATATTGAACACCTGTGCGGCGGTCATCCGGTGAATGTCCAGATTCTCGGCAAAGGTGCGGCGCATGTTCTCGTCGCCGCAGAGATGCGCGACCAGACGCAGCTCGATCTGGCTGTAATCGGCATCAAGCAGCGTGTGTCCCTCCGCCGCAATGAAGAATTTGCGCATTTCGCGTCCAAGCTCTGTACGCACGGGAATATTCTGCAAATTCGGCTCGGTCGAGGAGATGCGTCCGGTGCGGGTTTCTGTCTGACGGTAGCAAGTGTGAATCCTGCCGTCCGGCGCGATTGTTTTCAGCAGACCTTCAACATAGGTCGAGTTGAGCTTTGTGAGCTGTCGGTATTGCAGAATCAGATCGACAATCGGATGCTGGTCGCGCAGCCCCTCCAGCACCTCGGCGTTCGTAGACCAGCCGGTTTTTGTCTTCTTACCCGCGGGCAGTGCCAGCTCCTCGAACAGAATTACGCCGAGCTGCTTGGGCGAGAGAATATTGAATTCTCTGCCTGCAAGCTCATAAATTCGGGTCTGAAGTCCTGCAATTTCCGCTTCGAGCATGTCACCGAATGCACGCACGCCGTCTGCATCGACCCGCACGCCGACATGCTCCATATCCGCAAGCACCTCGACAAGCGGCATCTCAATTTCCCGCAGCAGCGATTCCATGCCCTGCTCCGTCACCTGCTGTTCGAGCGCATCCGAAAGCGCAGGCAGAATGCTGATCTCCGCAAACTCCCCTGTCTCCTCCGGAAACGGAATTCCCGAATCCGTGCAGAGATTCCGGATGCTGTATTCTGATGCGGACGGATTCAGCAGATAGCCGCAGATCGCGCCGTCCAGCGTCAGATTCCGGATTGTGCCGCCCTGTGCCATGCACATGCGGTAGACCGGCTTGGCGTCGAAGGTACGCTTGGGCGCATCGCTTGTGAGAATGCGGAAAATCTGTGCCGCATCAGTCACTCTGCCGCATTTCCCGTCCCACGCGGCATAGAGCAGATTGTCATGGTACAGGAAATCAACCGGTGCCTGACTTGCGCAGATCGCATCGACATCTGCCGGCGTGATCTTCACAGGCTCAGCCGGTTTGACATCTGCTGCTTCGGCATTTTGCGGCTCGGAAGGCAGTGCAGCGGGCTGAACCTTCAGGCGCTGCATCAGCTTGTGCAGTTCGAGATCAGTCAGCAAGGCAGAGAGCGTATCGGTATCCTGCGGCTTGCGGGCATAGTCTGCGAGATTCACAGAAATCGGCGCATCGGTGACAATCGTCGCGAGCCACTTGCTGTGCTTTGCATCCTCCGCACCGGTCTCCAGCTTTTTCCGGACAGAGGGTGTCAGCTTGGCATCGGGGAGCGCTTCATAGAGCGCTTCGATGCTGCCGTACTCCTGAATCAGCGATTTTGCAGTTTTTTCGCCGATTCCGGCGACACCCTTGATGTTATCAGAGGAATCGCCCATGAGCGCTTTCAGGTCGATCAGGCCCTTGGGCGGGAATCCGTAATCCGCTTCAAATTTCGCGGTATCATAAAGCACCGGCTCTTTATTGGTCGCAAGGCGCACAGTCACGCGGTCATTGATGAGCTGCAAATTATCGCGGTCTCCGGTCAGAATCACACAGTCCGCACCGGCACCGGCAGCAGCGGCAGAGAGCGTGCCGAGAATATCGTCCGCCTCCCAGCCTGCGCAGGTCACGACCGGATAGCCCAGTGCTTCGAGAATCTGCTTGGTATATGGCATCTGCATCGCGAGTTCTTCGGGCATGCCCTTGCGGTTTGCTTTATAGGCTGCATCCGCTTTGTGGCGGAAGGTCGGTTCTTTGCGGTCGAATGCGACGATCAGGTCGGTCGGTGAGACATCGTCCATCGCCCTGAACAGAATATTGAAAAAACCGTAGATCGCATTCGTGAAGATGCCCTTGCGGTTCGTAAGCGGCTTCACGCCGTAGTATGCGCGGTTGAGGATGCTGTTGCCGTCAACGATCAGTAGTTTCATGAGCAGGATTCCTTTCTGCATGTGATACCCCTATTGTACCACGAAACCGCGCCTTCGTCAAGCGCGGCAGCGCAGAGTCCGCGCCGGCGTGAGCGAAAGGATGCACAGTCGCACTTCTCCCAAGGAGACTCCTGCGGCAGTTGCGGAGCTGCTTGAGAGAAGCGAAGCAGTGCAGCCTTTCGCAAATTGGAGCCGGGCACTGCCCGGACGGGGATTCGACACCGATTTTGTCCGCACTGTGCTATACTGAAAACGGTGATCGGAATGGTGATCTATCTCGATGTTCTGCTGCTGTCAAATCTCTGGGCAGATTATGCACTGCTGCATGCTGCCGCTTCCCTCGCCCATTTGCCGCTGCCGCGCCTGCGCGGACTGCTCGCCGCAGGGATCGGTGCGGCATTTGCGCTGACAGTCCTGCTGCCGCCGATGCCGGCTGTTCTCTGCCTGATTTTCCGTGCTGTTGCTGCATTTGCAGTCTGCGCTGCTGCGTTCGGTTTCCGGCATTTGCTCAGAACGACGGCGCTGTTTCTCGGACTCAGCCTGTTCTTCTGCGGCACAGTCTATGCACTCTCCCGTATCCGCGCGCCGGTCGGATTCTATACGCGGAACACTGTCATTTACGCCGATGTCTCGCTCATGACGCTGCTGCTCGGCACCGCACTCGCCGCAGGCATCTCCGCATATTTCAGCCGCCGGAATGCTGTCCGGCAGAGCCGTTCCCTGCTCCTTCATTTCCGGATCAGCGGGCGTGATTTCGCACTGCATGCGCTCAGTGACACCGGCAATACCCTGCGCGATCCGTTCACGGGCAAGCCGGTCGCTGTCTGTGCTGCCGCCGCACTCGAATCATGGCTGTCGCGCTATCCGGATACAGTCACAGCGCTCTCGTCCTGCAAGGGCTTCCGGATGCTTCCAGTCCGGACCGTGACGGGCGCGCGCCTGCTGCCGGCATTTCAGCCAGAAGCCGCAACCGTCAGCCGGAGCGAGTGCCCTTTGGCTGCATGCCGCGCCGATCTGCTGATTGCAGTCTCAGACGATGCCGCACCCGAAACACCCGCGATCGTTCCGGCGTGCGCTGCACCATAAAACGGAGGGATACTTATGAATCTGTTTACGCACGTTTTCCTGACGATCCGCCTGTTCCTGCATCCGCCCGACGAACAGGAGATCCACTATCTCGGCGGCTGCGATCAGCTCCCCGCACCGCTCACCCGCGCCGATGAGGAAGCGGCATTCCGCGCGCTCGCACAGGGCGACTGCACCGCACGGGAAACCCTGATCGTTCACAATCTCCGGCTGGTTGTTTACATCGCAAAAAAGTTTGAATCTCCGGCAGTTCATCTGGACGATCTCATCTCAATCGGGACGATCGGACTGATGAAAGCGGTCAGTACATTTCACCCTGAAAAGAACATCAAACTCGCGACATATGCCTCCCGATGCATCGAAAATGAAATTTTAATGCACTTACGGAAGGTCTCGCAATACCGCGCCGAAATCTCGATTGACGAGCCGCTGAAGGTGGACTGGGACGGCAATGAACTGCTGCTCTCAGACCTGCTCGGCACCGAGGAAGACGTCGTCTGCCGCGGCATTGAGGACGATTCTGAGCGAAAAATTCTCCGCGAAGCAGTCAGCCGCCTGAACCCCAGAGAGCGCCAGATCATGGAAATGCGCTTCGGGCTGAACGGCGGGCAGGAGAAGACGCAGAAGGAAGTTGCTGACGCGATCGGCATTTCACAGTCCTATATTTCAAGGCTGGAGAAGAAGATTATCAAGCGGCTCAGGGCGGAGCTGGAGGATGTAATTTTCTCGTAAACACGTATAAAATTGAAACGCCGCATTCCCGAAACAGGAATGCGGCGCTCTTGTTTTTTTCAGCGAGGCTCGCAGATGAGCTTCATTGCAGTACGTTCTTCGCCGTCGATCTCAATGCTGGCAAATGCCGGAATACATACCAGATCAATTCCGATCGGTGCGAGATATCCGCGCGCGATCGCAATCGACTTGATTGCCTGATTTGCCGCACCTGCGCCGACCGCCTGAACCTCGACGACCCGCTGTTCACGAATAACACCGGCAATCGCACCGGCGACGGAATTCGGTGTGGAGTGAGATGATACTTTTAATACTTCCATTGGGGTGACCTCCTTAGATCAAAAAAATGAAATAATGTTGATGTGGTTTTAAGATATTGCTTTGTACTGCACCTTTAGTATAATACATTTCACGAAAAAAGTCAAGCATTCACGAAATAATTGTGGATTCTCTTGTAAATATTCTATCAATTTTGGTACAAATGCCGGATTTGGTGTCGATTTCTACGCACACTGCATTGATGATACAGGGCGGTTCCGCCTCCGAAAACTGGACCGGACGGTGAAAGCGCTGCTTCATGACCGCCTGCTCAACACGCACACCCAGCACGGACCGCGCACCGCCGTTCATGCCGACGTCGGTGAGATAACCGGTCTTTCCGTCGAGGATTTCCTCATCCGCCGTCTGCACATGCGTATGGGTTCCGATCACCGCAGAGACGCGCCCTGCCAGATACCAGCCCATTGCACGCTTTTCCGCAGTCGCCTCCGCATGAAAATCGACCAGAATATTCTTTGTTCCGGCGGTTTCCAGCAGGCTGTTGATCACGGTAAACGGATTGTCCAGCGGCTCCATAAAAGCCGTTCCCATGAGGTTGATGACCGCAAGTGAATAGCGTCCGCAGTCGAGCAGATACATGCCGCTTCCCGGCGCATCCCCCGGATAATTCGCCGGACGCAGAATCCGCGGATCCGAGAAAATGTGGTCACAGCGGCGGCGGAAGCAGTGGTTTCCGGTCGTAATGACATCGGCACCGCCTGCAAAGAGCTGCTGCGCAGACTGCTCCGTTATTCCGTTTCCGGCAGCGGAGTTTTCGCCGTTGACAATCACCAGATCCGCACCGTATTCCCGCTTCAGGCGCGGTGCAGCCTTCTGAAAGCAGCCGGTACCGGCTTCCCCGACAACATCTCCGAACATCAGCAGTTTCATAGTTTCCCTCACTTTTCCGGCTCAGCGCAGCGGTGCTACAATCACAAAGGCGGTTTCCTCCTCAGTTGTGACCGTCGTCACTGTCGTTACAGATTCAGCAGGTGCTGCCGAACCGGTCACGTCAGTCGTATCCGGCACATCGCCGGTCACGTCGCCGGTGACATCGCCCGTCATTTCCGTGATTTGTGTCGCAGTTGTCGTTTCCTGCTGCTCGCGAAGATAATCCCAGTAGTCCGTTTTCCTGGTCAGAACAACATCAGACACTGCCGGCAGGGAGTCCGAACTGCTGTCCTGATTGTCCTTGCCGCGGAACATATTGACCACGCCGATCACAATGCAGATACCAATCACTGCAAGGATCACCGCCATAATTTCCCGTTTTTCCATGATGCCCCTCCGTTACTTTTTTCGATGCTCTCCCGCGAGCGGGTTGCTGTCAATCGCAGCCTGCCGCTGTTCGCTGGAGAGGTGTGTGTAGATCTCAGTGGTTGCAATGGACTGATGCCCAAGAATCTCCTTGAGCGTCAGTGTATCGACATGTCCGTGCTGATACATCAGCGTTGCAGCGGTATGACGGAGCTTATGTGTCGAGAGTCCGCGTCCGGCAAGCCCCGATGCAGCCAGTGTATTCTCGACAATCTGCTGCACTCTGCGGCGGCTGATGCGCCGGTGATTCCGACTGAGAAACAGTGCATTCGGCTCCTGCGGCGGATTCTCCCGCGACTGCACATATTCCTGAATTGCGGCAAGGCAGGCATCGTTCAGATAGACAATCCGCTCCTTGCTGCCCTTTCCCAGCACACGGATCTGGCGGTTGAAATAATCGACATCACCGACATTCATGCCGACCAGCTCCGCCAGACGGAATCCGCAGTTCAGAAACAGGGTTACGATGCAGTAATCACGCAGCATTTCATGCTCCGGCATCTGTTCGGCGCTTTGCAGCATCCGCTCGCTCTCCTCCAGCGTCAGAAACCGCGGCAGCTTCTTCTTGACAGAGGGCAGCTCCAGATTCTGACAGGGGTCGGCATCGAGCAGCCCCTTTGTCTTGGTCAGATACTTGAACAGACTGCGCACGGCGCTCATTCTGCGGGAGACCGAGCGCGGCGTATTTCCGCGGAAATCGCGCAGATAGCGGATATAATCGTAGAGCAGCGCGACATTGACCTGCTTCAGTTCCGCTTCCGTCACGCTTGTCAGCGCGACCTCTGCCGCATCGGAAACGGGCATGTGCTGTACGGTACAGTGCAGCCAGCGCAGGAACATTGCAGCGTCATTGTAATATTCTGTCACAGTGCGCTTCGCCTTCCCGCGGATTACATCGAGGTAGGTCAGATAGTCATTCAGAAACATCGGATTCAAGCTCCGGTCAATCTCCATTTACACCGCCCCTTTTCTTCCGAATTACATACTTTTTTTATTATACCGCATTTCCATGGATTTTTCAAGGTGCTGAATAAAAAAACTGTGACGTTCCGAACAGAAAGCCCTCTTTTGCCGAAATTGCTGCATCCGGCAAAAGAGGGCTGATCTCATGCAGTAAACTGCCAGTTCGTCAGGACACATCCCGCATCGGAGAGAACCAGATACAGATCATGGCAGCCGGTCAGCGGTGCATCGAAAGACACAGCCGAACCTTCGGGACTGTCGAGCAAAAGCGCCGCAGTTCCGCCGGTGATCTGCGGGACAAATCCGCAGGCACCTGCATCCCCGAAATCCGCGCCGCGCACACAGATCCATGCACCGGCTTCCTCCGCACGAACACCCGTAACCGTTCCGTTCCCGTCCGTCACAAATGTGATGCCTGAGGCGCTGAAGCACTCCGCAGCGGCATGTGCTGTGAACGGATCGAGCGGTCGAAGCTGCTTCACCTCAGCAATGACGGTTTTGCCGCAGCCGTTCTCCGCATCGGCAGCAGACGGCGTGACACAGAGAGCGCGATAGCCGCCGGTCTCACCGATCGCAGCCTCACGCTGAAGCGTGTGATAAAACAGATACCACTGTCCGCAGAAATTGTGCAGATGCGTGTGATTGTTGCTGTCGGGGCAGCCCTGATCGCCGGGATTTGCGAAGTAATCTCTGCGGTACTGCCACGACGCGGAATCCAGCGGCGTTTTTGTCGTCATGCAGCACATGCTGCATCGGGTCGCGGGCGCAGCATCGGTCTGCTGCCAGTCAGTGCGCGGCTCCCAGTTCGTATTGAACGTGTAAAGGAATGTATCTCCAAGGATATTCAGCTCACTCGCCTCGTAAAAATACGGTGCAGGAATCTCGCTGAATTCGCTGCCGAGAGAAATCAGATCGGCACCCAGCCGCACAATCCGCGCAGTACGGGGCATTGCCGGACTGCCGTTCTTCGCGACGCCGCCGCCAAAGGTCAGCCAGCCGTTTCCCTGCGCATCCAGCGCCGCACCCGGATCAAACGGATTCGGCACATCACCGAGTGTCGGCATTCCCGCTTCGATCAGAGGTTTTCCGAGCGGGTCGCGCCAGCCCGAAACGGGATCGGTCGAAGTAATGACACCGACACCGCAGCCGCTGTTTGAGAAGTACAGATAAAAATGCGTCAGTCCGTCGGACTCCTCCCGTGCAATGATCGACGGTGCCCATGAAGCATAGATCCACGGCGCGATCTCACCGACGCGGATTTCGCCGTGATACTGCCAGTTGACCATGTCCCCGGTCGAGAACACAACCAGCGAACGGATCGCTTCATAAGTATTGCTGCCGGTCTTGCCCTCTCTGTACTGCTGATGATCGTTCGTACCGTAAACATACAGTCTGCCGCGGAATTCTGCCGCAGTCGGATCGGCGCAGTAGATTTCCGAAGAAATTACATTCACCGGTTTCGAATTATTCCATGCTTTTCCGCTCATAAAATCCCCCATAAAACGGTTATTTCACTCTGCCCAGGGCGTATTCTGGTCAGGATCCAGCACACCCGGAACCTTCAGGTCATAGCCGTTGACCTCGATCATTGCATCGTCCAGTTCAATGACCATGCAGTGTCTGCCGTTGATCTTATCAAGCCGGATCTTGTTCTTTGCTTCATTCTTCACATTGACGACAATCTCCGGCGTTTTGATGACAGTCTTGGACTGCACAAGGCGCTCCGGCTTCAGCGAAGTCTCGACGGTTTCCGCGAAGACTTTTTCCGTTTTTTCGAGCTTTTCCTCCGGCACACCCGCTTCGGAGAGCATCCGGTGCAGCAGTCTGCCGGTCACCTCTGTCGGGGCGTCATCGGTTTTATTTTTCGCAACAATCTCATTAAGCTTTTCATTGACCGTTGTCACGGTTTCGTAGGTCAGATCATCGCCGAGCAGCGTGTCGAGCACCTGCTTCATGTCGGCGCGGTCCTCCTCGACCGTAGTCTCAACATCGCACTCAAAGAACGCATCCACGAGGTTTTCGTTCGGCGTATTCGGCGTCTTTGTATAATACAGCACATGATGCACATCGGTTGCGCGGTCAGAGAACACAGGGAAGAAGAAGCCGTCAGACGGAGCCTTGCTGATGACAGCATTGGGGTTTTCCTGCCGCAGAATCTCGTCGTCGGACTTGTCGTATACCAGTGTGCCTTCAGTCTTTGCAACCGGACACATTGCAGCGACGACATACCGGAAGGTCTGATCGGAAAACTCCTCGTCCAGCTCATCCATTTTGGTCTTTTTCGGCGGTGCATAGGTACAGTACGCGATCAGCACAGCATACGGCGCGTCGGAATCGACTGTTTCCGCGAGCGTACCGAGGAAAGAGAGATTCATTTCCTCCTGCTTCAGCTCTGATTTGACCAGCTCAGACAGGCGGGTCTGTGCGCCGTCTTCAGAATACGCATGCTCCCGGAAGGGCAGCTCAGTGCTTTGCTTTCCGAGGTTGACATTCAGCACCTTTTTGATCGTGTCGTACAGGATCTGACTGTCTGCGGTCGGGATGCGGGAAGCCTCCCGCAGGCAGACGCCGCGAACGGTGCGCTGGCTGTCCACAAAAGCAGTCAGGACGCGCTCCAATGTGAAGTATTTTGCTTCCGGATTAAAGTGATTCCGGATCTCGCTGAGTTCCTTGCGATTCATCGGGTTGTCTCCTTTTTCTGGATTTGAGAGAAAAACGCCGCCGACCCCAGCCGACGGCATTTTGTATTATTTTGCCATGTGCGCGTTAAGTTTCTCAACAAGCTCGTCCGCACTGACGCCATGCACAGCACATGCTTCCTCCAGCGACTCGCCGCGGGATGCCGGGCAGCCGAGGCAATGCATGCCCATTTCGAGGAAGTAGGGCGCGGTAGACGGATCTGCGTCGAGAATATCACCGATCACAGTATTCTTTGTAATTTCCATGGTACAAACTCCTTTCGGACATAAAAGAGGGCGCAGCCAAAGCCGCGCCCATGTAAACCGGAATTACTGCTCGCTCTTCATCTGAGCATAGCACTCGCTGCAATAAACAGGGCGATCCTCACGCGGGCGGAACGGCACCTGAGCCTCACGGCCGCACTTTGCGCAAGTTGCAGTGAAGTACTCGCGGTCGGTCTTACCGGCGTTCTTGCGAGCGTCGCGGCATGCCTTGCACTTCTTCGGGTCATTTGCAAAACCCTTCTCAGCGTAGAACTCCTGCTCACCGGCGGTGAATACGAACTCCTGTCCGCACTCATTGCATACTAAGGTTCTGTCTTCGTACATGTGGATTTTCCTCGATTCTTGAAATTTGGACCTCGACGGATTTGCGCCATCACTGTTGCATCATGATCGCCTGCGGGCGCACAGCCCTGAAGCGAAAGCGGTTAGCAGGTGAAAAGTTCGCACGCGCTGGAAGAAATGCTGCCGGGTCATTGATAAGTGTTCAGAAGGGATACCCGCCCTCTGTTCGGGACAGCCAAAGTCGGGCTGCGCGGGCTGCACACGGTTCCGCGTGATACAGCCGCCGTCAAAGCTCAGCTTGGCTCCGGACGGCACGGAGCTTGCGTCTTGCACGCTGCATGGCGTTGCTGACGCTTTTTTCGGAGATTTGCAGCCGATCCGCGATTTCCCGATAGGAAAACCCGCCTGCCGCTTCCGAGAGAACCTCCCACTCCTGTCGGCTCAGGACTGTTTTCAGCGATGCATAAAGTTCGTTGACACGTTCTTTTTGCAGATACACCTGTTCAGGTGATTCGCTGCCGTCCGAGAGTTTATCACAGAGCGCATCATCCGGATCATCGAGTGAGCTGCCGGAAAACCGGTGCAGACTGAGATCCTTTCTGGACGCGTTTCGGATGCGGTTCCGGATACAACGGAACGCATAGGTGCGGAAGCTGGCGCCATGCTCACCGAAATTCTGCTGATACGAATTTGCGGCGGCAAGGAGTCCGAGCAGTCCCTCCTGCGCATAATCCTCTGCATCCGCAGCATTTGCGGCGCAGGAATTCGCGAGCCGAACAACCATTGTACGGCAGCGGTCGAGGAGGATGCCGAACGCCTGCGGCTGCTCATGCAGCACAGCGACAAGCGCCTCGTCCGACATGGCAGAGAGCGTCTCATCAGAAAGCAAATTCATCCTGAAACCTCCTCCGCGGGACAAGACCAAACGCTGCACAGACGCACCGTTTCAATCGTTCAAGACGCAGAACCGTCAAAAACGAAATGATAACCTATTATAATATATACGAAAATAGTCCGTTTGTCAAGCAATTTATGAGAAAACGGCAAATTCCACAGCTTTCAACACAAATTCCTCAGCACAACAAACAAATTATTTTGCATCAAACGCAGCCCTGCCGTCACGAAACAGATTTCCGCCGTGCGAATCTATCGCAACGAGCAGCGGAAATTCCGAGATGGTCAGACGCTTGACAGACTCACAGCCAAGCTCCGGATACGCAATGACCTCACAGGATGTGATGTGGGCGGCGGCAAGTGCGCCTGCTCCGCCGACAGCACAGAAGTACACCGCAGAATTCCGGCGGATTGCTTCACAGACTGCCTCATTCCGCTCGCCCTTGCCGATCATGGCGATCAAGCCTTCGTCAAGGAGCAGCGGTGCATAGGGATCCATTCTGCCGGATGTCGTCGGACCGCAGGCACCGATCGGGCGTCCGGGAGGCGCGGCGGTCGGACCGGCATAGTAAATGACAGCGTCACGGAGGGGGAACGGAAGTGCATCCGTGCCCTGCTCCCGCATCACGGCGGTGAGCCGCTTGTGCGCGGCGTCGCGGGATGTGTAGACGGTTCCGGAGAGGATCACGCGGTCGCCGGCGTGCAGGGCTTTGCGCTCCCGCACGATTTCCGGCAGATCGGT
>Ga0310691_10006933_pt1 | contig 11960 bp, 8 predicted proteins | sample 176DNAGHGlowgp2_FD_203887 | JGI IMG/M metagenome (GOLD analysis project Ga0310691, IMG submission 203887) | Sheep rumen microbial communities from Palmerston North, Manawatu-Wanganui, New Zealand - 1766 DNA GHGlow gp2 (v2) (version 2) | ecosystem: Host-associated > Mammals > Digestive system >... | reverse complement strand
CCTGGCCGCAGCCGATACCCTTCTGCTCACGTGTGATGCAGATGGAACCGCCGCCGATACCGATCTTGATGAAGTCTGCACCGCAGTCAGCGAGGAATCTGAAGCCCTCTGCGTCGACTACGTTGCCTGCGCCGATGATCGCATCCGGATAGTGCTCCTTGCTCCACTTGAGCGCCTTCTCCTGCCATACGGAGAAACCGTCTGATGAGTCGAGGCAGAGGCAGTCAGCGCCTGCTTCGATGAGCGCGGGGATACGCTCCTCATAATCTCTTGTGTTGATGCCGGCACCGACGATGAGCTTCTTCTCTTTGTCGAGAAGCTCGTTCGGGTTAGCCTTGTGGAATTCGTAGTCCTTACGGAAAACGAGGCCTACGAGCTTGCCGTTGTTATCTACGATGGGGAGCTGGTTGATCTTGTTGTCCCAGATGATGTCGTTTGCTTCCTTGAGCGATGTGCCCTCGGGTGCGGTAACGAGCTTATCGATGGGAGTCATGAAAGTGCTTACCTTGGTGTCAAGTGACATACGGCTTACACGGTAGTCTCTTGTCGTAACGAGGCCCAGGAGCTTGCCTTCCGCAGTACCGTCTTCTGTAACGGCTGCAGTGCCGTGGCCTTTCTCTTCGCGGAGCGCGAGGACCTTCTCGAGAGTGTCGTCAGGCGAGAGGTTGGAATCTGACGCAACGATGCCCGCCTTGTACTTCTTGACCTTGCGGATCATCTCGCACTGTGACTCAATAGACTGTGACTGGAAGATGAAAGACATACCGCCGCAGCGTGCCAGCGCGATCGCGAGGCTGTCGTTAGATACGGACTGCATTACTGCAGATACCATAGGGATGTTGATCTTGAGCTTGGACTCTTCCTCGCCCTTCCTGTACTTGCATATCGGAGCCGAGAGATCTATCTGGTCCGGGGTGTTCCTCTCTGTGGTAAGGTTCGGAATAAGAAGGTATTCCGAGAATGTGCGTGATTCCTGCTCAAAGATCTGTGCCATGGCTGGTCCCCCTTTTAATATAATTTATAAATATTAGCAAAAAGACCGCGTGCTTGCCATACAAAAATAGGCGCAAATGTTTGTCTCAATATGTTAAGTTCCACCACCCGGCAAAAAAGGCTGCCTCGCACTTCACACGAGACAGCCTTACATTCTTACTTGTCCGGAAGATATTACTCTTCAGCCTTCTCCTCTGCAGGAGCTTCTTCCTTAGACTCTTCAGCCTTCTCTTCCTCAGGCTCTGCGGGCTTTGCAGCGGGAGCCGGAGCAGGTGCAGGTGCTGCTGCTTCGGGAGCGGCAACAGAATCGTTATCGTCGAATCTTGCACCGCACTTAAAGCAGAAAGCATATGACAGATTGTTCTCTGTACGGCAGACGGGGCACTTCTTGAGTCCCTTCTCGCGGAGGATCTTAACGTCGAGTTCTTCGATCTCATCTTTGAGCTTCGTGATGGTGTCGCACTTGGAGTTGATCGTCTTCGTGTTGTCGACGTTGATATCAACGAACTGTCCGTAGTAGAGACGGCCGATCTCATCATAGTTCTTGCTGATCGTGTATCTCTTCTCGTCTATCGCCTTCTGGAAGTTAGCGATGTTCTTCTGCTTCTGGTCCTGAAAAATCGGCATATCCTATGTTCCTCCCTATCTCTTAGATATTTTTGATTATAACCTAAGTACAGCGCTTTGCATAGTTTTACTGGCGGTAGATCCTGTCGGGATGCTCTTCGTAGTAGCGTTTCTTGTCTTCGTACATGCGCTTGTCGGCAGTACGCATTCCCTTGAGGATGTCGGGTTCGTCCTTGCTGTGCGAGATGCCTACGGCGAAGCGGACGTTCTCGGTGGCGTTTGCTTTCGCGATGAGGGATGCGACGCGGGCTTCTACCTCTTCCGGTTCTATCTTGCACGCGATGACCATGAACTCGTCGCCGCCGACGCGGTATACCTCGCCGTCGATCGCCGCACGGTAACAACGGAAAGCCTTTTACACTATCTTTACAGTCTCAAAAACAATGTGTCACAAAAATAAATTGCCCCGAAGCGTGAACTCCGGGGCAAATGCTTGCGGTTATTACTGTTATCAGATCTTGGCAGGCTTGATCTTCCAGATCTCTTCCGCATACTCCTTGATGGTACGGTCAGATGAGAACTTGCCGGAATTGCAGATGTTGATCCAGCACATCTTCGCCCACTTGAGCTCATCCTTGTAGTCGGCATACATCCTGTCTCTGGTCTTTCTGTAATCATCGAAATCACCGAGTACATAGTACGGATCGCCGGGCTGCCAGTTCGAACCGTAGATGAGGCTGTTGAACAGGTCGTTGAACATGCCGGTACCCTCGTCGTTGAAGCTGCCGTCAACAAGCCTGTCGAGGCACTTCTTGAGGCCGGGGATGTTCTCGTACTGCCACTTCGGATTGTAGTAAGCCTTTGTTGCAGCCATGTCCTCTGCACGGCAACCGAAGATATAGATGTTGTCGTCGCCTACGCAGTCTGCAATCTCGACGTTTGCACCATCCAGCGTACCGAGCGTTACCGCACCGTTCATCATGAACTTCATGTTGCCGGTACCGGAAGCCTCGAGGCCTGCAGTGGAGATCTGCTCGGAGACGTCTGCTGCGGGGAACATCTTCTCACCGACTGAGACGTTGTAGTTCTCGACGAATACGACCTTGAGCCTGCCTTCCATGTCGGGATCGTTGTTAACGAGGTTTGCGATCTCGTTGATGAACTTGATGATACCCTTTGCACGGAAATATCCCGGAGCTGCCTTTGCTGCGAAGAGCACGGTTACCGGCGGCATGTCGAGTTTCTTGTCTTCCTTGAGCCTGTCATAGAGGTTAAGAGCATACAGCGCATTGAGGAGCTGTCTCTTGTATTCGTGCAGACGCTTGATCTGGATATCGAAGCATGAATCGGGATCGAGCTTGATGCCCTGTGTTGACTCGATGTAGTCGGCAAACTTCTGCTTGTTGTGCTTCTTGATCTCGATGAAGCGCTTCATGACCTTCTCGTCATCCTTGTACTTCTCGAGCTTCTTGAGCTTATCTAAGTCTGTAACCCACTTGTCGTTGCCGAGGAGCTCGGTGATGAGTCCTGCAAGCTCGGGGTCGCATGTTCTCAGCCATCTTCTCGGTGTTACGCCGTTTGTCTTGTTGGAGAACTTCTCGGGATAGATGTCATACCACTCCTTGAGAGTCTCTCTCTTGAGGATGTCCGTGTGAAGTGCCGCAACGCCGTTGACGGAGTGTGAACCGTAGACTGCGAGCCATGCCATGTGGATCTTGCCGTCGCCCAGAGGAGACAGTCTGTCGATGACTTCGGAGTAGAGACCTGCTTCGTACATCTGTGCACGGAACTGGTTGTTGATGCCCTCGATGATCTCGTAGATCCTCGGGAAGAGGAAACGGAAGATGGAGATATCCCACTTCTCGAGTGCCTCTGCCATGATGGTGTGGTTGGTGTAAGCGAAGGTCTGCTTTGTGATCTCCCATGCTTCGGTCCACTCGATGCCGTTCTCGTCCACCAGAAGCCTCATGAGCTCTGGGATACCGATTACCGGGTGTGTGTCGTTGAGCTGGATGGTGTTGTATTTCGCGAAATCATGCAGATCGTCGCCGTGATACTTCTTGTATCTGTAGATGATATCCTGCAGTGAAGCAGATACGAAGAAGTACTGCTGTCTTACACGCAGGACCTTACCGTCGTAGGAAGTGTCGTTCGGATAGAGGACTCTCCAGATATCCTGTACGCGGTTCCTCTCGATGACGGCGTCGTCGAATCTCTGTGAATTGAAAAGGTTGAAGTCGAAGTCCTGTGCAGGTTCTGCTTTCCAAAGTCTCAGGAGATTGACATTCTTTGTGCCGTAACCCGTGATAGGCAGGTCGCAGGGGATCGCCCATACGTCGATGTCCTGATAGTGGACCTTGACCTTCCTGTCGTATCTGGAGACGATGAACGGATAGCCGTGCTCCATCCAAGAGTCAGGATACTCGTGCTGGAAACCGTTCTCGATCGACTGTCTGAACAGACCGTATCTGTAGAGGATACCGTAACCCGTAACAGGCAGGTTCAGAGTAGCGCATGAATCGAGGAAGCATGCCGCAAGTCTTCCGAGACCGCCGTTGCCGAGCGCCGGGTCTGTCTCCTCTTCGAGGATGTCGGTGAGGTTAAGACCGAAGGATGCGAGCGCTTCCTTTGCCTGGTCATATATTCCGAGGTTGACCAGGTTGTTCAGCATCGATCTTCCCTCGAGGAACTCTGCCGAGAAATAGTGTGCCTGGCGACCCTGGTTATAAGTCTTCCTTGTCTCGATCCAGTTGTTCGAGATGATCTCAACGATGCTCTTCGCAAGGGCTGTCCAGTAATCCCTTGGTGATGCGTCCTCGAGACTCATTCCGGTCTCTGCCCTAACATGCGACTGCATCATCGCTTCTAACTGCTTTGAAGTAATTGCTGCCATAGCTTAACTTCCCCCTCAATATAAACTGCACACATTTTATCATTCTTAAGGGGGTAAAACTATTTTTCAGGACAAGTTCCGCATGTTTAACAGAAAAATCATGCTATAAATCACGATAATCCGACATTTTTTGCGGTGAAGCGGTTGCTCAAAGGGCTGGAGTTGGCGGGATTTGACCGGTTATTTCCGCTCGGCCACCAAATCGGCTACCAATATTGTGTTTCTGGTAGGCATTTTGGTAGAAATCGGCCTGAATCTACCAATCCGGCTACCATATTCCCCATTTTGGTAGCCACCGAGGTATCCGCGGCCTCACTCCAGCCATAAAGTCTCACTTTTACTCAAAAAGTCTCATTTTTGCCCCCGTTTTTTGAAATCTCAACAACTTACTCTTGAATCAGACTCCCCGCATTTTATATTGATCACATATGAACTCCATCAAACTCTTACCAAAAGAGCTTCATGCTCTTGAGATCAACTACTTAAAGATACAGCTGGCCGATATGCCTGTTGTAAAGGTAAAGCACATCAATCGTAACGGAAAGATGATTACCACTCTTTTTATGAATGGTCATCAGGCAGCAATAAGTTCCAAGAAGGGCTCCGAACTCGCGGCAATTGCAAATGAGCGGAGCACACTGACCCGGGAACTCGCAGAGCTGCAGTCGGCCTGGGATGCAGCGTATTTTGAGAAGGTGCCGGAGATGGTGATGCCGCGCCCGGTGGAGAGATATTTTGTCGGATACGGAGGGCAGAGAGTACGGATGGACCGGAGCTTCTATGACAGTCTTACGGCTGAGTCCAATCCCCGCTTCCTTGAACACAAGACGTTTTTCTACAACGGCATCTACTACCGCTCAAAAAGCGAACGTGAGATCGCACGCACATACACTGATCTCGGGATAGAATTCAAATACGAGCCGGCGGTGCTGCTTAACGGCAGTAAAACCTACACATACAGCGATTTTGTCTGCTGGGACCGAATAACGCAGAGCTGTTTCTTCCACGAGCACATGGGAATGAATGCACTTGCGGATTATGCCCACCGCGCGGTTACGGCAATATCGAATTACACTTCGGCCGGTGTGCTGGCGGGGGTGGATATCATCTACACTTTTGAAGATGAGGATTTCTATTTTGACCCGGAACTGACCGTTGCACAAGCAAGCCTTCTTATCCAAAACCGGCTGCGGAACGCAAAAATAACCAAGCCGCAGCCCGGCACCCTTACGCCCTGACGCCGCCGATCAGAAGGCCCCACATGACGATAATGATTATGACGCCGACCAGGAGTGCGACGTTGAAACCGGCGAGGGCGGGCGGCAGAACGCGGTCCTGCTCTTCGCGGAAGTCGGCATCGAGGTTGTCGCCGTAGATGCTGTTGTTGTAGTTGAAGTTGAACTCGCCGAGCGCGCGGGAGAAGAACATCAGCAGTATGATGCCGACGACGACCGCAGGTGCTGCGGCGTAGAAGTACGATACCGAGATGTCCTGGTATGTGAGGAGCGTCGTTATGTCCGCAGGTGCGAGGACATTGCTCAGGATTATGCCCGTTAGTCTGCTTCCGATGAGGCAGAGGATCGGACCCCAGATGTTTTCGATGTATTTGCGGAGGACGCAGAGCCACCAGCCGGTGAGGAGCATGCCGGCAAAGCCGTTAAGATCGAGCGAGAACAGCGCGAACAGTACGGGGATGACGAGCATTGCAAGGCGGCGGTCCTTAGGCCTTATCGAAGACCAGACGATGCCGTAGAAGAACAGCGCCACGCCGAAAGCGGGGACGATGGTGTCGGTAAGGATCTCGAGCGAGAGCGTCAGCGGTGCGTGGTCATCCGTATAGCAGAACAGGAACGGGTACACGACAGAGTTGCCGAGACGCATCCAGAGGAAGACCGTGACGTTCTGCAGAGCGGTCCTCAGAAGGTAGAGCGGCGCGCCCGACAGCAACGCCATAAGCAGGACGCCGATGCCGGTATAGTGTCCGGAGATGCTTACGTTGAAGCGTCTGGCGAAGAAAACGGCAGGAGCCGCGAACACTATGAGAGTGAATATCAGCGACGAGAAAGAATACCCCACGAGCGAGGACGATGTGTACGGCAGGAACGAATAAGCCGCACGGAATATGAAGAAGCACAGGATCGTCCCGAGGGACGCAAAGAGCACGGGGTAGCCCCAGTTCATCGGGTTCGGGACACGGAAGCTCTTAATGAGGAAGGCCCTCACTTTGTCCATCAGAAGAATACCCCCAGACCGGATAAGTAGTTCATCAGCTGCTCATGGAAGAAGGGTTCCATGACGGCGAACACACCGCAGCCGAGTGCGATGAAGGGGCCGAACGCGAGATAGTCCGGATCGTCCGCGAAATGCATCCTCGCCTTCTTGATCTCGAGGGCCCGGCGGAGTTTCTGCGGGTTCTTGGAGTTGCGGATGAGTTCCTCCTCTTCCCTGATCCTGATGTGCTTGCGGATGAGCATCGGGATCGCGAAGAGCAGTGCAGTACCGATCGCCACATAGACGAGGACGATCAGGCCGTAGATACCCGTAATGAGGCCCGTCGCGAGGAGCAGGCGCATATCGCCCTGACCCATGCCTTCACGGCCGGTGAACGTCAGCGCGAGGAAACCTATGAGGAACAGGAAGCCGCCGCCTATCAGGGCAGCGCCGACCTTGCTGATCAGCGGGTAATACCATGCCGCTTCGGACGAGAACCAGATCGAGCCTTCGACGAGGTCCGATACGATCGACAGTATGCCGATGAGGCCGAGTGCGACAGAGAACTGGTCGGGGATGATGCGGTTCAGTTTGTCCGCCATCATGATGAGCACGAGCACCGGAACCATAAGCACGACGGCCGCTATGTGAATAGGCCTGAAAACATCGAAGCAGATGCCCTTGCAGAAGATCACAAAGGCCACATACATCGCGGCGCAGACGGCCATCGCGACCACCGCCTCGGGCACAAGCCTCATTCGCTTGGAGATGCGGTAGTTGACGTCGGTCTCCTTGACGCCGTAGTCCTGGAGCCACTCTTCAGGGAACTTTGCAAAGAGCACCTTGGTAAGATATCCCATTGCCGCGCCGAGAGCGACCGCGACAGGTATAGCAATAAAATAATAGGTCAAAGTAAAGCGTCCTTAAATCCGTTAATACGTTAATAATAGTGCAAGTTTAAAATAAAAACGAAGTAATTACAACTTTACCCCTGCGGCAGTATCCCTGCATCCTTGTCGCCGTCCCTGGACAGGAATGTCATCTCGGGAAGCGTCACGGGAGCACCGTTCTTGTCCACGGCCTTCATAAAGAACGTCATCTCCGGGTGCGGGCACGCATCCACGGGCTCCATCTTCGAGTCGTATAGCTCTGCGACCGTTACGGGTTCGATATAGCCTTCGGGCATCAGCACGTTCAGCACATCGCCCCTGTAGAGCTTGTTCTTCTGGATGACCTTGGTAAGGCCTGCGCCGGCGGATGCGTCTGACGGCTGCACGATACCGACGACGAACGCGGGTTTGTTGTAGGATTTCTCGTAATCGATCTTCGCGTCTTTGGAGGGTGAATTGAAGAAGAATCCCGTATCGTAGTCCCTGTGCACGACCTTGTCCAGCACATAGTGCCAGTGCGGATCGACGGCGTATGAAGCAGGGTCTTTGCAGTAGAGATCGACAGCCTCGCGGTAGACTTTCGTGACGGCCGCGGCATAGTATTCGCCCTTGATGCGTCCCTCTATCTTGAACGAGTTGACGCCGGCATCAACGAGCTCCGGGATGTGGTCTATCATGCAGATATCCTTGCTCCCGAAAACATACGTCCCCCTCTCGTCCTCTTCCACGGGCATCGCGAGGTCCGGGCGCTTCTCTTCGACTACGTGGTATCCCCACCTGCACGGCTGCGCGCACGCACCGCCGTTGGACCTTCTGCCTGTGAAATAATTACTGAGCAGGCATCTGCCGGAATAAGCGACGCACATGGCGCCGTGTACAAAGCATTCGAGTTCGACGTCATCGGGGATGGCGTCTCTTATCTTGCGGATCTGGGCAAGTGATACTTCTCTGGCGAGGACTATCCTCCTGGCGCCCTGATCTGCCCAGAACTTGCAGGCAGCGCTGTTGGTGACCGAAGCCTGTGTGGAGATGTGGATCTCAAGGTCCGGACAGAGCTCTCTGGTGCGCACGAAGATACCCGGATCTGATACGAGAACGGCATCGGCGCCGGACTCATCACCTATGAACCTGATAGCGTCATCTAGGCCCGGGAGATCGTCTTCGGTGGGCATGACATTCAGCGTGACATAGCATTTGACGCCGCGGGCGTGCGCATAGGCAACAGACTCGACCATCTCTTCGCGGGTGAAGTTATCTGACAATGCGCGCAGTCCGTAATTCTTGCCTGACATGTATACGGCATCGGCTCCGTAGTTCACTGCGGTGCGGAGCTTGGCGGGATTACCCGCGGGGCTTAATACCTCAACACGGGATCTGTCCATTACTCGCCGTCACCTTCTTCGTCATCACCGGTCTCATATGTATCGCTCATGTCTGCGCCTACCGACCAGTTCGCAGAGTATGTAGCGACATTCTGTTCGTGCTCAGCGAGCGTTACGGCAAAGGCTGTTCCGCCGTCGCCGGTAGCGCAGAAATACATGTATCCGCAGTTCGGCTCGGGATAGAGAGCCGCGGAGATCGCATCGAGACCCGGCATGCAGATGGGTCCCGGCGGCAGGCCCGGATTCGTATATGTGTTGTAAGGACTGTCTATGCTCGTCTCAGCCTCGGTGTGCAGCAGCGAAGGCGTGCCTCCCTGCAGCTCGACGAGGTAATTGATCGTCGCGGAAGAACCGAGGAATCTCATGGACTCATCGTCGGAATCGAGTCTGTTGTGGAATACAGCTGAGATGTACATCATGTCTGACACCTTGCCGCTCTCCTGCTGGATGATGGAAGCCAGCGTGATGACCTCGTCCATGCTCATTCCGATCTGCTCTGCACGGGCATAGTACTCGTCGTAGAGCTTGTTCTCCATATTGTTCAGGAACTTGCGGATGATGGTCTCCGGGCTCGCGTTGACGTCGAACTTATATGTATCCGGATAGAGATAACCCGCGAGGATGTAGTCACGGTCAGGATCGATCTCGATCGACGAGATGAAGTCGTAATCGACGAACAGGTCAGGTGAATTCATGCACTCGTCGAACTCGGCGTCATCGAAGTTCAAGCCCGCATCGTGCAGGATTGCCTTGAGCTCGACGTAAGTCGTTCCTTCGGGGATCGTAACCGTGACCTGCGAAGGTTCCAGCGTGAGGAAATACATGATCTCGTCGTATGACAGTCCGGGGATAAGATAGTGCGTGCCGGCAACATATGCGCCGTCGAAGCCGTTGACCTTACTCATGAGCGAGAATACAAAGGTATTGTTGATGAGCCCCATCTCGAGGAGCTTGTCTGCGATGTCGCCCGTGGAATCACCCATCTCGACCACGAGAACGACCGCGCCTTCCGTGTTCTTGTCGATCACGAGAGTGCCGTTGTCGATCTGCTCCTGCAGCGCATCGAAACGCTCTTCCTGGGAGATGACGTAATTATAGCCGAAAATGACTCCCGCCACGGCGAATGCGAACAGCAGGACAAGGACAATAAGTACCCTTAGTGCGATCCTTAATTTCTTTGGCAGCATCAGCTATTATCCACCTTTATCAACGGCGGACGCCTCTGCCCGTGCAAAGGTTCAGGCGTCCTTATTTTTGAGCTTGGCCATCGTCTTGGCTCTTAAGTCGTTGCTGAGTATCTTCTTCCTCAGTCTGATCGACTGGGGTGTCACCTCGCAGAGCTCGTCGTCTTCAACGAACTCGAGGCACTGCTCGAGAGAGTATCTGAGCGGCGGAGTGAGGCGCATTGCTTCATCAGCACCTGCAGAACGCATGTTGGTTACATGCTTCTTCTTGCAGACATTAACGGTAATATCTTCGGGTTTGGGATTGACACCTACGATCATGCCTTCGTACACGGGTGTGCCTGCTCCGATAAAGAGCGGACCTCTGTCCTGGGCATTGTATAATCCGTAGGTTACGGCGGTTCCCGTCTCGAAAGCAACGAGTACGCCCTGGCCTCTGGTCTCGATCTCTCCCGCGAAGGGTTCATAGCCGTTTATGACGCTGTTCATTATACCATTGCCCTTAGTGTCGGTCAAAAACTCGGTACGGTATCCGAGCAGTCCCCTGGAAGGGATCCTGAACTCCAGACGGGTGTATCCCTTGGACGGAGGAAGCATGTTGACGAGCTCTCCTCTTCTCTTGCCGATCTTCTCCATAACGGGACCTACGAATTCCTCCGGAACGTCGATGACGAGGTCCTCGACAGGCTCGTGCAGGACGCCGTCGATCTCCTTCATGATGACCTTCGGCTTGGATACCTGGAACTCGTAACCTTCACGTCTCATCGTCTCGATGAGGACTGACAGGTGGAGCTCTCCTCTGCCCTTTACGATGAATGCCTCTGTCGTATCTGTCTCTTCGACTCTCATGGAGACGTTTGTCTCGATCTCCTTGAAGAGCCTCTCTCTTAAGTGTCTTGAAGTAACGTACTTGCCTTCCTGTCCTGCGAAGGGTGAATCGTTGACGGAGAATGTCATGGCGATCGTAGGCTCGTCGATGGCAACGAACGGGAGCGGCTCGGGGTTAGCCGAATCGCAGAGCGTGTCGCCTATGTTGATGTCGGCGATACCTGCAACGCAGACGATCTCGCCTATGGAAGCTTCCTTGACCTCTTCCCTTCCCAGGTTGTGGAAACGCATGAGCTTAACGACTTTCGCGTTACGCTTGCCCTCGTCGCCGTATGTTACGAGTGTGACGTTCTCGCCCTGCTTGATGGTGCCGCGCTCGACCCTTCCGATACCGATCCTGCCTACATAGGGGTCAGAGTCGATGTTGGATACGAGGAGCTGCATCGGAGCAGCGGGATCTCCCTCGGGGCAGGGTGTGTACTTTACTACCGCATCGAGGAGCGGAGTGAAGTCGAGCTGCTTGCCCTCTTCGAACTCCTTGATGTCAGTGGTCGCGAGACCTACCTTGCCTGAAGTGTAGATGATGGGGAATTCGAGCTGGTCTTCGTCAGCGCCGAGTTCGATAAACAGATCGAGTACCATGTCCACGACCTCGAGAGGACGTGCATCGGGGCGGTCGATCTTGTTGATGCATACGATGGGCTTGAGGCCGAGACCTAATGCCTTGTGCAGAACGAATCTCGTCTGGGGCATGGGTCCGTCGAAAGCGTCTACTACGAGGAGCACTGCGTCCACCATCTTGAGTACACGCTCTACTTCGCCTCCGAAATCTGCGTGGCCGGGAGTGTCTACGACATTGATACGGATGCCCTTGTAGTCGATGGCGGTGTTCTTGGCGAGGATCGTGATGCCGCGCTCACGCTCCAGGTCGTTGCTGTCCATGACCTGCTCGACGACTTCTTCGTTCTCGCGGTATACGCCCGCCTGCTTGAGCATGGAGTCGACAATGGTG
>Ga0310691_10006932_pt1 | contig 11961 bp, 12 predicted proteins | sample 176DNAGHGlowgp2_FD_203887 | JGI IMG/M metagenome (GOLD analysis project Ga0310691, IMG submission 203887) | Sheep rumen microbial communities from Palmerston North, Manawatu-Wanganui, New Zealand - 1766 DNA GHGlow gp2 (v2) (version 2) | ecosystem: Host-associated > Mammals > Digestive system >... | reverse complement strand
TCACCGAGCTTATCTAATATGCTCTTAGTAAGAGGGAAATCTAACGCTTTCTTCTCAACGTAGACGCATTCGTATCTCATCTATCAGCTCCCTCCCCTCCTTTTTGGTAAGAGCAGGCGTCTTCCGGGCTATGACTTCTCTTACTATCTGCTCTTTGCCCGATATCGCTGCATAATGCGCAAGGTCACTTAGCTCGCCCTTCATGTACTCGGTAAGGTATATCTTGTCAGAAAGTCCTGTAAGTATATCTTCCGGCTCCTTGACAGACACCGCAGACATAAGCTCTGCTATGTTTTTGATCTTTGCCCTGTGAGAGCTTATAAGCTCTGTTATCTCTTCTTTGGATGGAAAGCGCTCTCCATTGTCAGATACCACTTTGACCAATGCAAGATGGGAAGGGCTTATTGTCTTAAGCGCCCGGGAAGCTATCAGATACCCCTCCATATCGTAGAGCATGTCATCTTCCATATCTGTCTTAACCTGAGATACAGTACTAAGCGGCATTGCGGGAAGACCGGTTCCTGCGATAATGTCCGGGTATAGAGTCCTGTTATTTTCCATAGATACGGAAGAAGCAAGATATATTGAGCCTACCTTGCTCCTGGCGCCGCAAATACCTATATTCAAGACCGAGTCTTCAGGCTTAAGAGCGAGCTTTTCTAGAGATGCAGCCGCTCTTCTTCCCGCACCTGTTATAACCGGCTCCCCTTTTATTCCCTGCAAAGGTCCTGCTTCGCATCCCAACGCTGTCAGTATATATAGCATTACCTGATTAGCCTCCTGCTTTGATTATTATAATATAAAGTGTTAATATTAGTCGTTATCAGACAGGAGGCATAAATATGGACAGACTTCTTACAGGGCTTCAGCCCAGCGGCGCACTTACCATCGGAAACTATGCAGGCGGGATCAGCCAGGTAGTTAACTACCAGAAGGACTATGAGACTTTCCTCTTTGTTCCTGACATGCACGCCATAACAGTTCCCCAGGATCCTGAAGCGCTCCATAAGAACATAATCAACGCCATTGCATTGTACATTGCCTGCGGTGTTGATCCGAATCTCCCCGACATGCATATTTATATTCAGTCAGAGAATCCCTACCATGCCAATCTGTCCTGGATATTTGAATGTCACACACCTCATGGTGACCTTACGAGAATGCATCAGTTTAAGGCCAAGTCAGCTCTTCATGAGTCCTTTACCGAAGGCCTTGTTACATACCCTGTACTTATGGCGGCAGATATCCTTTTGTACGACCCTAAGTACGTTCCCACCGGCATCGATCAGAAGCAGCATGTTGAGCTTGCAAGAAACCTCGCCATCAGATTTAACAACAGATACGGCGAGCTCTTCAGACTCCCGGAGCCTCTCATCCCTACCGTTGGTGCCAAGATCCGCGATCTTCAGAATCCTGAGCAGAAGATGAGTAAGTCAACAGATAACCCCAAGGCTTCTGTATTCCTCTCTGATACAGAGAAACAGATCCGCAAGAAGATCATGTCTGCCGTTACAGACTCTGAGGCTGTTATCAAGTTCGACGAGGCAAACAAGCCCGGTGTATCCAACCTGCTTACCATCTATTCGGTATTCGCAGATACTACTGTAGAAGACGCTGTCGCCAAATTCGAGGGTGGCGGATACGGAGACCTTAAGAAAGCCACTGCCGACGCCGTTGTATCCAAGGTCATCCCTTTCCAGGATAAGTACAACGAAGTCATTAACAGTGGCATAATAGACGACATCCTTAACGAAGGACGCGATTATTCCATCAAGATCGCGGAGGCCAAGTACGAGCAGGTCAGAAGAGCTGTCGGCTTCGGCAGGATCTAAGCTTCAAGTATCTTATATAGAGTCTTGTACAAAGCGAGTGCTTCATCCTTATTAAGAGATATGCACCCGCTTATTTTTGCAGGAATATCCCGGGCCTTGCCATAAAGTTCCCGTCCCCGGGATGTAAGCTCTATCAGAACGACCCTCTCGTCCTCGCTGCTCCTTGTCCTGGTTATAAGGCCTTGCTGCTCAGTCTTTTTAAGCATCGGGGTTACAGTCCCTGTATCAAGATGGAGCCTTGAGCAAAGCTCGCCTACAGTGGTCTTTCCCTGCTCCCATAAGACAAGAAACATTATGTACTGTGTATAAGTGATCCCCAGCTTCTTAAGATAGGGGGTATAGGTCCCCACTATCTTTCTTGAAGCCGCATATAAAGGGAAACACAGCTGGCTGTCCAGCTTCATATATTCATCAACATTCATTACAAAAGACTCTCAACAAAAGCCCTTACTTCCTTCATGTCAGCAGTGGGCTCAAATCTCTTTACAACGTTACCTTCTCTGTCTACGACAAACTTGGTAAAGTTCCACTTGATATCAGGATTTGTCTCATAGTTCTTGTCATTCTTCCTGCACATAGCCTTCATCATCATGGCCCTGGGACCACTGCCGAATCCGGCAAAGCCCTGCTGCTCCTTAAGGTATGTAAACAAAGGAAGCTCATTCTCGCCGTTGACATCAGACTTCTTCATCTGGGGAAACTTAGTGTGGTACTTAAGCTGGCAGAACTCGTGGACTTCTTCATCTGTTCCGGGGGTCTGACCTGCAAACTGATTGCAGGGAACATCGATGACGTCGAATCCCCTGTCAGCAAAGTCTTCGTACATCTGCTCAATGGGTGCGTACTGTGGTGTAAAACCGCAGCCTGTTGCCGTGTTTACGATTAGGAGCACCTTACCCTCATAATCTCTCAGGGACTTATCCCCGTCCTTGGGTGTAGGTACTGAATAATCATAGATGCTCATATAAATGACCTCCTGTGTTTTTATATTTGTTCAAATAATATTTTATCAAATATAATTTGTCAACAGGTATTCTTTTTGATTACTCAGTTTTTTCAATTCTCGTTAGGGTATACCAGACGCCTGTCTGTATTGAAGAGATAAGACACGGTCCTGAACATCTTAACTATGAAGCGGCCCTCATCTGTTATGGAATATGAACCGTCCTCATTCTGCTCTATGGTGCCTGTCACAGCTTGCTCTTCAAATCTCTTGTCAAATGCGCCGTACTCTATGACATATTTGTCCGTAAAGATATCACCTACGGATTCCTCGGTAAATGTCTGATCGGAATTCTCCTCCATGTAGCTTAACATAAATACCGATACGGACCTCTCTACCGTTACCGGAATAAGAGTAAAGAGCACCATATTTACGCAACAGAATACTACGAACATCATGATGATGTCTCTTATGGTGACATATCCCCAGAAGTGTCTTACCACTGCCATTGCAATGGCAGCAAGAGCGCCGGCTATGATCAGAAATACGATCCCTCTATACATCAGGACTTCCATCCCTGCGAATAGATGGGTATGGAACAAAGCTATGAATACCGCAGTGCACACGATAAAGATAAGCGCGTAAATACCTATGAGCTTAAGTACATCCTTCATTATTTGTTATTCCCTTCCGACTCAGGTTTATGGACCTGCATATTACCGTTCATATCGATCTGGATAGCAGAACCGCAGAACTGGCAAAAACCGGTCGAACCACGCCTTATGCTGTTGCTCGTAGCGCCGCAATTAGGGCATTCAACAGACATGCTCTCCCGGGCGATCTGAGCTTCGAGCCTGCTCCTGTTATACTTATTTGTCTCTGCTATAGCTTCGTCTCTTGCCCTTGCAGCACGCGTCTTCTCATTAACGCCCTTCTGATATTCAGAAACATTCTCGCTGATAGACAGGCCAAGCCTTATCAAACTGCCTATTGGAATTCTCATATTTATTCTCCCTTTATTCCCTTATTCGCATTCAATCTATCACAAAGGAGAGTTCTCTTGCAAGTCTTGCGACAGGAAGTCCTACAATATTAAAGTAATCTCCGCTTATCCCCTTGATAAGCAAAGAGGCGCCGCTCTGTATTCCGTATGCACCGGCCTTATCCATAGGATCGCCGGAAGCTGCATATTCTTCGATACGCATCTGCTGGTAGCTGTCTAAGGGATAGAACTCTACCCGGCTTTCTTCTGTAAATGACCTTACAGTATCCTTATATACTATCGCAACACCCGTTGCCACCACATGGGACTTGCCGGATAAGGCCCTAAGCATCCTAATGGCATCTTCTTTGTCTTTAGGCTTGCCATAGATCTCATCCCCGTTTATTACGGATGTATCTGCGCCTATTACCGCAATATCGTCTGCACCTTCTGCCTTAAGCATGTCATAGACAGCCCGGGCTTTTGCCCCGGCGAGCATCTCCGATACGAAAAGAGCTTCTACGCCTCTTTCTTCCAGGTCTTCTTCGATGGCGCGCTCGTCTATATCACAGGTCACGACCTCGAACTTGCGGGTTATTAATGAAAGCAACTCACGCCTTCTGGGTGAGTTGCTGCCTAATATCAATCTTGTCTTATCAAAATTCAAGTAGGTGTCTCCGTATCCGGCGCAGATGGTTCCTGCCCTGCAAGTCCCGGTCTTACAGGACTTGCTGATGTCACCTGAGCTCTTTCTTCATTACGCTTAACAGCCTTGGCAAATGCAGTCATCTTGGGTTCTGCAACGGGACCTCTTGTCTCGAGGGTCTTAGCCTTATCGTCGACTCCGTTGATGCTGTCGTTGATCGATACCTTAAAGCTTACTGCGTTATCAGGTATTACACCCTTGCCCGTATCCTCAAACTTGGCATCCGGGTTATCACTGAACAGAGCATATACCTGTTTAGGATTATCCTTATGGGATATCCTGTAGTAAGCATCTACAAATCTTGCAAGGGATTTACTCATTACAAGTCTTGAAGCTGTCTTAACAGGAGCATCTATTCCCTGCACCTCGTTAACTTCCTTGAAGAACTCTTCGCTGGTCTTATATTCGCCGCTGATGATATAACCGGAACCTGCCTCACCTGCCGTCGCAAGTGTAAGCATGGCATTGGCTACATCTCTTACATCTACAAAGGCATGTCCGCCTCCCTTGATGGGAGCTACGCCGTTCTTCAGGTAACTGTTGAGCACCTTGTTGATCTCGTAGTCCTCCGCATAGCCTGGTCCGATTATGAATGTAGGGAGAACCATTACCGCATTAAGGCGGTTCATAACGACCTTCTCCATTATATAAGCTGCTGCCTCGGCCTTGGACTTGGCATATTCACCCTCAACCTTGTTGCGGTCGAAGTGAAGCTGCATCGTCTCACCCTGAGCCTCAGGATTAAGAGCATATGCAGAGCTTAAGTAGACAAGTCTTCCGATCTTGCGCTTAAGGCACATGTCAACGATATTCTCCGCGCCGATAACATTAACTCTGCGCATCGTGAGATTCGTGGCATCTGACAGAGAGATGTACTCATCAGCATGTATCAGAACGCTGTGTCTCGGGTCTTCGGTATCAAAGAATTCGACCATGGAATCCTTGTCGGTAGAGATTCCGTAGCAGATCTCCACATTGGGATTATTCTGATAGAGCGATACATCTGAAAGCTCGCTCATCAGGATCCTAACCTTCTCGCCACGCTCAAGAAGCATGCTGATTATAAGCTTACCCAGAGCTCCGGCACCGCCTGATACAAGATATTTTGCTACCATAAATGCGCTCCCCTCGAACATATAGGTGTTTGCAAAGTTTCATAAGTTAATAACATTTTATCCTTTTATCAATTGATATAAAAGCGCATCTTATGTCAATTCAATGAATATTTATATAATTTTTATATGTCAGAAGGTAAATGATCCTGCCCTGCTGTTGTGCTAAAAACCATAGAAAAAATATCTCTTGACAATCATATTTTCGAAGTATATCCTTTAGAAACAATTTATCTGGTCAAAGGCTTTGACGAAGAGGTCCGCGAGGATTCGGATATACAGAGAACCGCATTAGCTGAGAAGCGGCTTTCCGAGAATTGCAACAGACTATCACTTCCGAGCCGGTACTCCCAAAGGGATATCCCAAGTAGACAGTACCCGTGATGCCGCGTTATGGCAAAGGAGTTGTTAGACTTCGTTAAGTGGCGTATAAGCATACGCAAGTTGAGTGGTACCGCGATTACAATCGTCTCAGCATCCCGGAAGGGAGCTGAGGCGTTTTTTTATGCAAAGGAGGCAAAAATGACAAATTTAAACACACAGCCGGTTGATGGCAATGTAGAGCTTAAGCTCGCAGAGGTTGCTGACCGTGTCAAGGGCTTGAGGCTCGACATGGGACTTACCCCGGAAGAAGCAGCATCAAGATGCGACATCTCTGTTGATGAGTATCTGAGTTTCGAATCAGGCAAGCAGGACTTCAACTTCACCTTTATCTATAAGTTTGCCAACATGGCAGGTGTTGAGATCTCAGACATTATGGAAGGTTCATCCCCTTCCCTTACTGAATATACTGTTACCAGAAGAGGACAGGGCAGACCTATTACCCGCCGCACCGGTTATAAGTACTTAAGACTTGCTTCAAGATTCAAGAACAAGCTCTGCGAGCCTTTCAGAGTAATCGTTCCTTATTCTGAAGAGGCATTAAACCCTCCTTACCACCTCGTATCACATAACTATCAGGAGATGAACATCGTCGTAAGAGGTACCCTTAAGGTTATCGTCGGCGATTCCTCCGAAGTCCTCCACGAAGGTGACTGCATCTACTTCGATTCCACACAGCCCCATGCAGAGTTTGCTCTCGGCGGCGAGGACTGCGAATTCTATGCCATCATCCTCAATCCCGAAGCCTGGGGCAAGGGCGAGGACTACAGCACTCCTTATAATTCCGAGGAGATGCGTACATACAACGTAACCAATGTTGATGCCGCAAATCTCCCTGATGCTGTTTATACCCATTACCTCAACGGCATCCTTGACGAGGACGGACATCTGGTAGACGTAGACGTCAATGTTCCTGCCTGCAAGAAGTTCAACTTTGCATTTGACTGCGTTGACGTAATCGCAGACAAGAACCCGGATAAGCTCGCTATGCTCTGGGTTGCCAAGGACTGCGTAACAGAGAGGCGTTTCACATTCGCAGACATCAAGAAGTATTCCAACATGACGGCAAATTACTTTAAGAGCCTCGGCATCGGCAAGGGCGACAAGGTAATGCTGGTCTTAAAGCGCCACTATCAGTTCTGGTTTGCCATGATGGGCCTCGAGAAACTCGGTGCCGTCGCCATCCCTGCATCTCACCTCCTCAGAGATAAGGATTATGTATACAGATTCCAGGCTGCCGGCGTTAAGGGTATCTTCTGCACTGCTGACGACGATGCCGCAAATGAAGTTGAAGCAGCCTTAAGAGACGGCGGATTCAAGGATATGCTCCTTGTCCTCTGCAACGGTACAAGAGAAGGCTGGCACGACTTCAACGAAGAGTTCAAATCCTGTTCTGACGTATTCGAAAGACCCGAAGACTATGCCTGCGGCTACGATCCTATGGTAATGTTCTTTACATCCGGTACATCAGGATATCCCAAGATGGCTCTCCATTCCTATATGTATGCCATCGGCCATATCACCACCGCCAAGTACTGGCAGAATGTCGATCCTAACGGTCTGCACTTCTCCATCTCGGATACAGGCTGGGGTAAGGCACTCTGGGGCAAGCTCTATGGCCAGTGGCTCTGCGAAGCTCCTGTATTCACATTCGATTTCGACAGATTCCACGCTGAAGAGATCCTGCCTATGTTCGCAAGATACAACATCACAACATTCTGCGCTCCGCCGACCATGTTCAGATTCTTCATCAAGGAAGACCTGTCCAAATACGACCTGTCATCACTCAAGTATGCAGTTACCGCAGGTGAGGCTCTCAACCCTGAGGTATTCAACAGGTTCATGTCCGCAACAGGTATCCGTCTCATGGAAGGCTTTGGCCAGACCGAGACCACACTCGTTATAGCAAACCTCGTAGGCTCCAAGTTAAGGATCGGATCCATGGGTAAGCCCAATCCGCTCTACGATGTTAAGATCCTGGATCCTGACGGATGCGAGTGCAAGCCCGGTGAGACCGGTGAGATCTGCATCAATACCCAGAACTACAATCCTAAGGGACTGTTCCTGCAGTACTACCTTGCTCCCGAGCTTACAAGCGAAGCATGGCACGACGGCTGGTACCACACAGGAGATACTGCCTGGGCTGACGAAGACGGCTACATCTGGTATGTAGGACGTACAGACGATGTCATCAAGTCATCCGGCTACCGTATCGGACCCTTCGAGATCGAGAGTGTCATCATGGAGCTCCCTTATGTACTCGAGTGTGCCGTAACAGGCGCACCTGATCCTAACGGTGTCCGTGGTATCGTAGTAAAGGCAACCATCTCTCTTGTTAAGGGTACCGAGAAGACAGAGGAACTCAAGAAGGAGATCCAGAACTATGTTAAGGAGAAGACAGCTCCCTACAAGTACCCCAGGATCGTAGAGTTCGTAGATGAACTGCCTAAGACATTTAACGGCAAGATCCGCCGTAAGGAGATCCGCGATAGCGATAACAAAGCTTAAACTGAACAGATCTTATCTGTAAACCAGGCCTGCTCCGGATAAACGGGGCAGGCTTTATTCATGAAGCTCTCTTCCAGATCCTGTTATATACATCCTCGGCATTCCTTATGTCAGGGATAAGCATCTTACGGACATCAATAATGTCCGTAACCTCCCCGCTTCTCCTGAGGAGCAGGCAGTGGCGCTTATCGTAGAGGGCGACATCGTCAAGGCATTCTCTCTTAAGTATTGGCTTGGATATTATCGGGAGAACGCAGTTGCGCGGCTCTATCACCGCCGTGCTCACATTGTCCCTGGTGTAGAAATCAATAGACGGGAGCAGAGATTGAGCCTCACGGTACAGGTCCTCAACAGCCTTCCTGATCTTAACTACCGTGGGATCCGAATAATCCTCTGCGATGGGAGCGCCTACGGTAAGAGCCTTATAGATATAGCTGAAGAGTACCGTCTCCTTGTTCCTGCTGCAAGTAAGAAAGTAGTCTGTTACATTCTGCCAGGCCTCAGCCGTAGCTATGCTGTTTATGTGATCTGACAGGACACCGGCATCCTTATATGAGGTGATGACATTGGTATAGTCCGACTCCTCCACCCTGCCTCTGACCATATAATCCGGGACTATAAGGTGCGGCGCCCTGTGTTTCCTGAAGCATCTGACAGCAACAGTAAGAAATCCCTCAAGGGTTCCGTCGTAAATATAATCGTCTGCAAAATCCACTTAAGGCCCCCTTAATATAAGAATGGGGTTATTGTAGCACGGCAAAAACGTCTTTGCAAACTTTTGTTCTGTTTTTGTGAGATATTATTTGGACACTATCCTATCTTATGGTAGACAGTGGGTCCGTATCCTTCGTAGGCAATTTCGTACCGGTCTTCGTTATAGTCCAGGTAATACTTGATGTCATCCGTGGAGCTTACAACAAACCAGTTGAATCCGTATTTATCGACAAACTCATCGTAGTCTGCCCTGCCCTCCATTACATCAAGCATCTCGCTGTTAAGAGCTTTGCTGCCTGCAATGCCCGGGCCATAGATATCGGGCCTTGCATCGTAGTAGATCTTATAGCCGGAGAACATCATGAAGTTACCTGTATTAAAGTCTGTGAATAAAACAGTATCCTCATTATTGGGTATATAAGATGTGATCTGCTCTGTCACTTCGTTGGGGAGCCAGAAATAGTAGACCATAGCATCAGGTATCTTGATAAAACCGTAAATGACAAATGCGAAGAATACTGCAGTCCTTATCAAGGTCTTAACCCAATCTGCCTTGAGCATGACGATAAGGCAAGCTAAAGGGATAGCCATCATCCAGCTGCACCTTATGTATACGCAGGATGCAAGGACGCTGCCTGCCGATGCAAACAAGAGCCAGAGCGGGATCTGTTTAATGAGATATACGGTAAGCGCTATAACAATAACGGCAAATACCATCTTAATGCTCTTCATGGGAGGGCTCATCATCTCTGCGATCTTAAAGCCCTTAACATCACCTATGGTATTTACGATATATAATGCTCCCTTAAGTCCGTTAGGATTTAAGACCGTAGATACTATGCCCACGCCCAAAGCACCTATGGCATAAAGATCAAGTGACGGCTTTTTGTCCTTGAGACGCGGGATAAAGCAGCATATCCAGAGCATGGGGAAAAAGGTATTGGAGATCTGCCAGTTTGCCTGGAATACGAATATAAGAGCGGTAGCCACATAGAATAAGGTTATGGACTTTGGGGTGTGCTCCTTCTCGCTAAAGAACCTGCGCAGCACATATACCATCAGAACGGAGGCCGCTATCGTCATGGTATAAGGACGGGTGCTGATAAAAGCCTTTGTCATAAACAGCATTATCGCTGCAAGCCCCATGGCATCACTCTTGCGCTCCGTTATAGACTTGGCAAAAAGGTAATCTATCCCGTAGAGGACGCCTGCCAGTATAAGTGCCAGATATTTAGTTCCCGTAAGGCCAAACAGGCTATAAAAGGCATAATTCACAATGCAGCAGAGCCACTGCTGTGTCATGGTGGGAACGCCGTCTGTAATAAGCCAGTATGCCGTATCCGGGAGTTTGTGATTTACTGCGATATACCTGCCGGTCTCTATTAGGAAATAAGCGTCGCCGTCAGGGTTCTGGGAGAAAGCATGGTAACAGGTAAAAGCAATCAGGGCGACGCTAAAGAAGATAACCGCGATGAGCCTTATAAGCTCTCCGCGCTCTTTGAACAATCTCCTGATCCGGTCTGCCATCTCCTGCCTCCTTAAAAATATACCCCCGGCAAATGCCAGGGGCATATATCATTCTTTGGGTTAAAACTTAGGGCTTGGGATAGCCGAGCTCCTTAAGGAAAGCCTGGATATCTTCAATCTTGCTCTTCTTGTCTGATAATGTGTATGCAGCGATAAATACATTATCCTTTACGAAGAAACCACCGTAGATCTTATCATCGAAGAAATCATCTGACTTGCTCTCACCGTTAACGAGAATGTAGCCTGATGTCTTGGTGATGCCGCAACGGTAAGAACCCTCGATGTCCTTGTCTTCCTTAGCATCCTCGAAATCATCGTAGAAATCCTCGAAGTAGTCCATAGCATCCTCGTCATCCTCAAAACGGATGTAGATGTAGTTACAGCCACTGTCGTACGCATAGATCTCGTACTCTGTATCGTCACCGTTTGTTGAAGAATCCTTGTAGGTAGAGCATTCATCCTCATCAATGCCTACAGAAGCCTCGAGTGCATCTAAGAATACGTCCTCATCATCGATGACCTTGAAGTTTGCACAGCCTACTACAGAAAGCATCATGATTCCAACCATAGAGCCTGCGATCAAAGATTTGAATTTCTTCATATCCATACCTTCCTTTGCAAATAATGATATTAGTATACCGAGCAAAGCTACATAAATCAATGTTTATTTACTTGTTACTCAGTCTGCGAGCTTGATCCTGTGGTAATTCTTCTTGCCCTTGCGGATTATCGCTTCGCCATCTGCATTAAAGTCTGATTCTGTAAGTACATAGAACTGATCCTCTACAGCCTGGTCATTCAGGTAAACGCCGTGCTGGCTGATCATTCTCCTGCCCTCGCCCTTGGACTTCATAAGACCGGTCTTAACGAGGACATCTGCAAGCTGAAGCTCGCCGGATAACTCCTCTTTTGTGATCTCTGTAGTCTTCATGTCTTCGGATCTGCCGCTACTTTCAAAGATCTCTTCAGCCGTACGCTTGGCGATATCAGCCTGCTCTTCGCCGTGGACTATCTTGGTAACCTCATATGCAAGGCGCTTCTTGGCTTCGTTAATGGCAGAACCCTCAAGCTTTGCATATTCGTTTATCTCATCCATCTCGAGGAATGTAAGGAGCTTCATGCACTTGATGACATCGGCATCGTCAACATTCCTCCAGTACTGATAGAAGTCATAGACCGGAGTCTTGTTGGCATCGAGCCATACTGCGCCCTTGGCTGTCTTACCCATCTTCTTGCCTTCGCTGTTTGTAAGGAGA
>Ga0310691_10006931_pt1 | contig 11961 bp, 7 predicted proteins | sample 176DNAGHGlowgp2_FD_203887 | JGI IMG/M metagenome (GOLD analysis project Ga0310691, IMG submission 203887) | Sheep rumen microbial communities from Palmerston North, Manawatu-Wanganui, New Zealand - 1766 DNA GHGlow gp2 (v2) (version 2) | ecosystem: Host-associated > Mammals > Digestive system >... | reverse complement strand
GAAAGGATATTTTTTTTGTACCTTTGCACCCGAAATCAACAAACCATCAATAAAATTATGGACGACTACCCGGCGGATAAACGCAATGTTTAAAGGCGGGGGATAGCGAGCAAGGCTGCTAATCCCCTTGCCGCATCATCTATGAATTATGTATTATGCATGATGCATCAAGCATTTTGCATTGAAAAAACGGATTAGCAACAATGAAGACCTACTGGAACACCCAAGGTGGGCTGACCCAGCTGCCAAGCTGGCAGTCCAATAGCTGGATTCAGGTGACGTGCCCTACGGAGGAGGACCAGCACGAGCTGGAAAAGGAGTTCGGCATACCTGACTATTTCATCACCGACATCAGTGATACCGATGAGCGTGCACGCTACGAGTACGACGACGGCTGGATGCTCATCATCCTGCGCATCCCCTACGTCAAGGAGACGCGCTCGCGCACACCCTACACCACCGTACCCCTCGGCATCATCCACAAGCGCGACGTCACCATCACCGTGTGCTACTACGAGACGAACATGATGATTGACTTCGTCTCCTACCAGCAGAAGCGCGGCGTGGGTTTCACCGACTATGTGGACATGATTTTCCGCCTGTTCTACTCGTCAGCGGTGTGGTACCTGAAGCGCCTGAAGCAAATCAACTCGCTCATCGACAAGGCCAAGCGCAACCTCGACCGCGACGTGAACAACGAGAGCCTCATCGGCCTGAGCCGCCTGCAGGACTCGCTCACCTACTTCCAGACCTCCATCCGAGGCAACGAGACACTGCTGTCGAAGCTGAAGTTCAAGCTGCAGATTGACGAGCTGGATGCCGACCTTATCGAGGACGTGAACATCGAGATGACACAGGCGCGTGAGACAACAGCCATCTACAGCGACATCCTTGAGTCGACCATGGACACCTACAGCAGCATCATCAACAACAACATGAACACGGTGATGCGTACGCTGACCAGCGTCACCATCATCATGATGTTCCCCACCCTCATCGCCTCACTCTTTGGCATGAACCTCATCAACGGCATGGAGGAGAAACCCTTCGGCTTCGTCCTGGCACTCATCATCAGCGTTGGAACGGCAGCCCTGGCCTGGTGGTTCTTCCGCCACAAGCGTCTGGTATAGCTGGAGGACGCTGACAGGCTAAAGCGTCTCTTCACCAGTTTCCTTATTAGCCGCGGCTTCCTTCGGCGATAAAATCGCCTGGCAATAGACGAAGGGAGGTGTGGTGGTTCCTAATCTTTGCTTGCTGTGTGCCGCGCCATGACATTGGCTGGTGAACGGCCAGCGCGCAGCTCGTCCAGCATGAAGTCCATGTCGGCCGCCACGTGGGCAAAGAACTGCTGATAGCCCTGACAGAGGTAGTTGTGCCCTGGGGTGCCATGACTGTCGACAGCAAAACGATTACGGGGGCACTCGCCATGGCAGGTGAAGCGGAAGTCACACGCACGGCACTGAGGGGTGAGGGCCGCGCTCTTCTGCCACACGAAGCGCTGCTGCTGCTCGCCGTTGAGCATCGCGGTGAGCGACTGCTGACGGATGTTACCCAGACGGTAAGCGGGAAAGACAAAATGGTCGCAGCTGTAGACGGTGCCATCGGCATCCATGACGGCACCACCGCTACACATGGGCGAGAGTGCACAGATGCCTGGTGGCTGCCCAGCCCAGTTGGCCAACGTAGCATCGAAGAGCTGCACGAAGAGCGTGCCCACATCGCGTTGCACCCACTCATCATAGACAGCACAGAGGAAGGCCCCCCACTGACAAGGCGTCACCGACCAGGAGGTGAGCGCGGCCTGGCTGTGCATGCCAGTCACCAGTTGCCCGCTGGCGTCACGCCGCTCCACCACAGGTGTGAACTGCAGGTAGCGGCAGCCTATGTCACGAAAAAAGCGGTAGAACGCTATGGGGTGCTCAACATTGGCAGCATTAACGGTGGCCATGGCGTTCCACTGCACACCGTGTTTCTCAAGCAGGTCGATGCCGCGCATCACTTGCTGCCACGACGGCTTGCCGCCTACCGTCAAGCGATGGGCATCGTGCAGTGCTTGCGGCCCATCGATGCTGATGCCCACCAGGAAATGATTGTCACGCAGGAAACGGCACCACTCATCGGTGAGCAGTGTGCCGTTTGTCTGCAAGCAGTTGTCTATCTGTCGTCCGTGAGCATAGCGGCGCTGCAGGGCAAGGGCCTTCTCATAGAAAGCGAGGGGGCGCAGCAGCGGCTCGCCACCATGCCAGGTGAAGAGCACCTGTGGCATGGTCTGTGCCTCGATGTACTGACGGGTGAACTCCTCAAGGAGAGCGTCGCTGAGCAATCCCCCACCCTTCTCTAAGTAATAGCAATAGCTACATGCCATGTTGCAACGAGCCCCGGCAGGCTTCAACATGACATAGAGTGGACGCCCAAACGGTCTGGCAATGTGCATCTCCTCAGTCATCTTCCAATTCTAACCTCTCACCTCTCACCTCTCACCACTCACCTCTCACCACTCACCCTCAATAGGGTAGTTCGGCGACGGTGTACGCAGCTGCCGCATCATCAGCTCCATCTGCCTGACGATGTCGGGATGTTCATCAGCCACGTTGTGCTGCTCGTATGGGTCGTCCTTGATGCGATAAAGCTCCAAGGGTGCGTTCTTCTTCACCGTCACCGCCTTCCACCCCTTCCAGCGCAGGGCGCGCTGTTTACCGGGGAACTCCCAGTAGAGCGGACGGCTGTCGGTGTCGATGTCGCTGCCAAAGAACAGGGGCGAGACATCGATGCCGTCGGTCTTCTGCGGCAGATGCTTCTTAGCCCCCGACAGGGCGGCCAGCGTAGGCATGAAGTCAGGGAAGTAGACCAGGTTGTCAATCTGGCGAGCGGGCACCCTACCGGGCTGGTTGACGATGAGCGGCACTCGGATGCCCCCCTCATAGAGCTGCCCCTTGCGTCCCTTCAGTCCTGCCCCGCAGTTCAGCTCCTTCAGGGGTGCCATGACGGCGGCGCCGTTGTCGCTGGCGAAGATGACAAGTGTGTTCTCACGCAGGCCCAGGGCGTCGAGGGTGCCCAGCAGCCGCCCTATGTTATAGTCCATGTGGGTGACCAAGGCTGCGTAGCGTTTGGTGTTCATCGACCACTCGCCCTGCTCATCATACCATGAGGTATCATCGATGGTGTAAGGCTCGTGCGGAGCGTCATAGCCCAGGAAGAGGAAAAACGGGTGGTGACGATTGCGATGGATGAAGGCGATGGCATCGTCAGTGGAAATCTCGGTGTTGTGGCGCACGTGTGCGTCGTGCTCATTCTCACTGATGGTGATGAGCGAGTCGCCATGCAGACGGTAGTAAGGGTAGTAGTAAGGGGCGTTGGAGTGGACGGTGGAGATGGTCCAGCCGTAGAACTCATGGAACCCACGGTGATTGGGCGCAGCCTGAGGGTCGTAGCCGTCAAGGTGCCACTTGTTGACCAGACAGGTGCGGTAGCCAGCGGCTGAGATGACGGTGGCCAGGGTGGTGTCCTCGGGCAACAGGTTGGCACGACGCACGATGGTGGTGTCGCCACGCGGGTTAATCTTCAGGCCTGTCAGTCCGCCAGCATAGCACTGGTTATCACGTATGCGGGTGTTGCCACTGTTGCGGCCTGTCATCAGCGAGCAGCGTGAGGGCGAGCTGATGCCGCTGCCGGCATAGGCCTGGGTGAAGCTGGTGCCGGTGCTGGCCAAGCGGTCGATGTTAGGCGTCTGGATATAGCGGTTGCCATAGCAGGCCAGGTCGCCATAGCCCATGTCATCGGCCAGGATGAAGATGATGTTCGGGCGCTCGGGCGTTGCTGCCGGGCTGAAGGCAGCAGAGGGCTGCTGGGCCTGCGTCTGCTGGGCCAGCAACCCTCCGGCTGCCATGAGTAGATATTCAAGATGTTTCATCCTTTTCTCTTGTCGTTCTGCGCTGCAGCAGTGTTTTTCACCCTTTCACGCTTACAGTCTCTTCACTTCGTCGGCACATCTTCCAGCGTCTTCTTCAGCAGCTGCCAGAAGGGGGCGACGGTGGCGATAAGAGCACGCTCGGTGGTGGTGTGGGGACTCTTCATGGTGGGACCAAGCGAGACGACGTCTAAGTGCGGGTATTTGCCCAGTATGACAGAGCACTCCAGTCCGGCATGGTCCACCTGGATGATGCCATCCTCGCCGAACAGCTCCTTATACTCCTTCAGCAGCAGGTGCAGCACCTCACTGTCGGGGTTGGGGTCCCATCCGCCATAGCTGCCAGCCGTCTCCACCTTCATGCCCGCCATGGCGAAGCAGCTCTGCAGCATCTTCACCACATAGTCCTTCATGTCCTCGCGGCTTGAACGTGCCAGTATCTTTATGCCGGCCTTGCCACCCTCGATGTCAATGATGGCGAGGTTAGAGCTGGTCTCCACCACATTGGGATAGGCAGGGATGAAACGGATGACGCCGTCGTGGCAGGCGTAGATGGCATCGACGAGGTTGTCCTGAATCTCTTCGGGCAGCTCGGTCTTCGGGGCCTCCACCTCTTCGGTGATGACCTCGATGCCCTGCGGCTCAATGAGCTTGAACTCGTCGTTGAATGTGTCCTTCCAGTCGTCGCACAGCTCCTTCAGCGCCTCGATGTTCTCCTTGGGCAAGGTAAGCACCGCCTCAGCCTTGAAGGGGATGGCATTACGCATGTTGCCGCCATGCCAGGAGGCCAGACGGGCGTCAAGTGTTTCGATGGCCTCGCGCACAATCTGCGCCATGAGCTTGTTGGCATTGCCACGGCCCTCATGAATCTCCAGGCCTGAGTGTCCGCCACGCAGGCCCTTCACAGTGATGCGCAGGGCTGCGTCCTCGGCATCGGTGTCAGCCTCCTTATACTCCAGCGTAGCGGTGACGTCGATGCCTCCAGCAGAGCCGATGACGAACTTTCCCCAGTGCTCAGAGTCGAGGTTCAGCAGGATGTCACCCTGCAGCTCACCCTCCGGCAGGTCGTTGGCACCATACATGCCCGTCTCCTCGTCGGCGGTGATGAGGGCGTCAATGGGTCCATGCTTCAGTGTCTTGTCCTCCATGATGGCCATGATGCTGGCCACGCCCAAGCCATTGTCGGCACCGAGGGTTGTGCCCTTGGCTTTCACCCACTCACCGTCAATCCACGGCTGTATGGGGTCGGTCTCAAAGTTGTGCGTCGACTCAGGCGTCTTCTGCGGCACCATGTCCATGTGGGCCTGCAGGATGATGCCTTTACGGTTCTCCATCCCCGGGGTGGCAGGCTTGCGCATGTGGATGTTTCCTGCGGGGTCTTTCACGGCATACACGCCGGCCTCCTTGCCAAAGTCAAGCAGGAACTGCTGGATTTTCTCTAAGTGTCCGCTCGGACGGGGCACCTGTGTCAGTTTGTAGAAGTTGCGCCAGATACATTCCGGCTGAAGGTTTTGAATCTCGTTCATTGTGTTACATCGTTTTTTCGAGATACGAGGTGCGAGGTACGAGGTACGAGAATACCTTTTCCACTTGTCCTCTTCACTCTTGGTTAATAATTATTGGTTCCGTGTTTCTCTTAATGAAGCTCAGTCTGACCCACGCATAGACGCCCATGAAGACAACCAGCAGGGTCTGCACGGTGTGTACGATGAGGACGAAGTAGAGGGCCTGCTCGTCGGCCACGCCATAGAGGATGAGCATGGTCTTGACGGCGAAGTGCCAGGGGCCGGCACCGTTGGGAGTAGGCACGATGACGGCAATGCTGCCCACGACAAAGGTCACCAGTGCGCAAGACAAGCCGAGATGGGCCGTGAAGTCGAAGCAGAAGAATGTCAGGTAATAGTGCAGGAAGTAGCTGAGCCAGATGCCCACCGTCATCAGGGTGAAGAGGGGTAGGCTGCGCACATTGCGCAACGAGGTGATACCCTCCCACATGCCCTGCAGCGTGGTCTTTACCTTATCATATATAGAGAGATGGCGCAGGAGGATGAACAACAGCACGCCGACGGCCACCACACAGATGGCCGTGACCAGCCAGCCGGCCAAGGTGAAACCGCCAAGGATGCCGGAGAGGTTCGTGCCCGTCTTCCTGAAGAACGTGCCAAAGGTGCTCATCTCCACCAGCAGCGTCACCCCCACGATGAGCAACATGAGCATCATGTCGACCACACGCTCAATGACCACCGTGCCCAAAGCCTTGGTAAAGGAGATGCCCTCCCAGCGCTTCAGCACGCCACAGCGCGTGAACTCGCCGATGCGGGGGATGACGAGCGAGGCCGCATAGCTGAGGAAGATGCTGTTGGCCAGCACGCCCTTACGCGACGGCAGGCCCAAGGGGTCAAGTGTCAGCTTCCAGCGCCAGCCACGCAGCGCCATGGCCATGATGCCAAAGGGGAAGGAGACCAGCATCCAGATCCAGTCCATCTCGTGAAGCACCACCTGGCGGACCTGTTCAAAATCGAAGCCACGATACATCCAATAGAGGATGGCACCGCCGAGGATCAGTGGCAGTGCTATCTTTGCTATGGTACGAGAGATGCTTTTCTTTGGCTCCATTGAAATGCAAAGGTACGATTTTTTTCCGTTTCCCCTTACATTCCACTATCTTTTTAAGAATAATTCAAGGTTGGCCCGTCGCCTGACGGTATTCCGTCAGCTTGGTCTGCAACTGGGCGAAGGCATCGGTGAACTTGTCGTGCGTCTGCTGCTGGAGCAGCTGGGCCTCCAAGAGACTGCTCATGGTAGAGGTGCCCACACGATAGCGGTCGCGCTCCAGGCGCAGGTTCTCATCAGCCTGTTCAATGGCCTGACGAGCCAGCAATAGTTGCTGACGGGCCTCTTCCACGTCGTTGGCAGCCTTCTGCATGCGGATGACCAGCAGCTGGCTGTTGTCCTCCAGCTGTTCACGGGCCTTCTGTAGCTCAATGTTACGACGCTTGACGGCGTGCGAGCCACCCCACCAGTCGCTGATAGGCACGCTGACGGTGGCAAAGACCATGGCGAAGGTCTGGTCGTTGTCCATCAGGTTATGGTAGTTATAGCCAGCACCCACGGCCACCGTCGGCAGACGCTTGCCCACCTCGATGCGCTTCTGCAGTCGGGCGGCCTCCACCTGCTTCTCTAACAGCTGGTATTCGGGGAGAAGACCTACACGAGGCCCCACCAGCCCCACCCCCGACCCCTCCCGCGGGGGGGAGGGGAGTATATAGTTTTGTAGGGTCATAGCAGACGACGAAACACCGTTTGTATCCTGTAGGCTCATATCGGGTAGAACGATGTCAAAAGTGTAACCACTCCCCTCCCCCCCGCGGGAGGGGTCGGGGGTGGGGCTGGAGGGGTTGGAGCTGGGGCTGCTGGGGCTGCTTGGCCTTTTCAGTCCACAGTATTGCCCGAGGAGCATCTTCACGATGCTGATGCCGTTCTGCAGCTTCAGCCGCTGGCTGGCCACATCGTTGCGGCGCAGCTGCACCTGCAAGAGGTCGTTGCGCAAGGCCACACCGGCACGGACGGCCACTTCCACATCTTTATATATATCAGCCAGGAGACTGTCGACGGCATCCACCGTCTTCACCTTCTCCAGGAGGGACACCAGCTGCCAGTAGTACTGCTCGGTCTGCAGTTCCACCTCGTTCACGGCCAGTCGTTTCTTCAGGCTACTGGCTTCCTCGCCAACAGCGGCCAAACGGTTGCCATTGACAATCTGTCCACCGGCGAACAGCGGCTGCATGGCCATAAGACTGGCAATGGTGCCACTCTTCAACATCGACATGCTGATGGGCGACGACAGCCCAGCCAGTAACTCAGGTGGGAGCATCTGAGACAGGGTGGTAGCCATGGACGCGGGGATGAGATTCTGTGGGTCCATGTTCACCTTCGCCATGCCACGGTTGGCATTGAAGGTCAGGGCGGTGCCGCTCACGGTGGGGAAATAATGTGTGAAAGCCTCCTTGCGCTGCTGCCGCGCAGCCTCGATGTCGTGGTTAGCCGCAAGGATGGACATGTTGTGCTGCAAGGCGGAGTCGCGGAGCTGCTCCAGGGTGTAAGTCGCACCAGCCCCACCCCCGACCCCTCCCGCGGCGGGGAGGGGAGTAGTTACCTGGCTAAACGCGGGAACAGCCCATAAACAAGTGATGACAATAGCTGCTATCTGTTTCATACAAATACTATTCATTCTGAGAACAAACTATTTACTCCCCCGGCGGGGTTTTGTGCTTACTTTCCAGTAGACCACGGGCAGGACGGTGACGACCATGATGAGCGACCCGATGCCACCGGCAAAGATAGTGACGCCCACAGGCATCCAGAAGCTGGAGCCAGCGATAATCATCGGCACCACACCCACGGCAGTAGTGGCAGTGGTGAGGAAGATGGGCACCATGCGCCGCTTGCCGGCCTCGTAGGCAGCCTGGCGCACCAGGCGGTTGTAGCCCTCACGGTCGTCCTTCATCGTCTCCCACTTGCCTCGCAGCAGGTCGTTGGCATGCTCGAAGATGAGTATCTCGTTGCGCATAATCATGCCCATCAGTGTGATAAGTCCAAAGATGCTGGTCAGACCGAGCATGCGGTTCATCAGCGCCAGACCGATGAGTGTGCCAGGCAGCATCAGTGCCAAGGCTGCCATGCAGATCGTGGTGATGCCGTACTTCTTGAAGTTGAACAGCAGGAAGAAGAAGATGATGACCATGGCAATGGCGATGCCCCAGAAGATTTGCGGCAGCGCCTCGTCGCCGTACTCCAGTTCACCACCCACCTCGGCCCTGACGCCCTGCGGCAGTTCCATGTCGTTCATCATCTGTGCGATGCGGTTCTCCACGGGTGCAGCAAAGACGCCGTTAGCAAACTGTGCGGTGACGGTGATGCAGCGCTCGCCGTGGCGGTGCATGATGCGGCTCTCGCTCCATTGTGGCCTCACCTGGGCTATCTGGCGCAGGGGCACGCTGGTGGCGGTACCGGCAGCGGTGCCGGCGGCCATGGTCAGGGCTGAGGTGACGGGCATGTCCTCAACATCGCTGAAGGTCACGCCAGTGCTGTCCTTCAGCACAATGGGCAGGCTGTAGTCGCCTTCCCACACCTGGCCCATAGGCACGTCGCCCGTAGCCAATGCCAATGACAGGGCTGCGGTGGTGCGACTGACGCCGAGCTGGGCAGCCCTGACGGGGTCGAGCGCCACGCTGACCAGTGGGAACGGCTGCATGAAGTCGGTGTGCACCCACTCCAGCTCAGGCATCTGGCGCATGGCGTCCATCAGCCTGTCAGCCACGACATGCAGACTGTCGAGGTCATCGCCGTAGAAGCGGTATTCCAGCTCGGGCACTTCCAAATAGTCAAGACGCTTGAAGCGGACGTAGGCCTCAGGGAAATGCTCGCTCCACAACGGTTGATACTTGGCCAGCAACTCCAGCGTGGCCTCCTGCGACGTGGTGTTGACAATGAACTGTGCAAAGTTCTTGCCAGCCATCTGCGGCGCATAGCAGGTCATGAAGCGAGGCGAGGAACAACCGATGAAACAGGTGATGGCGGTGACGCGCTCATCGTCCTGCATGGCCATGCGCATAGAGTCGGCAATGACCTTGGTGTCGGCCAGTCCCTTGCCATCGGGCAGGAAGATTTCCACGGCCATCTGGTCACGGTCAGCGTATGGGAACAGACGTATCCTCAGCGTGGGCAGGATGAGACATGACAGCAGCACCAGACCGACACCGCCGCCGATGGTGAGCCAGGGGTGGCCGAAGGTCCAGCCAAGGACGCGGTTATAGGCGTGCTGCACATGGTCGGTGATGCCCTTCCGGCCTTCAGCCTTGGGCTTGGGCACGTTGATGATTTTGACACAGAGGAAGGGGATGACGGCCACGGCGATGAGCAGCGACACCATCAGGTTGATGGTGATGGTCCAGGGGAAGTCCTGGAGGGCATCGAGGAAGGCCCCCTTGAAGGTGAACAGGAAAGGATAGAAGATGGCGCAGATGCAGATGGTGGCCAGCATCATGGGCATGAAATACTGGGCTACCGACATGGTGGCGGCCTCCTTAGGCGGCATGCCCTTGTTGACGTACTCCAGATAGCCGTCGATGACGACGATGCTGTTGTCGACAATCATGCCGAGCACGACGATGAGGCCAGCCAAGGTGACGATGTTCAGCTCAATGCCCGCCATATACATGATGCCCACACTGATGAAGGTGCTCAGGGGTATGGTGATGGCAGCGACGATGGCCGAGCGCAGGGGGAAGAGCACCATCATGACCAGGATGATGATGACCATGGAGATGAGCAGGTCGCGCAGGAAGTCGCTCACGCTCTTGCCAACCACCTTTGGCTGGTCGGCGATGCGGGTGATGTGCACATCGTCGGGCAGCACGTCGCGGCGATAGTCGTCGAGCACGCGGTCAACGTCTTTGCCATACTGCACGATGTTGTTCCCAGGGGTCATCTCAAGCGAGAGCAGCACACAGGGGTGGCCGTCCTGCTCGATGTAGCCTCCCGACATATCATATTCGCGCACCACGCGTGCGATGTCCCGCACCCGCACCGTCTTGCCGCTGAGCGGGTCGCTGAAGATGATGAGGTTCTCAATCTCGGCCTCGCTCTGCTGCGTGGGTTCAATGTGGATGGGGGTCTGCTGGTGGCTGGTGCTGATGCTGCCGCTCAGCGTCGTCAGCCCCTGTTGCTGCAGCTGGGCCAGCACTGTCTGCTGGCCAATGCCGTATGCCTGCAGGCGCTGGCGGTCGACATAGATGGACAACTGCTCCTGCTGTTCGCCGTAGGTGCGCACGTTGGCCACTGAGGGGATGCGCCGCAGACGGTCGCTGAGGTCCTCGCCATAGCGGTGCAGCTCACGGTAGCTGCGCTCGGGACTCTCGATGGCGATGAGCAGCGCCGAGGTGTTGCCGAAGTCGTCGTTGGCCACCAGGGCCAGCACACCGGCGGGCAGCTGCTGCTTGAACAGCGACAGGCCGTGCTTCATCTTGCTCCACACCTCATCTTTATTATTCACGTCATCGTTCAGGTGGACCAGCACCATGCACATGCCGTTCTGGCAGGTGGTGGTGGTCTTCTCACGCTTCACCTCGGGATAGGTGAACAGAAAGCGTTCCAGGGGCTTGGCCACCTGCTGCTCCACTTCCTCGGCCGTGGCACCGGGAAAGACAGCCACCACCGCCCCCTGACGGATGGTGAAGGCGGGAAACTCGTCCTTGGGCATGTCGGCCATCCCGAAGATGCCCAGGAAGAAGAGCAGTGCCACTAAAAGCAGCGATATGGAATAGTGCTCCAACGGCCAGCGGAGCCAGTTCGTCTTTTTCATTTGCTCTTTGCCTATTTACAGATTAATAGACCACATGCACTCCCTCGCTCAGCTTCTGGTAGCCCTCAGTGACCACCCGCTGCCCGTCCTCTATGCCGCTGCTGACGACAATGCGGTTGCCCTGCGTCGGTCCGACGCTGACAGGCGTGCGGTGGGCGGTACTGTCATTGCCGACGGTCCACACGAAGAGGCTGCCGTCAGCACGGCGCTGCACGGCGCTGACAGGCAGCAACGTCTGTCCTGCCTGTTGCTGTGCCACGGCGGCAAACCTGACGGAGGCCACCATGCCGGGCAGCAGCTGGCCATCACGGTTGGGGACGTTGACAAACAGGTCGTAGGTGTGCGTCAGCGCATCGGCCACCACGCCCTTCTCTATGACCCCACCGTCTGTCTCCACACCGGCGGCCTCTACGGTGATGCGCGATGGCGTGTTGGGACTGATGGCGGCCACCTCCGTCTCCGGCACTGCCACCTTCACCTTCACCGACGAGATGTCGAGGATGGTGACGACGGCCTGCGAGGGCAAGGCGGTCTCGCCCACGCCAATCATCTTCTTGCCGATGATGCCACTCACGGGAGCCACCAGGCGACAGTCGCTGAGATTCTTCTTGGCCACGTCGAGCGAAGAGCGGGCCTGGGCCACCTTGCTCTGCACCTCCACCCACTGCACCTCGGGCAACGAGCCGGCATC
>Ga0310691_10006930_pt1 | contig 11962 bp, 10 predicted proteins | sample 176DNAGHGlowgp2_FD_203887 | JGI IMG/M metagenome (GOLD analysis project Ga0310691, IMG submission 203887) | Sheep rumen microbial communities from Palmerston North, Manawatu-Wanganui, New Zealand - 1766 DNA GHGlow gp2 (v2) (version 2) | ecosystem: Host-associated > Mammals > Digestive system >... | reverse complement strand
AGCTGGGCGAGCGCCTCCACTACGGGGCAGACGCGGTCCATTTCTTCCTGCTCGCTTACGGGGGCGCTACCGGGCCTGCTGCTTTCCCCGCCGATATCGAGAATGTCCGCGCCCTGCTGCAGGAGCGATACCGCATGTTCGTATGCCGCCTCGGGCGAGTTGTGCTTGCCGCCGTCAAAGAAACTGTCCGGAGTCACGTTCACGATTCCCATCACGAGAGGTGTAGAACAGGGGATGACCTTGTTCCCGACTTTCCAGGGGAGGGCGCGACTTTGTTCTAGGACAGGCTTCAGCATCTACGAGTTTTCCTGTTCGTGCGGTTCGACTGTAGTTGAATGTGCTTCGCCGTCGCTCACTGACGGCGTAACGGTTGGTGAGCTTGCCGAACCACCGCCAGCGGGGGCGGGCTTGATTTCAGCAACGGGCGCATCGGCGACCGGGGCTACCGGCGGCTGCTTGCCCGGGTCGGGCGGGGGAGTCTCTTCGCGCTTCTTCTTTTCGGCCATCTCTTCGAGAGCCTGGTACTGGCGGCTCTTCTTGGTGCCGGTGAGCTTTTCGCCCGCCATGACCTTGTCGATTTCTTCGCGGTCGAGAACTTCGAACTCGAACAGCGCTTCGGCGAGGTCCACGAGCTTGTCCTTGTGTTCTTCGATGAGCTTGCGTGCGGCTGCATCCAGACGCTTGATGAGGCTGTTGACCGCGTTGTCGATCTTCTCGGCCATCATCTCGGACATTTCCTTCGGTTTGCTTATTTCGCGGCCCAGGAACACTTCGCCGTCGGTGCGGCTGTAGCATACCGGCCCGATTTCGTCGTCGAAGCCCCATTCCGTGACCATCTTGCGTGCAAGTTCGGTGGCGCGCTGGATGTCGTTGCTTGCACCCGTGCTCTGGTGGTTGAAGAATATGAGTTCTGCAAGGCGGCCCGACATCATAATCATGATGCGTTCTTCGGCGTACTCGCGGCTGTAGCTCACCTGGTCGCGTTCCGGGAGGCTCATCGTGACGCCGAGAGCGCGGCCGCGCGGGATAATCGTAATCTTGTGGAGCGGGTCGCTGTGCTTGCACAGGAGCGTCATGAGGGCGTGGCCCGCTTCGTGGTAGGCGGTGTGGCGCTTCTCTTCGTCGGTCATCAGGAGCGTGCGGCGCTCGGCACCCATGCTGAGCTTGTCGCGTGCTTCCTCGAAGTCGAGCATCGTTACCTTCTTGTTGTTGAACCGCGCGGCGAGCAGGGCGGCCTCGTTCACGAGGTTCTCGAGGTCGGCACCGGCGAGGCCCGGTGTTCCCTTTGCGATGGCACTCACGTCCACGTCCTTATCGAGCGGGACCTTGCGCTTTTTCAAATGCACCTTCAGGATTTCTTCGCGACCCTTCAGGTCGGGGAGTCCCACCACGATCTGGCGGTCGAAGCGTCCCGGACGGAGCAACGCCTTGTCGAGCACGTCGGGGCGGTTTGTTGCCGCAATCAGGATGACGCCTTCGTTTGCAGCGAAGCCGTCCATTTCTACGAGCAACTGGTTCAATGTCTGTTCGCGTTCGTCGTGCCCGCCACCGAGGCCTGCGCCACGCTGGCGACCCACTGCATCGATTTCGTCAATAAACAATATACACGGAGCGTTCTTCTTGCCGGTCTCGAACAGGTCGCGCACGCGGCTTGCGCCCACGCCCACGAACATCTCCACGAAGTCGGAACCCGACATGCTGAAGAACGGCACTCCCGCTTCGCCCGCGACCGCACGCGCGAGGAGAGTCTTGCCGGTACCCGGAGGCCCGACGAGAAGTGCCCCCTTCGGGATTCGTCCACCGAGCGCATCGTATTTTTTCGGGTCCTTCAGGAACTCCACGAGTTCCTGCAAGTCCTGCTTGGCCTCGTCGCAACCCGCCACGTCGTTGAACGTGGTCTTCTTCTTCGGGTCGTTACCGATAATCTTTGCCTGGCTCTTGCCAAAGCTGAACGGGTTTTTGCCGCCACCGCCCATCTGGCGGCTCGTCATTATCCAGAAGAACGCAATGAGGATAATGACCGGGAGGAATGCCATGATGGTATCTATCCACGTAGTCGATTCGTGGATGACCTTCACCTTCACGCCCTTGAACATTTCCCATGCGGTAATCTGCTCGTTAGAGATTTCGAGCATGTGGCTTGTGAAGTGGCGGGTGTCGCCTGCATTGTCGGAACGCGTAAAGCGCGCGATGGGGCTCTTGTTCTTGGCGGCTTCGGCAATTTCTTCGGGGGTAAGTTTGTAGGCTCCCTCGATGATGATTCCATCGGGGGTCTTCTGCAGCGAAAGTTCGGTAATGACCTTGGTGGAGTCTCCCATCATGGCCAAAAATTCGGTGCGAGTCAGGTTCTGTTCCTTGTCCTGCCCGGTAAGTGGGAACATCACGAACAGCATGACAAGCATAATAAGAACGATGATAAAGTTCCGATTCTTGAACGGGGAGGCGGGCTTCTTGATTTGGCTCATTATAATCCTTTATATATTCACTCGCAAGATACAAATTTCTGGGCTTCTTCGGGGGTGCAAAACTCGCAAATCTTGATGGTATGGCCGATTTTGGCGACGGAACGCTTGCGGTAGGCGGCCCGGTGCGGAATTTTGACGTGAGCGGGCTCTTTTGGGCCGTAGAAGAACCCGATGGGGAAGCGGAAGCCCTGCTCGGCGAGCCACAGGCGGAACATCTCGGAAAGGTCGACGTTTGCATGCTCCCGCAAGATCTTGTTGAGCTTTTTCTTGTCCAGCGTGAGTGTGTGAGTGTCATCCTGAGCGAAGCGTAGCGGAGTCGAAGGATCTTGCTTAACCAAGACCGAGTCGAAAAATGCCTCGCCCTTGGCAATGACCTTAGCGTATGCCCTGTCGGCAATTTCCGCAATCCGGCAGAGTTGTTCCGCCGCGCCGGGACATTCCCGTTCCAGCAGGGGCAACAGATCGTGCCGTACCTTGTTGCGGGCAAATTTCACGTCGGTATTGCTCTCGTCCTCGCACCAGGTGAGGTTGTTTTCGCGGGCATAGGCGAGCAGTTCCTTGCGAGTCACGTTCAGGAAAGGACGGTAGATGAAATTTGATTGATGATGGATGATTGATGATGGATGATTGATGATGTGAAGTGAGGCCTGTTGCGTCACACCGCAGCGCGAAGCGCAAGTGTGTCCAATAGAGTCTAACGCCCGCAGCGGTTGGATTCCCCGCAATCCGGCGAGTGTCGTGCCGCGGCGGAGGCGCATGTACATCGTTTCGGCCTGGTCGCCCGCATGGTGCGCGGTTACGATGACGTCCTTATTGTCATCCCCGCGCAGGCGGGGATCTTCTGTCTCGTTGAATACTTCCACCAGTGCCTTGTACCTGGCATCTCTCGCATTCTCTTCGAGCGAACCCTCGGCATTCTTTAGCTCAACTCCATCCAGTTTCTTCAAGAAAAACGGAACGTTGTGCTTGCGAGCGAAAGCCTCCACAAATGCGGCATCCCTGTCGGCAGTGCCTTCGCGCAGTCCGTGATGCACATGAGCAATCCCTAGCCATTCAATTCCAAGTGCATCGCGGTTCTCGATAAAATAATGAGCCAAGCAAATAGAATCCAGACCGCCCGAAACTGCAAGCAGCAGGCGCTTGAAACCATGACGGCGAATATTTTGCGTTAAATCAAAACTCAATTAAATAGGTTCTCTAGGCAGGAGTCAAATTCTTCTTGATTGCCTTTTGCGTAAGCTGAGACATATCCATCAAAATCATTTATTTCAAGATAGGGAAGATATTCTTCGGAACAGTATTTTGACGATTTGACAGGGGTGCGTTCAGATGTTAAAATGCATTCTTTTTTGTCTGTTGACAAGGCTATTTTTGTAGATATTGTTTCGTGGTTGTTTATAACTTTGGTAGCTATTTCGTCAATAGATATGATTCCCTTGTCACGAATGTTTATTAAAGTCTTTGCTCCAGAGGAATCTATGGTGATACCATTTTCTGCATATTTTGTGGATCGTTCTGCAGAATTCAGGTCCTCGAAATATCCTAGATCAACATGTGTGATTTTTCCGATAATTTCGAATATATTTTTGTCCTTTGATTGGTTGATGGAGTGAATATCGTAAATGGTATCCGATGTAATAATTATTTTGAAATTATGTGGGCATTCAGATGTTCCACTGTTTAAATTAAGATAACACAAATATTCCCATTCTCCATTAATAGTATTGTTTTGACCATAATAGGTCTCTCTAAGTTGTAAGTCTTCATAATTTCCTGTAAGTGCTTTATATAGTTTTATAAGAGAATTTGTAAGAGTGTCTTTTGAAATGTCATAGAAATAGGCGTAATCGGACAAATCGGGGTTGGTTGAAAAAGTTCCATTACGATAAGTACATCTAGGTTCAGTTGTGTAAAAATATGGTTTGCCGTCTAGTTCACCGAATGTTGGAATTTGTTTTATGACGAGTTCATCATCGTTGAAGTTGTAAGTTGACTCGTTGATTGTCGACGAAGAAGATTCAGTTTCGCTGACAGAGGAACTTGTTTCTTGGATACTTGAAGAAAATTTTTGAGACAGTGTTTCATCCATACTGCTAGAGGAACTGGCTTCTTGAACGCTAGATGATGATTCCCCCTTGTCGCTAGAAGAATTTGCTTCTTGAACGCTTGAAGAAGAATTCTGATTTTCCTTTTTCTCAGAAGACGAACTAACGATTTTCTCGTCCGAAGACGATTCGATAGCAACTTCTTCTGAAGAAGACGAAAGTTCCTGGTCATTTGCCGACGATGAATTGTCGTCGCCACAGGCGACCATCAGCAGCGCGGAGAACAGAATGCAGTATGCTTTTTTCATGAAAAAATCCTTTGTATGTCCTAAAAATAATTTATATTTACCCCTTAAGGAGGCCCCTATGGCTAAAAACAGAGCGAAAGCGGTAGGCAAGGTTGCCGATGCTGCAACAGAAAGCGCAAGGCTCAGAGCGCTACGCATAGACGGCTCCCAGAACGGAGCCACGTTACGGACAAGGGTTGTCCGCGACAAGACAAAGTACTCGAGAACCCTTAAACACAAGAAGTCCCTCGCCGACGCGGGGGATTTTCCTTTTGCTGTTCAAGTCGTTTGGGGAAATGCCCTAGAATTCGTTGTCGTTTGAATCGTAGCAGGGGTATTGCTTTAGCCACTCTTCCAGTTCTTCGGGGGAATGCTGCAACTTGCATATTCCCTTGAGATTTTTCGGAACCTTCACGTCTGCCGCCTTGAAAATAGCCCAGAATGCGGTAGAGCCGACGAGGTCGCCGATAAGGAACGCGTCGAAACTGTGGAGCAGCAAGCCGGACGCCCCGCCAAACAGCAGGCCTTCGAAAATCACGGTTGACCACGGGAATTTCAACACGGCCTCTTCGCAGTAGTCGATGTTGTCTATCGGGGTTGCGAAAATGGTGTTGTCTGTGTCTTTTCTGAGCCAAACTTCACGTTCGTATTCGTCGTAGCATATCCCGTTGGAATAGATGCTGTGCTCGATGGGCGAAAGCGGGTAAACCTTGGAGATGACCTTCGAGGTATCCAGGACACTGAACCAGCGGTTGGGTATCTTGTGCATGAGTCTTGAAGGTGACTTGTAGACGGAATCCATTGTCTTCACATTGTAGACGACGGTATCGGAAACAGAACCAATCTTTATGCCTTCGCTCTTTTCGTTATACGCTTCGGCTTGCGTTCTCATGTAGTCGTGAGGCGAGAAGAACGGCTTGCTGAAGCCCCAGACACTCAGGGTGAGCGCAAAGCGGTTGTTGTCGTTATCGATGTCGCGGCCGTAGCGGAATTCAAGCGAGAACGCTGCTTTTTCGCCCTTGTATCGCCCGTAGAGACCTGCGCCCATTTCCTTGTAGAACTTGGGGCGAGGTTTGTCAAAATTGAGTCCGCCACTGTAATCGTCGGTGTTGACCTTGTAAATTTCGCGGCCGTTGCGCGATATGTGCTGCGTAAGGCCGAAGGCCCATTTCTGCGTTACGGGAATCTGCTCGATCGTCATCGCGCCGCCGGAATAGTGGCTCCAGAATCCGCGGTCTTCGTCCTTTATCATCGGGATGAACAGCGCATTCATGTTGCTCCACGCGTTAAACCCGAAGTAGGGAGAAACGAAACCTCCCTGCATGAAGGCGGTCAAGCTCTGCATGCCGAGCCCGAGCGTAAAATAGCCTCCGTTGAGGAATCGCGCGAAATGTCCGTCGACCCACCATTCCTCTTCGCTAATCTGGTGGTAGCTGTCGATATCTTCTTTCCGGTTCTGCATATCGCCGGCATAGCCCGATGCGCCAACCATGTTGAGCGACTTTTCGCTCTTGTAGGTGTCCATGAAGGCTGCGGCCGGAGGCGGACGCATTATGGAACTGCAACCCGAAAGGAGCGAGACTACGGCAAGCAATGTGAGCAGTCGGTACATCATAGCATAATGCTCCATTGCAGTGACCAGTACATCAGGCGCTGGTCATCAGTGCGAATGCCCGACTCGATTGTGAAGGAGTATGCCGCGTGTCCCTTGCTGTTTGTCTCCTTCAGCAGGGGGAGGCTCGTGTACCCGATAAAGTCAATCCCGTAATAGAACACCCAGTCCTGGATGTGGTACTGCTTGCCATCGGCGGTGCATTCGGGCGCGCCGACAACGTCTGATTCGGAGTCGGAACAACCCGCACTCACGATGTGGAACTGTCGCAGGCCGCCGTGTAGGCCGAATCCGAGCCCGTGGAATTTCATGAACGTCATCGAACCCGCACCGAAATTGGCGGCTCCGGTAAACAGGTGCCTTGTCTTGTCGAAGTCGGTATCGCCGTCGCTATCCTTGCCGTAGTAGCGCCCGAAAGAAAGTTCGTAAGACGCGCCCACGTAGATGGGGCCAAACCATTGTACAACAGAAGGCGCAACGCCCGCTTCGATGGGGAGGGCGTAGTGGAAGTTCAGGAAAAATCCGCCCCCGAAGGTATGCCCGGACCAGTTTTCCGCCCCTTCGGGATTTGCCGTCGAGGGCCACGTGTAACTCACGGGCGTTATATCCATGCGGAAATACGAACTGCCCGAAATGTCGTCGTCGACAAGTACCGGCGGGTCTGTATTCTGCACGGTCCTTCCGCTCACGTTGCAGGAATCGCAACCGCCGAACGTGCTCGAGATGGAGAAAATCTTCGATGTTCCCGGAGCGATTTGCTTTGCGATTAGTGCCTGCGGGGTAAATAGCGGCGCCATTATCAGGTCGTCGGCAAAAACGCTTGCGGCAAGCAATAGCGCAATACGTATTGACCTAAGCACTCTCACGATGTAGCTCGGGGGTTAGAATCCGAGGCTAATCTGGCCCATGTAGATACGTTCTTCGTCCTGGCCGGTGTAGTAACCGAGTTCCTCTGCCCAGGTCGCGAATTCGAGGGTCACGACGCGCAACAGTTCGAGGCTCACGCCCGCAGAAGGGTAACCGCCCTTGAAACCGCCGGCAAGTCGCAGGCTCAGTGCGCGGAGCTCGTTGTTGTAGCCGGGCCAGGCAAGGAGCGTCTGTTCCACTTCCAGGCCGAAGTTCAGGTGGCTGAGAGCCTTGTAGTTCTTGTCGGCGTTTATCGCATCTACGAAGTCGCAGGCGAAGTTGAACTTGCGGGCATAGGCCGTGTTCTTGTTGAAAAATCTCGGGCTGTAGTTGAAGCCCACGCTCAGGTTCGGGGTAATCTTGTCGCCGGCGAGTTCCTTGAAGTACACATCGCGCAGCGATGCACCCACGCGGAATTCACGTGTCAGCTGGTAGAGCACGCCGAAATCGAGACCGAAGGAAATCGAGCTGAAGTCAAAGATGTTGTGGGTTGCGTCGTCGTAGCGGTCTTCGAGAGTGTCCTGCAGGGAGCCGTAGTTGAGGATGTCAATCGTAATGACTTCCACCTTGTGGCGCTTTGCAGCCTTCGCGCCGATACCGGCGGAGAACTTGTCTGTAAACCCGTAGGCGAAACCGCCCTGCACCACGCCGTCCACGTAGAACGTGTCAACGCCGAGGAAGGGGAGGATAAGGCCGCCGTCCAGGTACGGGGCAACACTACCGTCGACCCAGACTGCACCGCCGAACCCGTGGATGGCGAGTTCCGCGTCGAACTTGACCTTCATGGTGAGGTACTTGTGGTCGTAGGAGTTAATCTTGTGGATGAGCTCGGGGTGGCTAGAGAGCGTGTCCATGAGGAGCGTGTTCTGGGCTATGCCGGTTTCCGCTGCTGCATCGCTCACGTTCTGGTAGAGCTTCTGGAGGTCCTTCGCCACGTTGTAGGTGGAGAAGTAGGTTTCGAACGGGCCCGCGCCGCCGATGTTCAAGCGGGCATCACCGAGGAAGTTGCGCGGGTAGTAGCCCTGTTCGGGGCGCTTGTCGTAGTTACCGAGGCGGTTAATCTGGCTCAAGCCTGCGTAGTTATAATAGATGGCTTCCTTGTCGTCGACCACTGCCACGTGGGCGTTACCCATGGATTCGCCGCGGAGCGAATGGTGGGTCGGTGCTTTTGCGGCAAAGACCGCCGCTCCCAGTCCGAGGGAAAGAAGTGCTGCAATAACTCGTTTCATTACTTGTTCCTCCCTTCAAACCACTTGAGGAAGGCCTCCTCCGTATAATTGTTCCAGCATCCGCCGATGTTTTCCTTGCGCCACTGGAGAGGATACTGGATGTTGCTTACGTCGGTATCCTTTGCGGCGAGGGCCATGGCATGCTTGAGCTGGTCGCCCGTTGCGCTCCAGGTAAACCCGGTGACGAATGCGGCTATCCTATGGTCGCCCACGGCATCGCGGTCGTTGGAGCTCGGGTTGAAGAACGTCCTTTCGGCATCGTCGTTGGGGGTGCCGTTCCCGTCGATATCCACGTATTCGTAGCCTTCGCCGGTCTTGATGGATGCCACCTGGCCGGGCTTGTGGTGCAAGAAGTCCGTTTCGTAAACGAGAGCCTTGTTCGTGCGCATGTCTTCGTCAACCAGGCCGTCGCCGTCGTTGTCGAAGCCGTCCGTAATTTCTTCGTCGATGCAGCCGTCGCCGTCACTGTCAATCATGTCGCCGATGCTCGTGTAAGCGAGAATGGCGTCTTCGTTGCTCGTAACGGCTTCGCTTGCCGTGACCATGTAGCTGGCCATTGCCTCGGTAGCGACGGTAAGGCCGCTGTCGCTGAGGAGGGCCGCTTCGGGTACGTAAGAGCGGATGACCTCGGTCGCGATGGTCGGGTCGGCCTTGATGGCGCCGCCGATATCGCCAAGGGTCTCGAACAGTTCAACAGACTTCTCGCCGACATCCTTCAGGGAGGCCCAGTCCACGTTGATTGACGTTCCGGAAACACTGAACAGCTTGGTCAGGTCCTGAGCGTTGCTCCTGAGCAAAAGGGCCGCCTTGGTGAGGTGGAGTACCGTGTAGCTGGCCGAGATGGTCTTGAACGTCACTTTGCCGTCGGTACGGCCCGTGGTATCCCTCTCGATAAACGGGATAAGGACCTTCATCACGGAATCGATACCGGACTTGTAGTGGTTGGCGGTGGAATCGTCCATGGTCATGAACGCACTTTGACCGTCCTTGCTGTTTGCGTACTTGAGCATTTCGAACACGTTCAGCTTCTGCTGGTTCAGGACGCTCTTTGCAAGTCCGTACCACGCCTCGGAGATGGTGGAGTCCACGGCAAGCGTGCGCTCGAAGTATTCCCTGGCAAGGGTGTACTCCGCATTGCGGAAATGGATGTAGCCTTCGTAGGTCAGTGCATCCGTGTCGGTCGAGTCGATGTTCGCCGATTCAGTCGGATTGAACAGGTTGCAGCCAACAATCCCTGTCGAGAGTGCGATGGCCGCGTACAGACAAAGTTTTTTAATACGTTTCATAGATCGGTTCCCTAGGGAATTCAATAAGCAAAAAATAACTTTCTTTGTTCGAAAAAAAACGCGGGGGTGCCTTGGGGTGGCTTTTTTTGGTAGTAAATTCGCTTTTTTCGGTAAAAAATTGCCAAAAAGGGCTCATAGTAGATATATTTGTGCTCAATGGAACTTTGCAGAGACTATTTACCCACGCGCTCCTACAAGATCGCCGAGATGCGGATGGGCTCCCTTTTGGGCTCAGAAATTGACCGTCTCGACAAGGTCGCTGCAAAATTTGGCCGGACGTACGCCATCGGTCCAGACAACTTAAAAGACGAACTGCCGAACATTATCTCGTTTGCAGGGGAGTACCACAGGGCCTACGACCTTTACCTGAAGGCGGTTCTCCCGCAACAGGAAAAGCCTATCCAGTGCAGGCCCGCGTGCGGCAATTGCTGCCATCATTACCCCATGTCGGTAGAACCGTTTGAACTGATTTCGCTCTACACGGAACTGCGCGAACGCGAAGACTTTATTTCTGTAATGGAAATGTGCCAGTCCCGTTCCGACCTGTTTAATAGTTTGTTTGAAAACCGGCTTGAAACGATTGGTTCCGAGGACGATGCGGAAGACCACGCCCTGCACGATTATTTTGAACAGTGGCGCCCGTGCCCGTTTTCGGACAAGAAGGGCGACTGCGGTGTGTATGCTTCGCGCCCGGTTTCGTGCCGCATGTACTTTAGCCAGACGGACCCGTGCTATTGCACTCCGGAACACTTGCAGACGGAAAGGAACGAAAGCTACATCGTCTACTTGCCCGACAACATCGAACAGTCGCTGGTGGACCTCTCGGAACACTATGCGGGGCTGGAACTCCCGGAAAGCTATTTCGGGGGGCTCCTGTCCTTGAATGCGTATGAAGGAGTGCTCGGGTGATAGAAGAGAACGGACAGCTCGACCTGTTCGGGCAGATGGACTTGTTCGGGGCTCCCGCTCCGGATATCGCTCCTGCGCCGCCTATCCGCAAGTCGAAGTGCTCTGCGAACGGGCTCGTGCACTTCAAGTACAATTCACGTTTGAAAAGGAGCATCCGGTGCAAGGCGAACTTCCTGTTCGGCCACCCCGAGGTATTGCTCCCTTCGTACATGGAAACGCCTGAGTTTGCTGATGCGCGCGAGCTTGCCGCAGAATGGGCAGAGCATGCGATACGCCGCAAGACGCAGAAGAACAAGGCTATTATCAAGGATTTGGTGACGCGCTTCTGGGAAGCGGTGGACCAGGTGCTTGTAGACAAGGGGAAGGCTCCGCTCGAAAGTACGGGAAGGCTCCCGCCCATTAACCCCAGGGGGCGTTACTTCAACCTCAATCAGGTTCTGGAAGCGATAAACCATACGTATTTCGACGAGCAGCTCAAGTGTCGCATTACCTGGAGCAACCGTGTGGGGGGCCTCAGTTTCCATTCCCTGCGCAAGGACCCGATAACGGGCGAGGAGTTCCACCTGATAAGCATCAGCAGGGGCTACGATGCGGCGAACTGCCCGTTGTATGCAGTGGCGGGTGTGGTCTATCACGAATGCCTGCATATTGTTATCCCGGTGGAAGAAAAGAACGGGCGTCGCGTGGTTCACGGAAGAATTTTTAGGCAGCGCGAACGCCAGTACATATACTACGACGAGTGGATTCGCTGGCACAAGGAAGTGCTCCCGAAAAACATTCGCGCCATGCACCGGCACAAAGAGTTGTGACCGCTCGTTCGTCGTTTCGGGTGATAAAACCTCCGGTTTCTCACTCGCTCTCGCCACCGCTCCAGCTTAACGCATGGAGCTTGTGGCTCACAGGTGACCGCACGGGCTAAGTTCGGGTATTGAAACCTCCGGTTTGCCCGTGCTCTCGCCACCGCTCCAGCTTAACGCATGGAGCTTGTGGCTCACGGATGAGTAATGTGGGGTGTGTAATGTGTGATGATTAATTTCACACTTCACATTTTTTCTATCTTTGGCGGCGTAAAAAACGAGATTCTTTATGAACGCAGAAATCGAGAAACGCCGCACTTTCGCCATTGTAAGCCACCCTGACGCGGGTAAGACCACCATCACCGAGAAGTTCCTGTGGTACGGGAACGTCATCCGCGAGGCGGGCCACGTGCGCGCGAAGGCGAA
>Ga0310691_10006929_pt1 | contig 11963 bp, 11 predicted proteins | sample 176DNAGHGlowgp2_FD_203887 | JGI IMG/M metagenome (GOLD analysis project Ga0310691, IMG submission 203887) | Sheep rumen microbial communities from Palmerston North, Manawatu-Wanganui, New Zealand - 1766 DNA GHGlow gp2 (v2) (version 2) | ecosystem: Host-associated > Mammals > Digestive system >... | reverse complement strand
GCACCACCAGTTTACAGCTTCCCACGAGGAAGCTTTTTCTTTTTTAAACACATTTACCACCCCACGCGGGGTGAGAACTCACGTTATGCAGGTGGCGCTGCCACACCTCAGCTAGTCTTTACGTGACGGGCGACCGAAGAATAATCCGATTTCAAACAAACTGTAGGTTGGTATAGTCAGCAACAACTGGCTGACAACATCCGGCGGTGTCAACAATGCCGACAAAATCAGAATTCCGACAAAGATATATGAACGTTTTGACTTAATCGTTTCATAAGTCACCATCTCCGAGCGTATCAGCGCATAGGTAATAAGCGGAAATTGAAACATCACCCCGAAAACAAGAGAAAGCCATAGAGCAAGGGAAACAACATTTCCGATACCGAATACCGCTTGGATATTATCTGTTACGAAACTCATTCCGAAGCGAATAACCAGCGGTAAAATAAAAAACAAACAAAACAGCACCCCGATAATAAACAGCACACTTGAAGAAAGAATAATGGAGCTGATAAACTTGCGCTCATTATCATAAAGTGCCGGCATCACAAACGACCAAACCTGTTTAGCGACATAAGGAAAGCAAATCAAGACATCAAGCAGTAATGCCATTTTAATCTGCAAAATAAACACTTCCATCGGTGAAAAGAAGTTTAACTGCACATCATTATCCCCCATCATCACCTTGATAAGCATATCCATCACATAAGGGGATATAAAAAACATCGGCACCAACCCGATTGCCAGTGCCGACAAGCTTTTTATCAGCACCATACGCAGTGCTTCCAAATGCTCAACCAATGTTTCTTCTTTAGCTTCAGCCATTATTTTTCGGATTTGTCTTTCAAAACCTCTTCGTCGGCTGCCTTTTCAACCTCTGACTTAAATTCATTAACTTCGCTTTCAATGGCCTGTTTCGCTTTTTTATATTCAGCCTGAGCCTTACCCAAACCGCGTGCCAATTCCGGTAATTTTTTACCGCCGAAAAGCACCAAAACCACCACCAATATTAAAATTATTTCTGGAACACCTAAAGACATTTTGTTCTCCCGTAAAATATGAAATCAATGTTAAAAATCAAACTTCATCCACACAAATAAGACATTACCGTCATTTTTTACCCCCGGCACATAAGCCGCCTGCAGGGCAATATTTTTATAACTGATAGAGCCAATCGGCAATGGTATCGGCACCGGAATATAGCTGTATTCATGACGTTGGGTAATACCCAAAGTATAACCGTAACCTAAGCGCCAATTTCCGCTGTCATCTAAAGTTTTGTTTTTTAAGAAACCATAACCGAAGAAGGTCTCCAAATAATCATTAGAGTCCTTAAAACCCATAGCATAGAGTCCGTGCCAATTATCACCGTCATATAAAGATTTGCCGACACCGAAGCCCCACGGATTCTCATTATATTTATCAATATGCTTCTGGTCGTATGTCAAACGGTTATGCCAAGCATAGACCGGCACATAAGCACTCGGACGTCCGGAATTCCAAGTTTCTTTAATATTTTGCTTTAACTCTTCCCAATATTCACTCAAACTCCAAGCAAACACCGGCGAAGTCGCCAAACACAAAAGGACAACAAATAAGAATTTTCTCACACATTTAAACATAAAAAAAAGTCCCCAAAACAAAAAGTCAGTAATGTTTTAACAACAACTTAAAAAAATTAAACATATATTTACACTTTTTCCCTAGATATTTAAACATATTAAGAAAGAAAGAAAGAAAAAATGATTCGTTACATACTGATTGCCTTTGTATTATTCAGCTTAAGCGGATGTCAAACCTCGGCTTCGGGCACCAATCACAATGCCAGTATCATAACCAACATTTTTTCGGTAGAATTCTAATAAAGAAGAAGAATAAATGATAGATTTGCATACACACTCCAGCCATTCTGACGGCTGTTTAACCCCCAAAGAATTAGTTCAATCAGCATTAAAGATAAAATTGGAAGCATTAGCCTTAACCGACCATGATGCGGTTTCCGGCTTAAAAGAATTGCATGAAGCCGCCAAAGATACACCGCTTGAGATAATAAACGGCGCCGAGATTTCAGTTGATTATCCGCACACGGATATGGAGATATTGGCCATGGATATTCCTGAAAATTCGCTTGATGTTTTTGCTTTATATCAACAAGAAGAAGTTGTCAGAAGAGAGCATCTGGCAAGAAAGCGCATTGATTTATTGGCAAAAGCCGGCATTAAAATTCGCTACGAGGAAGTTGCCTATGATAGCAAAGGCAATCTGCGCACACAGATTCGTCGACCACACTTTGTTGATGTCATGCTCAAGAAAGGCTATATAAAAACCGCAGATGAGGCTTATAACACGTTTTTTGCCGAAGATGGTTGTTGCTATGTGGCCAACCAGCCATGGCCGGCATCAGAAGCCATTAAGTTTATCCGTGACAATGGTGCCAAAGCCATACTTGCCCACCCGATACACACCAATCACAAAGGACAGGATTTATATAACCTCGTTAAAGAGCTAAAAGGTTACGGCTTAAACGGTATAGAAGTTTTTCATTCTTCCCACAGCAAAGAAAACCGCAAAGAATATTTAGAAATAATCCGCGATTTAGGGTTAATTACCACCGGTGGTTCGGATTATCACGGCGGCACGGCGCACCCTGAAAACGAATTAGGGTTCGGTAATCATAAAAACTTAAACATTCCCTACCTTGTCATAGAAGAATTAAGACGTTTAACCCCGCCGACAAGCGCTTATTATGACACACTTGAAGAATATTTATAAAAGCGCCGTTATTGACAAACTCCTAAAAACTTCTTATATAAGAGGAAAAGGAGAAAAGCATGAGGATAGATTATATTTATCGGGCAGATAATGAAAACGGCGTCAGCGAACAAGAATTACGTCGTCTGGAAAAAGAAGAAACCATCGGCTGTCTTGTGAGCGGTTTGGTATTATTGATTATGGTCTATCTATTTTTAGCCATGTTGCCTTTTTTATTGGTTATTCTGGGCGGTATGATTATTGCTCTGGCCCTTTATATTGTCTATAAACTGTATTTGGAATCATACGTTTTAAATTACATCCAAAAAAGAAATATGCGCAAAGGCAAATAAACAGCACCAAAAAAACAAATCAGCAAAGGGATTGCAAAAGCGTTATGCTATCGTCGTGAGCCATGCCACTAGCACCCAAAAACAATGTAGCTATGGGCTTGTCTAAATTGCGGTGCTATCGTCGTGAGCCCACCGAGGCGCACGAGCGTACTTAAGCGTACGTGACGCGCCGAAGAGTGGCTTCCTCACGGCGATTTGACCGTAATTTAGACAAGCCCCCTATGCTAACCCGACTTGAGAGATGGCAAGAATTTCGTTGTATCCGCTGACGTGCATTGCTTTTTCCCAGCGTTGATTAAGTTCTGTATCAAACATCAACTCAATATCTCCCGGCACGATAAGCCATTGGTTGTTAAAAATTTCCCATTCCAACTCACCGCGGTGCCATAAACAATGTCCCATGGCAATAATTCTTTTTTCCGGTCCGACCCCGTCTAAGATTTCCTGCAAGACACCAAAAGAAGTAGAAACGGCAATATCCCCCTGCACTTCTGCAAACGGGTCATCAGCAGAGCGGTCATCTTTGGGAAACAGCACATACCCATGCGCCGGATTTTCCGGCCCGCCCTGATAGAGGTCCTCATAAACATTACGCACAACACTGTCACTTTCTTTGCTATGGCATTCAATGGTCGCTGTCCCGAACAAGAGTTTGTTAATCATAATTCCGCGCACCATATCGGGAGTACTTTCCGTAATATAGATAACGGCTTTATTATAAAGCTCATTAGCACTTTCACCGATATGCACCAAACATTTGCCGACCAAAGATTCCTTTGTGACCTTACGTGACTTGCGGCGCTTTTTATTAACATCTTGCTGTAAAGAAAAATTATCTGTCATTAAGTTGTGTCTTTCAAAAAAAGTCTGTTGCCTTTTAAGGCAATTCATTTTATATACTAATAGAGCAATATTTCTAAAAAGCAACAGAAAATCACATGAAGAAGTATATTTATCATTTCATAGTTTATATAGGGTTGGTATTTAATTTTTTCAACCCTGCCTTTGCGCAGACGACAGAAATTCCCCTGCCGTTTACGGAAGAGTTAGGAGATTCCGTGGCTGATAAAGATCGCCCGTTGATTGAATCAAAGAGTGATTTTTTGAAGCTTTACGTTGCCGTACATCTGGTAGATAAACTTTATCCTGAAGGAAAGATAAACGAAGATTTCAGTCCTTTTTTGCATCGCATTTGGCCGAAAGCGGATATCAACTCAATAAAAACACTATCCGGTTATATCCGCAGTTTTTTGCTGATCAAACGTCGTTGGGCTTATGTGGTTGATAAAATGGAGCAAAAGATAAAAGCTTCCAAGATATTACCCAAAGATGCTCCGGTCATTGCCAAAGACGGCGAATACGCTCCCTTTTATTCGGATAAGCACAAAACCACCGGTAGTGACCAATATAAAGTAAGCTACACCCCTTATAAATACATCGGCTATGATTACGGTGAATTAGGTGAACCTGTCCGCTTAAGAGATAAAAACTACGAACCGGTTGATAAAGATATTTTAGATGAAATCCTGTTAGCAATCTTAAAGTTTGATATCGGCGGTTTTTATCGCGCCATGCAAAAACTTCCTGCCCAAAATGACGGCACCAGAGAAAAAGCGGTGGACTTAGGCGGCGGTGTCAGATCACGCATTATTTTGGCAAATTCCGGTTTAGGCTCATTGGAAAAAATCAAAGGAGTGATAGAGGTATATGTCCCCAAAGGGTGGTACATTAACGGAGACTTTTTAAATGAACATGTCAAACCGCAATTTTATTTAAGCGAGGATAATAAAGAAGATTTAAACATCAAAGAATATGAGTTGTTTTATCCGGAAGCATACGGGGTGATAAACAACGGTCGCACCAGACGTATTTTAATAAACAGTGTCAAATTCCCGATTATATTTACCAGACGTGACACCAATAAAGGTATTGTTGCCAAGGGCAATTTTGCCTTTGAAGTCTGCCAGGCTAAAACCGATATCTGTCACCAAGTTATCAGCAATAATGAATTACGGGTTAACCCTTCAACGGATGTTGAGCCTTCATTACACGTCAACTTTGTAGATATTGCCTTTGGTCATTTACCGCAAAAAAAGAGCGCCCATGCCGAATTAAAATCCGCATACTACAATCCGGAAACAGGCCAACTGACCATCAAGTTTAGCACCAAAAAATCATTCAGTAATGTGGCAACCATGGCCGAAGATGCCTCCGAAACAAGTTTTATAAATCCTCAATACAGCATCAGCAAAGACAATGTAACCGTCACTTATGATACAAAATTAACGGATGATGTTAATTTATTGGCAGAGGGCAAAAACATAGCCGCCGGCGGAGAAATTGCGATAACGGCAGCCTTTGATGAATTTGAAGCCTTAAGAGTGGTCACCACCCCTGAAATCAGCTATGAAACAAATGTGATGACCTTGCCGGCAGAAGCCGAATACCCTAAGGCCTTTTTATTCGGTTTAATGTTGATTTTTATGCCCGGCATCTTATATCTCTACCAAAGACTGTTACAATTATTCATGGAAAAGAAACACTCCTTAATGATATTGGTGCGCTATGGTCTCGGTTCGGCATTAGGTTTTGTTGCCTGCGCTGTTGTTATGAAGACAACACCATGGTTTGCATTTTATGAAAATATATGGCTTCTAATCACCGCCCTGATGCTCGGTTTATCATATCAGATGAACTTAAGCGGATATATGGATTTTGACTTATTCCGCCCCTTAAAAGGAATTGTCCGTCGCGGGCTGTTTTTAGGATTATTCACCGCCTTATTTACCGTTGCCACGCCGTTAACATTCTTAAAATCAGACGTATTTGATACCCTAACCGCCTTACCCGAACACAAAACCTGCCTTACATGGTTTGTCATCTGGCTCGGGTTGATGACTTTGCCGACAGCCGGTTTTATTTTTAAGAAACATTTACAAGAAGTTCCCATTAAACTGCGCTACGTCAATCTCGCTTATAATTTATTATTTATCGCCGCCGTTTTGTGGCTGATATACAGCTCGCGCGGTTTAGGCGGTCTGTTAACGGCATTGATTGCCGGTGCCATAATTGTTACGCTATGGTATAACTATCCGGTGGTTATAGATTATGCCACCAAACACAAACGCCAAATGCAAGATAAGGAAGCTGTTTTTGACCGTATCCAAAATCATGCCACCATCGCCGTAACCTGTATTTGGTTGCTATCTTGCTTATGCGGCAATTTGTTTACCCTGCGCGGTCAAGAAATACCGAGCATGGAAGAGATAACAGCGCTCAGTCAGAAAGAAATAGCTAAAGGAAAATCGCTGTTATTAATCTTAAACCCTAACTGGGCACCGCTTGCACTATACGATAAGGCGGAAACCGAATATCTGCGACAAAACGGCGTTACCGTTAAGGCATACACCACCTCAGCCTTAAATGCCACCACCCAAATCTGGCTTAAAACGCATCATAAAAGAAAACTGCCGCTTAATTTACTGTTTACCAAGCGTCATAAAAAGGGCATAACTTTACCGTCAAATTTAACCGATATAAATTGGAAAGAAGCTTTATCAGATTTTAAGACACACGATTAAGAAAGGAACAAAATATGGCTCAAGCAACAGCACATGCCGGACAACGCGCGGTTATTGCCGTAATCGGTCACCGCAACGCCGGAAAATCAACTCTTGTCAACAGTATCATCGGACAAGATGTTTCCATTGTTTCTGACACCCCCGGCACCACCACGGATGCCATCGGTAAAGCTTACGAATTATTGCCGGCCGGTCCGGTCACCATATATGATACCGCCGGTCTGGATGATGAAGGCGAATTAGGCGAGAAAAGAATAAAAGCCGCCGAAAAAATCATCAATCGTGCCGATTTGCTGTTATACGTTGTCGGCAAAGACGGATTAGACGGCATTGTTGAAGAAGAAATCAGAAAATTACAAATAGAAAACCGTTGTTTTATTCCGGTTTTTAATTTTGCGGATACCTATGAGCCGGATAAATACACCCGCGCCGTCACTCAGCTTTATAACGGCATACGTGTTTCGGCAAAAACCGGCGCCGGTATAGAAGAGTTAAGAAAAAAAATGGCAGAAATGATTGCCCCCTTAAATCAAGAACCGGTTATTGCCGCCGATTTGGTTACAGAAAAAGACATCGTTGTGCTGGTTTCTCCGCAGGATAACGCCGCCCCCAAAGGTCGCCTGATTATGCCGCAAATGCAAGTCTTAAAAGAAATGCTTGATAACAACTGTATTCCGCTTGTCGTCAAACCGGAAGAATTAAAAGAAGCCTTGTCTGCGTTAAAAAAGCAACCTGCTTTGGTGATTACCGATTCTCAAGCTGTGAAAACGGTTGCCGAGATTGTACCCCAAAAAATACCGCTGACCACATTTTCCATGCTCTTTGCCCGTGCCAAGTGGAATATTCATCAGATGTTTGCAGGCGTAAAAGCCGTTAAAAACCTAAAAGAAAATTCAAAAGTGTTGATTGCCGAAGGTTGCTCCCATCATATCACCTGTGATGATATCGGCAGAGTAAAAATCCCTGCCCTGCTGCAAAAATTTACCGCTAAAAAATTAGATATAACTTTTGTGTCCGGTGCTGATTTTCCCGAAAACATAGACGACTATGAGCTGATAATTCACTGCGGCGGTTGTATGTTAAACCGTGCCGAAATCAGGCGGCGTTTGCGAGAATGTACTTCAAAAAACATCCCGATAGCCAACTACGGCATGATAATTTCCATGGCACAAGGGGTATTAGACAGAGTTTCCGCCCCGCTGTTGTAGATGAGATTTAGCTTTACAACTTAAAACTTCTTGTTATATAGTAAAAAAAACAATCATAACAACGGAGCGCACAATGAGTAAAGTCACATGGAAAGCCGGTACGATGATATCCCCTGTTCCGCCGGCGTTAATCAGTTCTGGAACAATGAAAAAACACAATGTTATGACTGCCGCATGGACCGGTATTATATGTTCCGAACCGGTAATAACCTATGTGTCAATTCGTCCCTCGCGTTACAGTTATGAAATCATCAAAAAGCATAAAGAATTTGTCATCAATCTGCCGACTGTTAAAATTGCCCACGCGGTAGATACCATCGGGGTTAAGAGCGGCAGAGATATTGATAAATTTGCTCTAACCGGTTTAACTGCCGAACCCTCATCACAAGTTAAAGCACCACAAGTTGCCGAATGTCCGGTTTCGCTTGAATGTAAAGTCATAGATATCCGTCCCTACGGCACCCATGATATGTTTGTTGCCGAAGTGGTTGCCGTTAACGTGGATGAAAAATACGTCAATGAAGACGGCGCGCTTGATTTGGAAAAAGCAGGTCTGCTTGCTTATGCCCACGGTTTCTATTACGCATTAGGCAAAAAAATCGGCAAATTCGGGTTTTCGGTAGAAAAGAAGAAAAAAGCCACGACGGTTGCCGCCACCATATTAAAGGCAGACAATAAATTCGGCAAAGAAAAACGCTTAAAAGAAAAGAAATTTTTAGAAAACGGTGTGGAAGTCGTTATCGCTAAACCTCATTTTAAGAAAACCAACAAATTGGAAAAAGCGGAAAGCGAGAAAAAGCCGTTTAAGAAATCAGCCAAAATGAGTAACAAATTCAGCAAAAAAGAAAACAAAAAGACCAACTACGAGCCTTATTCTTTTAAGAAGAAATCAGACGGCAGTTTTAAGAAGAAGCTGAAAAGAAGCGCTTAAAAAAAATACCCCTCACGGTGCATCAAATCTTCAATTCTTTAAAAAAGCGCATAAATAGAAGGCATTATGTGGATAGCCTTAAGTCTGATATACGCTTTTTTCAACGCCTTTTATCAAAACTATAACGACAAGCGCCGTTATAACGGTTATATGTTAGGCATCTGGCGCGGATACGGAGTGAGCTTATGCGCCGCGCCGTTACTGCTGACCACTCCGCTAAATATCAGCCTGAACTACCTTATAATATTAACCCTGCAAGGGATATTGATAGGCTTTTATGACAGCCGTGTCTTCTTTGCCTCGGCAAAATACGGTGGACACAGCGGTTCCGGTTTTATGGCAACCTCGGTTTTAATAACGGTTTTGTTGTGGTGGGCGTTAGAAGAACAGGAATTAGAACAGTTAATGCACAATCCCCCGTATTTTATCAGCCTAATTTTAATCTTATGCGGATATTCAACAAGTTATTGGCAGATGATGAACGTCAAGTTAAACAAAACCGCCGAGCAATATATGTATCCGGCAGTCTTTGCCTTAGCGCTGATGAGTATTTTAACCAGATATATTGCCATCCATGGCGGTAACATGGCAAGCGGCATCATATATTATCTGACAGTTTCTTGTTTCATCAGCGGAATATATAACAGCGTCATGTATATCAGGCAACCGCCTGTAAAAAATCCCACATTTAAAGACGGCTTATGGCTTATCGGTTTAAGCAGTGTGTTAATAGCCGCCAAGACCGCCGCCATGAGATTATGTCCCAACCCCGGCTATGTTGTCGCCATGTTGTTGATATCGCCGATAATTGCCGAGGTCATCAAGCGAAGATTAAAGATAACCCCGTCATTAGTCTTAACGTTAAGTTTTTTACTTTTATTGATAGTTCTTGTAGGCTAAAATAACGCAAGTGCCGCCGGCACCGCCCCACGCACAGTGGCACCCCCGTACGGGCAGTACCCACCGTGCAGGCGACAGCCGCCAGACTGTTTAGCACTTAAGAAAAAATCTTGCTCCAAAAACCTTTTTCTTCTGCAGAAGCACACTCATCAAATTTTTTCAAACAATCTTTTTGTTCGCCGGTCAGTTTAGTCGGTATCACCACTTTAAACTGCACATAGAGGTCCCCGCGTTTATCGGAATTCATATAGCGCATACCTTTACCTTTCAAGCGCAATCTATCCATCGGCTGGGTACCGGCTTTAACCTCAATATCAAGCTCCTCGCCATCTATTGCTTTAAGCTTAAACTTCCCGCCCAATGCCGCCATAGACATAGAGATAGGCTGTTCCACAAACAAATCAGCTCCGTCACGTTCAAAAGTATCGTGGTGTTTAACCGTAATAAAGACATACAAATCGCCCTTAGCGCCGCCGTTTTTACCGACTTCACCCTCGCCGGCAACCCGCATCCGCGTACCATTTTCAATACCGGCAGGGATTTTAATTTTCAAAGCTTTTTCAATTTTTTCTTTTCCTGTACCACGGCATTTTTTACATTTATCAAGCACCACCCGACCGGCACCGCGACACTGCGGACAAGTTGTTTCAAACACAAAGAACCCGCCCTGTTGCGTGCGGACCTTACCGGTACCGCCGCAAGTTGCACAAACCGGCGGTTCTTTACCGTCAGCCGTACCGTGTCCGTGGCAGGTTTCACATTCTTTAGATGTGGTAACGGAAATTTCCTTTTCCAGCCCAGAAAAAGCATCTTCCAAAGAAAGAGTTATATCGTAGCGAATATCATCACCGCGCGTTGCGTATGAGCGTTGACGCGAACGCCCCTGACCGGTAAATTCCGAGAAAATATCGGAAAACACATCAGCAAACCCTGCCCCGGTAAAATCAAATCCGTTAAACGGATTAGCACCGGCACCGCCGCCCATACCGTTGGCAAATGCCGCGTGTCCGTAGCGGTCGTATGCGGCACGTTTTTGCTCATCTTTTAAAACTTCATAAGCTTCGTTAATATCCTTAAACTTAGCCTCTGCCTCTTTATCTCCCGGATTACGGTCCGGATGGTATTTCATAGCAAGCTTACGATATGCTTTTTTAATCTCATCACCGCTTGCAGTTTTGCTAACCTCTAAAATACTGTAATAATCTTCTGTGGTACTCATTTTCAAAAAACTTTATTATTTTAAACCATAGAGTTATTTAGGAACATTTATTTCATTTCGCAAGAGTAAACCACAAAATTCTCACAAAAAAAGAGAGCGATACCACATACGGGAAGTACCGCCCTCTTTTCTTTCCTCCGCATCATGCTGAACACTCCCCGCGTCATGCTGAACTTGTTTCAGCATCTCACAAATTCGGAGCAACATTCAACATCAAAGCATTAGAACAATACTTTGAAACGAACACCGATTTCATAATCGGAATTAACATGTTCCTTAGCACCGCTTGCTATACCGTAATAAGCTCTGTCATGAGCATCAATGAGGTAACTGCCGTACAAACCTAAAGCCATGTTGTCTTTCAAGTAGTAATCAGCCTCAGTATCAAACCATGTTTCGGTGGTGTTTTTCTCATTATATTTGAAGACAGTCCCCAACCAATCATAACTATCCTCATGGTTCTTTGTCCATTCATAGCGGATAGCACCGTCCAAAGCCCACTTACCGGCATATTTATGCACACCGACTTTAACAAATTGGTCTAACTCTCTGTGTGCGGTATCAATATCGGAATCAATATGGTAAACGATATAAGGTGTCAAACCGTTACCCAAATCAAGACCTGCCTTCAAATCAACACCGATATTCTTTTGCCAACGAGCATCATTATATCTGTGTCCGAACCAGCTCTTCGGATCCCAAGTGGTGTATGTCGGCGCAATTTGGAACAATACATCATTAAAGCGCATATTATATTTTGCGCCCAATGCATACATAAAGTTATGGTCATTATTATAAGTTTTATCAGTATCCCAACCAATTGCATAGTGCGTATAAACATCATTGGTAATATCTCTGTCAAAAGCATTCATAATCGTACCGTTAATGCTCAAATTATCGGTAATACCATATTCCAATGTTTCGCCGGCATATAAACCGTCTCTGGCCATAGAAACACTACCCCAACCCGGCGTATGTTTGCTTGTTTTTGTACGTGTCATCCCAATAGTTGTATCAGAT
>Ga0310691_10006928_pt1 | contig 11964 bp, 6 predicted proteins | sample 176DNAGHGlowgp2_FD_203887 | JGI IMG/M metagenome (GOLD analysis project Ga0310691, IMG submission 203887) | Sheep rumen microbial communities from Palmerston North, Manawatu-Wanganui, New Zealand - 1766 DNA GHGlow gp2 (v2) (version 2) | ecosystem: Host-associated > Mammals > Digestive system >... | reverse complement strand
GCTTTTTCTGCTGACCTTGGGCTGTAGGGCCACAGTGGCGTGCTCGTCGGCAAACGGTTTGTCGTCCCAGGCATGGCTCTTGTCGGGGTCGTTCAGGGCTTTGTTCGCGCGGCGTGCTTCCACTTCGTCGCTGATATAGAGATGGTCGCCATCCTCGTGGGTTACGCTCTTCACCTCAATGAGATAGGCCGAGTGGTTGTCGGCATTGCCTGTCGTGCGGCGGATGAGTTCGTCAACCTTCGACTCGTTGCTGCCGTCGGCTCCTATCAGCTCCATCAGCTCGTCGTCGTCCATCTCCTCCAGCATGCCGTCGCTGCAGAGGTAGAAATAGTCGCCCTCGCGAATGTCGGTAATATGCGTCAGCGATGCTTTCACCCGCTCTTCTTGGTGGGGCTGCATGGCTTTGAGGATGATGTTCTTGCGGGGCGACGTGAACATGTCGTAGTAGCTCAGCTCGCCCATCTCGTAGAGCTGTTGCACCAGCGAGTGGTCGCGCGAGCGGAAGAGCACCTCGCCCGTAGAGGGCCGGAGGTGGTAGATGCGGCTGTCGCCGATATGGGCCACAAGGCAGCCGCCCCGGTGCATACAGAGGGCGGTCATCGTCGTGCCCATCTTCCCCTCGTTGCTCGTGTCGGCGGCATCCAACTCGTCGTAGGCTTTTTCGATGGCTTGCTCAAAGAGGCGGTCGTCAAGCGGGCTACCGTCGCCAACGGCCCCCATGAGCACCTCGCTCATCCCCTTGCATACTGCCGCACTGGCAACCTCGCCTTTGTCGTGGCCACCCATGCCGTCGCACACCAAGAACAAACGGTCAGAGGGAGTGGCTGCACCAAAGGCTGGGTAGATGCTGTCTTCTTGATTCTTTCGACTGCCCAACTCTTGAATGGCCAGTGGTTGATATAGCTGGAATTTCATGCTTGAAATGGTTTGAGGGTCCGTTGTTGTCGTTTTGTGGTGGCAAAGTTAGTCAAAAGTTAGCAGTTAATGGCCTATCAAAGGCAGATTGTTACATGCCTTTAACAAATTTTATACGACAGCACAATCTAAAAACTACCTGCTACTAACTCCAAACTCCTAACTTTTTTGTACCTTTGCACCCAAATTGAGAAATTAGTGATATCATTAACAGTCAAATTACAAGATGAACATTTCTTATAAATGGTTGAAGGAGTATGTCGACTTCGACCTTACCCCTCAGGAAGTATGCGACGCTCTGACGTCGACAGGTCTTGAGGTTGACTCTTTGGAAGAGGTTCAAGCTATTCGCGGAGGTTTGAAAGGCCTCTATGTGGGACAGGTGCTCACCTGTGAGCCGCATCCCAACAGCGACCACCTGCACGTGACGACAGTAGACCTGGGGCGCGACGTGCCCAGTCAAATTGTCTGCGGTGCCCCCAACGTGGCTGCCGGACAGAAAGTCATCGTTGCCGACCTGGGCTGTGTGCTCTACGATGGCGACAAGGAATTCCAGATTAAGAAGTCGAAACTGCGTGGCGTAGACTCCTGCGGTATGATTTGCGCCGAAGATGAGATTGGCATTGGCACCTCTCACGATGGAATCATCGTGCTGCCAGAAGATGCAGTGGTGGGAACACCGGCCGCTGAATACTATCAGTTGGAGAGCGACTGGCTCATAGAGATTGACATCACCGCCAACCGTGCCGACGCACTCTCGCATTGGGGAGTGGCACGCGACCTCTATGCCTGGCTGAAGCAGCGCTCGGAAGAAGGAAGCCTGAAAGGCAAGAACGGCTCGCCGGCACTGCCACATCGGCCGTCTGACGACGACTTCAAGGTGGACGACACAACGCTACCCATAGACGTGGTCATAGAAAACAAGGAGGCATGTCTGCGATATGCCTGCGTGAGCATAACTGGCTGTGAAGTAAAGGAATCGCCAGAATGGCTGAAGGAAAAGCTGACCGTCGTTGGCTTGCGACCCATCAACAATATCGTTGACATCACCAACTATGTAATGATGGCCTACGGCCAGCCGCTCCACTGCTTCGATGCCGACATGGTGAAGGGGCACAAGATTGTGGTGAAGACCATGCCCGAGGGAACGCCCTTCGTCACGCTCGACGGCGTGGAGCACAAGCTGAGCGAGCGCGACCTGGCCATCTGCAATGCTGAAGAACCCATGTGCATTGCCGGCGTCTTTGGAGGAAAGGGGAGTGGAACCTACGAGACCACGAAGGACGTGGTCTTGGAGAGTGCCTATTTCCATCCCACATGGATTCGCAAGTCGGCCCGCCGACATGGCCTCTCAACCGATGCCTCCTTCCGCTTCGAGAGAGGTGTAGACCCTAACGGGGTCATCTATGCACTGAAACAGGCCGCCATGCTCTGCAAGGAGCTGGCAGGAGGAAAGATCTCGATGGAGATTCGCGACGAGTATCCATGCCCCATCGAGAATGTTCAAGTGCAACTTCAATTTGACTATGTCAAGTCGCTGATAGGCAAGGATATTCCTGAGAAGACCATCAAGTCTATCTGTGAGTCGTTAGAGATGAAGGTGCTCAGCGAAGATGACAAAGGCATGCTGCTGGAAGTGCCTGCCTACAGGGTGGATGTGCAGCGGCCTTGCGACGTGGTGGAAGACATCCTGCGCATCTACGGATATAATAACGTGGAGATACCCACCCAGCTGAAATCCAGCCTGGTCATCAAGGGCAGCGAAGACAGGAAGCACAAGCTGCAGAACCTTGTCAGCGAGCAGCTCGTGGGAGCCGGCTTCAACGAAATACTGAACAACTCGCTGACGAAGACGGCCTACTACAACACCGACGATGCCACACTGGTGAAAATAATGAATCCCCTGTCGCAAGACCTCGGACTGATGCGGCAGACGCTGCTCTACGGCGGACTGGAGAGCGTGGAGCACAATGTGAAGAGGAAGGCGCAGAACCTGCGATTCTTTGAGTTTGGCAACGTCTACTTCTTCGACCCGGAGAAGGAAGATGCCGACAACCCCATACTGGCCTACAAAGAGGAGCAAATGCTCGGACTGTGGGTGACGGGAAAGCGCGTGGAAGGTTCATGGGCACATCCCAATGAAGACTCGACCTACTACGAGCTGGCTGCATACGTGCAGAACATTCTTCAGCGCATCGGGTTAAAAAATGGTGCAGTGGTGACGAAGAAGAGCGACAATCCACTATTTTCCGCTGCACTGACGATGGAAAGCCGTGGCGGCAAGAAGCTCGCTGAGATGGGCATCCTCTCGCAGAAACTGCTCAAGCAGTTCGACCTGCAGCAGCCCGTCTACTTCGCAGAACTCAACTGGACACAGCTCATGAAGGCTACTCGCAAGAACGAGGTGCTCTACACCGAGATTCCGCGTCAGCCCGCCGTCAGCCGCGACCTCGCACTGCTCGTCGACAGCACCGTGGAGTTTGCCCAGATAGAGCAGATAGCACGTCAGACTGAGAAGAAACTGCTGAAGAGCGTCGAACTCTTCGATGTCTACGAAGGCAAGAACCTGCCTGACGGCAAGAAGAGCTATGCCGTGAACTTCATTCTACAGGATGATGAGAAAACCATGAACGACAAGCAGATTGACGCCATCATGCAAAAGCTCATTCAGAACCTGAAGAAACAGTTGGGGGCTGAACTGAGGTGATGAAGGCATTTTGCCGACAGCAAATAGTAAAAAAGTAAAAACAGTAAAACAGTAAAATAAAAACAATGGGAAGAGCATTTGAATACCGTAAAGCTACGAAGCTGAAGAGATGGGGCCACATGGCCAAGACATTCACCAAGATTGGCAAGCAGATTGCCATTGCCGTGAAAGCCGGAGGCCCCGAGCCCGAGAACAACCCCGCACTACGTGCCTGCATTGCTAACGCCAAGCGTGAGAACATGCCGAAGGATAACATTGAGCGTGCCATCAAGAACGCAATGGGCAAGGACCAGAGCGACTACAAGGAAGTGAGCTATGAGGGATATGGCCCCCATGGAGTGGCCATCTTCGTAGAGACCCTCACCGACAACACCACCCGAACCGTGGGCGATGTGCGCTCGGTGTTCAACAAGTTCAGCGGAAACCTGGGAACCCAAGGCTCGCTCTCCTTCCTCTTCGACCACAAGGCCGTGTTCACCTTCAAGAAGAAAGACGGCCTCGACATGGACGAAATGATTCTCGACCTCATCGACTATGGCGTGGATGACGAGTTTGACGAAGACGAGGAAACGGGCGAAGTGACAATTTATGGAGACCCCAGTAGTTTCAGCGCCATACAGAAACATTTGGAGGCTGAAGGATTCGAGGTGACGGGCGCAGAGTTCACCCGCATACCTAACGACTTGAAGGACGTCACGCCCGAACAGCGCGAGGCCATCGACAAAATGGTGGAACGTCTGGAGGACTTTGACGATGTGCAGACAGTTTACACCAACATGAAACCAGCAGAAGAATAATGATTGAAAAACTAAAAACCTTCATAGGCGTGGCCTTCATGGCCATGCCTGTTTGTGTTTTTGCCCAGCAGCAAACACTCTTCGACTTCGGGTGGCAGTTCACACACAACGGCCAGAGCATAAATGTAGACCTGCCCCATGACTGGGACATCTTCACCGCACCCAATCCCGAAACCGGCATCACTGGCACAGGAGGCGGATGGTATGCTGCCGGCAAGGGCGAGTACCGAAAGACATTCAAGACCCCCGACAGCCAGATAACGAAACTGCACTTCGAGGGAGTCTACCAGCGAGCCGAGGTGTTCATCAACGGACAGAAGGCCGGACAGCATGGCTATGGCTACACGCCGTTCACCGTCGATGTCACACCTTATTTATATAAGGACAAGAAGCAGGACAACGAAGTGGTGGTCAAGGTGGACAACTCGCAGCAGCCTAACTGCCGCTGGTACAGCGGCTCGGGCATCTATCGCCACGTGTGGCTCGAAACCATGCCTGCCTTGCACTTCGCTGAGAACGGCGTATTCGTCACGACGCCACAAGCGACAGAACAGCAGGCAGTCGTCAACGTAGAGGTGACCGTACAGAACGAGAGCGGTAGTGACCAGAAGGCAACGGTGTCTGTAGACCATCAGCAACAAAAGACAGTGGAGCTGAAGGCTGGCGAATGTAAAACCGTGACATTTTCTCGTACTGTGAACGCCCCCAAGCTTTGGTCGCCCGACACGCCACACATGTATGAGGCAGAAGTAGAGCTATTTGCTGACCAAGGGGCATTAATCGCTCACACCACCGTTCCCTTCGGCATCCGCACGTTCACATTCGATGCCGAGCGGGGGTTCCTACTCAACGGTAAGCCCGTGCTCATCAACGGTGCCTGTGTACATCATGATGACGGGTTGTTAGGAGCTATGGCCTTCGATGCTGCTGAGATTCGCAAGGTGCGCCAGATGAAGGAGGCCGGGTTCAACCTCATACGAACCAGCCATAATCCCACTTCGCGTGCCTTCCTCGATGCCTGCGACTCGATAGGCATGCTGGTCATAGGCGAGGCATTCGACGGCTGGCGCACGCAGAAGAACCCCTATGACTATTCTACACTCATCGACTCCTGCTACCGCGAGGACATACACGCCATGGTGCTGCGCGACCGTAACCATCCAAGCATCATCTCGTGGAGCCTCGGAAATGAGGTCATCGAGCGAAAGGAACTACGTGTTGTACAGACAGCCCGCCAGCTGAAAAAAGCTGTCATGGAGGTGGACACCACACGACCCATTACCGAGGCTCTCTGTGCCTGGGATCGCGACTGGGAAATCTACGACCCGCACTTTGAAGTGCTCGACATTGGGGGATATAACTACATGATATTCAAGCACGCAAGCGACCACCAGCGTGATCCAAAGCGCATTATGTGGCAGACGGAGAGCTATCCGCGAGATGCCTTCCGCAACTGGCTCACCGTCCGCAACAATTCATACGTCGTCGGCGATATGGTGTGGACAGGACTTGACTATCTTGGCGAATCGGGCATTGGACGCTACTACTACGACGGCGACCGTCCGGGCGAGAGTTATGCTCCTGGCGGGCAGCCGGAATGGCACGGAACGTACTGTGGAGATGTCGACATCATTGGCTGGAGAAAACCCATCAGCCACTATCGCGACATGCTCTGGAACGACGTGAAGGAACCCTATATGGCGGTAAAAGAGCCCAATGGCTATCGGGGCAAGATACACGAGACGCAGTGGAGCGTTTGGCCTACATGGGAAAGTTGGAACTGGAAGGGATGGGAAGGGAAGCCCATCGAGGTGGAGGTTTATACAAAGGACCCCTATGTAGAGCTTTACCTCAACCAGCAGCTCGTGGCTAAGAAGGAGGTGAACGAGCAGACTCAATACAAAGCTGTCTTTACCATCAACTACGAGCCGGGCGTGTTGGAGGCTGTCTCACCCAGCGGGCGCGCAACACTGTCGACGGCTGGTGAACCGGCACGCCTGCGTCTCACTGCCGACCGCACATTGATTACTGCCGACGGCCAAGACCTGGCATACATCATGGTTGAGGTGGTAGACGGAGAGGGTAGGGTGGTGCCCGAGGCGGCCATCCCCTGCAATGTCAACGTTAGCGGGCGAGGACGTCTGATGGCTGCTGGCAGTGCCGACATGAAGGATGTAGAGCCTACCACTTCGCCGAAGGTAACCACTTGGAAAGGACGAGCACTCATCGTGGTGCGCAGCGACCGCAAGGCCGGTTCGGCAAAAGTGACTGTCAGCTCAACTAACGCGTCGCTCCCCAAAGCAAGTATAACTCTAAAAATGAAATAAGAAAAACGAAATGGCAACTAAGCATATTCAATTTGAAACCACTGGCACCTGCTCGAAGCTAATCGACGTGTCGTGCGACGAGAACGACGTTATTCAGCAGGTATTCTTCCTTGGTGGATGCAACGGCAACCTACAGGGAATCAGCCAGTTGATTCGCGGACAGAAAATCGATGATGTCATACATCGTCTTGACGGCATACGCTGCGGAACAAAGCGCACATCATGTCCGGACCAGCTCTGTCGAGCATTGGAGAAACTCAAGCAACAACCGTTGAGTTGAGTTTGATGGGATGCAGTTGAGATGGATACTACAACAAACAAGGGCAGCTACTTGGCCGCCCTTGTTTTAATTTGACTACTCGTAGTCAGCTTTGGTCAGCATCACGTTGATAAGCGTGTCCTTTGGGTCTGACATACGCAGATAAACGTATTGGAAACGGTAGCCATTGTCACGATAAGGCTTGTAGCTCGGCGTGTTTTTCAGCTCTTTGGCCAGCATATTGCGCACCTCAGTATCGTCTAATTCAACGCCTCCGTAATCTAATAGCAGAACTTCGTGCCATGTCAGCGTGGGAATGTCAAACGAGACGCTTTCTAAAATAACGTTACCATCGGTGCCAATAGGCATCGGACATTTCTTCATCAGATTCTGAGCATCGCGCTCAGCGCGTTTCTCCATAGATTCTTGGCAAGCTGTCGCCAATGCAAACAGGGCAAGCAGCATGGGAATGAATAACCGTTTCATTTTTTATTCTTCGTATGATTCTTTTTTAGTATCTATGTATAATATTTCTTCCAATTTGCCTGCAAAGTTACTACTTTTTTCTATTTAAAACACGCGGAGCACCAATATTTTTGAAACCCATAGTGAATTTTTCAAACGGCGTGCGTATTTTTTCAAACGGCGTGCGTATTTTTTCAAACAGCGTGCGTATTTTTTTAAATGGCGTGCGTATTTGAAAAGAACTAATTAGTTTTACGAGAATCGGCATTATGATAAATAAACAAATTCGTTCTTTTGTTATTTTTTAGTTTGTGTGGCAATAATTTTGTTATTCCGAAAAATATCTGTACTTTTGCACTTGAAAACTAAGAATGCAATAAACATTACACACAAGCAAATAAAATGATACTCGACAAGATTGACCAACTACTGAAAGAAGTAGAGATGCTGAGCGCAAAGAACGCTGAGGAAGTGGAACAGCTTAGACTGAAATACCTGAGCAAGAAAGGCGAAATAACAGCCTTGATGAACGACTTCAGAAATGTGGCAGCTGAACAAAAGAAAGAAGTGGGTATGAAGATAAACCAGCTGAAGCAGATGGCCCAAGATCGTATCAATCAATTGCGGGAGAACTGCCAGTCTGCTGATAGCACTGACGTAACCATCGACCTGACGCGAACACCCTATCCCATACGCTTAGGCACCAGGCATCCGCTGACCATTGTGACTAATGAAATTATTGACATCTTCAGCCGAATGGGATTCGTTCTGGCCGACGGACCTGAGGTGGAAGATGACTTGCATGTCTTCACGAAGATGAATTTCGCCGCCGATCATCCTGCCCGCGACATGCAAGACACCTTCTTCGTGAGCCAGAACCCACTGGGCGACGTCACCAAAAATATTCTGCTCCGCTCGCACACTTCGAGTGTACAAGCTCGCGTCATGGAACAGATGCACACTGCCGACGGAAAACTAACGGCTCCCATTCGGGTTATCTGCCCTGGCCGCGTCTACCGTAACGAGGCCATCACCGCACGTGCCCATTGCTTTTTCCATCAGGTGGAAGGTCTTTATATCGATAAGAATGTGTCGTTCACTGACCTCAAGCAGGTGTTGCTATCCTTTGCCCGTGAGATGTTTGGACCTGACACGAAAATCAGGTTGCGCCCCAGCTATTTCCCCTTCACCGAACCTTCGGCTGAGATGGACATCTCCTGCTTCATTTGCGGAGGTGATGGATGCGGATTCTGCAAGCACACCGGATGGGTGGAGATCTTGGGTTGCGGAATGGTTGATCCAAATGTGCTTGAACAATGTGGCATAGATTCGAAAATCTACAGCGGCTATGCTTTTGGCATGGGTGTAGAGCGCATTACCAACCTGAAATATCGTGTCAGCGACCTTCGAATGTTTTCAGAGAATGACACTCGTTTCCTGCGCGAGTTCCAGTCTGCCGATTAAGAAATAAAAAAGAAAAAAGAAAGCACTGCCCCTATAAGCCGGGTCCTGTTCCGGCACAAAAAAGTGCCGGTGCCTGCCATTTATCTACTGTGCACGTCGCCGTGCACCTCCAGCGTTCTACCCTCCATCGCTGGCCATAGGGCTAATTGGGCGGGCAACCCTTCCCTTGCGGACGATGGTTTACATGAACTTGCAGCCTCCAGTGGGAACAGCCCGACGATCACCCGCCGGCTGGTGGTCTCTTACACCACCTTCTCACCCTTACTCCTCTACCCCACTCCACATAACCCAGAAGGGAAAGGATTGGAGAACACGAGGGGCGGTAGTTTTCTTCTTCCCTAACCAGCTGTCGCCAACTGCTTCTACTTTCAGAAGTGGAGCACCCTATGCTGCCCGGACTTTCCTCCCGCGTCAATGAAAACGCCAGCGGCAGAGCCGAGGCAGTGCTTTCCAAAGTGCAAAGGTACTAAAAAAAAGACTTTTCTACGCTTAGAATGAACTTTTTTTTGTATATTTGCACCAAAAATGATTAAACTACGACGTATGAAAGACTATTTAGTTGCATTAATGGCTGCGGTCTTGACACTTACTGCTTGCCATAAAGACAAAAACGAGGAACCCAAACAGCCTGACACGCAGAGTGTTCTTGTTTATATTGCCGGCGACAACAACCTCCAGGACTTCATCATCGATGATGTCCGGCAGATGATGACAGCCAGTGAGCAATTGGCTGATGATTGTAACCTCATTCTATTTGTTGATCAGAAAGGCAAACGGCCATACTTCATGAAGGTGGAAAAAGGTGATACCATTAGGTTAGAAACTTTGACACAAGAGGTGAAAACCTCTGATGCCGAGACGCTTAAGATGGCCATGACATGGATGACAGACCACTATGCTGCAAAGAACTACGGACTTGTGCTTTGGGGACATGCTGATGGGTGGATTGTCTGGAAAAAGGCGCTCAGTCGGCAGCGCAGGGCTTACGGACAGGACACCACTGGTGGAGAGGCCTGGATGAACATTCCGCAGATGGCCCAAGCACTGGCCACCCTACCCCACCTGCGATTCATCTTTGCTGACTGCTGCTGTTTTCAAAGTGTAGAGTCAGCCTACGAGTTGCGAGGCGTGACTGACTACATCATTGCATCGGCAGCAGAGATTCCTGGTGAGGGAGCACCCTACCAAACGGTTATTCCAGCACTCTTCAGCCAGCGTGACGATTTCTACCAGCAGGCAGTAGATGCCTATTATAACCAAGTGTCATGGGGCTACAAGGAGCCGATGTCGGTGGTAAAGTGTAACGAAATGGAAAAACTTGCTTCGGCCACAAAGACGGCTTTACTTCAGTCGAGGGTTCATCTTGTTACAGATGGTTACCCTAATGTCTCAGGTCTTATTTATTACTTTGATCAATCACTCTTTGACATGCAAGATTTCATGTTACGCGTTGCAGACTCCAACGTCTATACCGAGTGGAAGCGTACGTTTGATCAGACAGTGGTCTATAAGACAATGACAGAAGTGTGGATGAGCAACCATGTGCCCTATCTCGATGCCAATGAAACCATGTTCCGTGACTTCCAAGTGACAGCTGAGCGATATGGCGGTGTGAATATGTTTGTTCCGCAGGACAAAACAAGCACGTTCTACGTACAACAGAATAGCAGAATCAAGGAAATGGCCTGGTATGAAGCAGCAGGACTGGCTGACCTGTCATGGTAATGCCTACTGTTGTTGAAAAAAGACGCTATTGCTGGACAGAAGCGGCGCCGTTTCCGACCACCACTTTGATTTTTGATATGCGGTGGCCGTCGAGTTCTACAATCTCGAACTTGAAATTTTTGTAGTCAATACGCTCGTGTGGTTTGGGAAAGTCACCCTTTAACTCAAGGAGCAAGCCGGCGAGTGTGTCGGCTTCTCCTTCTACTTCTTCAAAAACATCGTCATCGAGATTCAGTAGGCGATAGAAATCAGTGAGCAGCGTCTTACCCTCAAAAATATAGGTGTTGGCATTCAGACGAACATAGTTTTTCTCTTCCTCGTCATACTCATCGTTAATCTCACCGACTATTTCTTCTAAAATGTCCTCTAATGTAACAAGTCCGCTCGTACCACCAAATTCATCGACGACAATGGCAATGTGGACCTTGTTTTCCTGAAAGTCACGAAGCAGGTCGTCTATCTTCTTCGTTTCAGGAACAAAATATGGTGGCCGTATAAGTGACTGCCACCGAAACGTGGCGGGTTTTGAAAGGTGTGGGAGCAAATCTTTGATGTAAAGGATGCCACGAATATTGTCGATAGAGTCTTGGTAGACCGGTATGCGTGAGTAGTTGTTCTCTACGATGCACTTGATGACATCGCTAAACGACGAGCGGAAGTCAAGGTCTACCACGTCTTGACGGCTGGTCATCACTTCCTTAGCCGTCTCGTCACCAAAGCGAACTATTCCTTCAAGCATGTTCTGTTCCTCTCGGATGTCGCTTTTGTCGGTTAGTTCCAATGCCTGCTCTAAATCATCGACGCTGAGCACATGAGGCTCCTTCTGAACAATTTTTCCTGCAAGTACTCCGGAGCGAATGAGGATGCCCGATAATGGTCGGAACAAGCGGCTAAGTACACCGATGGCAGGAGCAAACCGACGGCAAACAGCGAGAGCATGCTGTCCGCTATATACCTTTGGGATAATCTCGCCGAAGAGCAGCAACACAAAGGTCAACAGCACCGTCATCACAACAAACTGTAGCCATACGGCATTGCCGAAGCTGATAATGTGGGCAAAGAAATAGTTGCACAGCATGATGATAGTCACATTGACCAGGTTGTTGGTGATGAGAATAGTGGCAAGAGTTCGCTCTGAGTCTTCGCGAAGATGTATGATTTGCGCATCAGAAGCATGCTTCTCTTCATCGAGTTCATTGAGGTCGGAAGGGGTAAGCGAGAAAAAAGCAATCTCAGAACCAGAGGCAAACCCCGATACTAAAAGCAGTAGAGCCGCCAATACTATAGAGACTATGGCTCCTGAAG
>Ga0310691_10006927_pt1 | contig 11965 bp, 13 predicted proteins | sample 176DNAGHGlowgp2_FD_203887 | JGI IMG/M metagenome (GOLD analysis project Ga0310691, IMG submission 203887) | Sheep rumen microbial communities from Palmerston North, Manawatu-Wanganui, New Zealand - 1766 DNA GHGlow gp2 (v2) (version 2) | ecosystem: Host-associated > Mammals > Digestive system >... | reverse complement strand
AGTAATCCCCTATACATTAATATATATATAATATAGAAGAAAGAGAGTGAAGGACTGTCGGTTCTTCACTCTTTATTATCCTAACGCAATGCAGTCATTCCAAGAAATACTCAATCTGGTAGCTGAAGCTATCAAGCAGGTTCCAGACCGACAAGAGCCGAAAGGACTCTACGAACCAATCCGCTATGTACTCTCTCTGGGAGGCAAGCGCATACGTCCCGCACTGATGCTTATGGCCTATGGGATGTATCGCGACGACATCGAAAGCATTATGCCTACAGCTCTCGGCATAGAAACATATCACAACTACACCTTGCTTCACGACGACGTTATGGACCGTGCCGAAGTGCGACGCGGGAAACCGTGCGTGCACCGTGTTTGGGATGACAACACAGCTATCCTGAGCGGCGACGCAATGCTCGTGCTGGCCTATCAGCTAATGGCCCAAGCCAAGCCCGGATGTCTTGCCGAAGTGCTCAGTATCTTCACCCAGACAGCCTTGGAGATTGGAGAAGGACAGCAGTACGACATGGATTTCGAGCAGCGCATGGATGTGAGCGAGGAGGAGTATATTGAGATGATCCGTCTGAAGACCTCCGTCCTGTTGGCCTGCGCTCTGAAGATTGGAGCCATGCAGGCTCAGGCTCCCGCCGCCGATGCCGACCTGCTGTATAAGTTCGGCGAGCGGATGGGACTGGCCTTCCAACTGCAGGACGATCTGCTGGACGTCTATGGCGACTACAGAACTTTCGGCAAGCAGATAGGCGGCGACATCCTCTGCAACAAGAAGACCTATATGCTGATTCAGGCTCTTCGCAACGCCAACGACGAACAGAGCACACAGCTGGAGATGTGGCTCAACACCATCATTTCCGAAACTGGTAGCAGCGCAGGGCGCAGCGAGGCAGAGCTGGAGAAGATTCAGGCCGTAACAGCGCTTTACGACGCTATCGGGGTGCGAGCTATGGCTGAGGCCAAAATCAACGACTATTTCGCCGAGGCACTTGACTGTCTGAAAGCAATCAACCTTCCAGACGAACGCAAGCAGCCACTCCTCGAGCTGGCTCACCAACTGATGAACCGTCAGTCATGACTATAATAGACACCCACAGCCACATCTATGGAGAAGAGTTCCGCGAGGATATCTTCGAAGTGGTGACGCGCGCGAAGGAAGCAGGAGTGAATAAGATATTCCTGCCAAACATCAACGCCGCCTCCATAAGCCCGATGCTTGAGCTGTGCCGTGCTTACCCCGGATTCTGCTATCCGACAATTGGCCTTCACCCCGAAGACATCGCAGACGACTGGCGCGAGGTCTTGGCTGAGATGGAGACACGCCTCAAAGACACGAACCACCCATTCATCGGAGTGGGAGAAGTGGGATTAGACTACTATTGGAGTCGCGAACTCTACGAAGAGCAGCAGGAGGCTTTTGCCATCCAGATCGACTGGGCATTGGAATACAATCTGCCGCTTATAATTCACACACGAGATGCACACCGCGAGATGGTGGAAATCGTAAAAAGCAAATCGCCAAATAATAAATCGTTAAATAGTAAATCGTCAAATAGTAAATTAACAGGTGTTTTCCATTGCTTCAGCGGAAGCGAAGAGGAGGCAAGTGAACTGCTTGACTTCCCAGACTTCATGCTCGGCATTGGTGGCGTTGTCACCTTCAAGAAGTCCAAACTGCCCGAAGTGCTGCGTTCGACAGTCCCCCTCAACCGCATAGTCGTAGAGACAGACTCACCATATATGGCCCCTGTCCCATATCGCGGAAAACGGAACGAAAGTGCCTATGTCAAAGCCGTCGTTGAGAAGTTGGCTGAGATTTATGGCGTAAGTGTCTCCGAAGTTGCCGAAATAACATCAAACAATGCACTAAAAACATTCCCAAGGGCCATTTAAGACCCACTTTAACCCTTAAAAAGAAGAAAAAACGCCTCAATAAGCACTTTTTTTGGGCAAATGTGAGGAAGATAGCCAAAAAAAGGATATTTTTGTAGCGCATTTTGCGGAAAGAAGTATAAAAAGAACAAATAAGATAACATTAATCATCATTTAATCACAACTCACAATGAAAAAGTATTTTGCATTTGTTGCAATGGTCGCTGCCTTCACCTTTGGCATGACCACCTCAGTGATGGCTCAAGACGAAGCAGTCGAAGCCGCAGAAGAACAGGTTGATTCCGTTGCCGTTGACAGCGTTGCCGTTGACAGCGTTGCCGAAGAAGCAGCCGCTCCTGAAGAGATTGTTGCTCCCGTAGAGGAAGAAGAAGGTCTTCACAAGACCCTGAAGACAAAGTTCATCGAAGGTGACGCCGGCTTCATGAGCCTCGTTGCCATCGCTCTCGTTCTCGGTCTCGCATTCTGCATTGAGCGCGTTATCTACCTGACCCTCGCTCAGGTGAACACCCAGAAGTTCATGAAGACGATTGCTGACAAGGTAGCCGCTGGCAAGATTGAAGACGCTATCGAATACTGCAAGGGCACACGCGGCCCCGTGGCTCAGATAAGCAAGAAGGCTCTTACTGCACTCAACAGCACAGACCAGAACGACATTGCCACCATCGAGCGCACCATCAACATTGAGGCTGAGGTGCAGGGTGCTTACCTCGAAGAGAACTGCTCCTGGATTACACTGTTCATCGCCATGGCACCGTCACTCGGATTCCTCGGAACTGTGATCGGTATGGTGCAGGCATTCGATGATATCGAGCGTGCTGGTGATATCAGCCCGACAGTCGTTGCCGGCGGTATGAAGGTTGCCCTTATCACAACTATCTTCGGTATTATCGTAGCCCTCGTCCTGCAGGTGTTCTACAACTACATCCTTTCCCGCGTAGAGGCCCTGAACTCCAACATGGAAGAGGCTGCCATGAGCCTGCTCGACACCTGTGTGAAGAGCCCGAAGTGCCAGAAGTAATATTGGCAACGTGATAATCAACCCATTATCCTCGACATCGAAACAGACAAAACAATGAAACTCGAAAAACTATCTAATTATGCGTTGATTGGATGCATCGTTGTCGGTGTTATCTGTTTCGGCCTCTTCTTCCTGGTCGATTACAATAACATGGAATTCGATGGCGTCCACAAGTCGCCTTTACTTACAGACCTTATCCTGGTCCTGATGTACATGCTCTTCGTCCTCACTGCCGGACTCACCATTTGGAGTTTAGTACGTGGCGTGAAAATCAATTCAGGCAACACAGGTCCAAGTCCCACCGGCATTCCCTCAAACAAGATTACGATTTGCACATGGGGCGGAGTCATCCTGTGCCTCGTCATCGGCCTCGTATGCGGCCTTGGTGAAGATGCCTTCACTACGGTTTCCGGCAAGACAACCTCCGGCGGTATGGTGACAGTTGTCGATATGTTCCTCGTTGCCATCTATATCCTTGCCGTCGTGACCGTTGCTGCAGTCATCGTCAGCATGAGCGGATATCTCACTAAGAGCGCAACGCCCAAGGAATAATTAAATGTACTTTAAACATTAAACCACATTATGGCAAGAAAGAAGAAAAAAGTGCCAGGACTGAACTCCAGTTCTACAGCCGACATCTCTTTCATACTGCTGATCTTCTTCCTGGTGACCACCTCCATGGACACCGATATGGGTTTGGCACGACGCCTCCCCCAACCGCCCGAGAAAGACCAGGAGAATGCTCAGATTGACGTGAAGGAACGCAACGTGCTGAATGTCCGCATGAATGCCGCCGGAAACCTGATGGTGAACCACGACTTCATCGGCATCGACCAGTTGCGGGCACGCGCCAAGGAGTTTATCGAGAACAGGAACAACCTCTCGAGCCTCCCTGAGAAGCACGCCAAGAACATCGACTTGCTGGGTCAGTGCTATGTGACGGACAAGCACGTTATCTCCGTGCAGACCGACCGCGGCACGCCGTACAATATTTACTTTGAGGTGCAGAACGAACTGGTTGCAGCTTATAACGAGCTGCGCGACGACCTCGCTATCGCCAAGTTCGGACGCCCCTACGCACGTCTGTCAGAGGACGAGCAGGTGGCCATCCGCACATACTATCCCCAGAAGATATCTGAGGCCGAACCTAAAAACTATGGAGGAAACTAATCATGGCAAGAAAGAAAGAAAGTCGCGAAATGCCTGAGATGAACACTTCATCTCTTCCAGACTTGATCTTCACCATCCTGTTCTTCTTCATGATTGTTACCACCATGCGTGAGGTGACACTGAAGGTGAAGTTCACCGTACCTTCTGGTACAGAACTGGAAAAGCTGGAGAAGAAGTCATGTGTATCCTTTATCTACGTAGGTCCTCCCACCGACCAGCTGCGTGCTCAGATGGGTAGCGGTACCCGCATTCAGCTGAACGACCGCTATGCAGAGCCGCGCGAGGTGATGGATTTCGTTGCACAGGAGCGCACGACAATGTCCGACCCTGCATCACAGGTTATGTCTATGAAGATTGACCAGCACACTCAGATGGGTATCATCACCGATATCAAGGAAGTGCTGCGTAAATCCTGGGCTCTGAAGATTAACTACTCGGCTACACGCCGCAATTAAATTCAGACAATAAACAGATTAAGGGGCTGTGTCAATCGACTCAGCCCCTTTTCTTTGATCTTAAAGCATCTTGTATTGCTTAGGCGAGTAGCCTGTCATCTTGCGGAAAAAGCGGCCGAACATACTCTGTGACGGGAAGTTCAACGCATCACTTATCTGCTTGACGCTCATTTCGCTGCTGTGAAGCAGAGCTTTCGCTTCAAGTGCAACGTATTCATCAATCCATTGCATTCCGTGTTTGCCGCTGACCTCACGGATAATTGTACTCAGATACTTGGGCGTCAGACACATTCTGTCAGCATAATAACTTATACTGCGTTCGCGGCGGAAATCCTTATCCAAAAGAATGAGGAAGTCACGGAATATCTGTTCTTTGCGAGTCAGCGACTTTCCTACCAAAGAGGTATTCTGGGTCTTTCCAAGTGCCAGAATCTTGATAATCCAAATTTCAAAGAGGCGATTGATAACCTCTGTCTTATTCGGATAGTCAGGTTCCAATAGCTCTTTCTTTAAGAACTTATACAATTCCAGATTACTCTGGACGGCTGCATCCGTATTGATTTCACGAATCAGGTAATGATAATAGCGATCGGCCAAAGCCATATATAGGCCCAACTTTCGTAGCATATCGTTGGCGACATCTGCATCTATCGCCATCAATATGAATTTTGTATTCTCAACCCCGCTCGCAATCTGGAATACACAACCCGGCATAATAACAAGCATCTGATTACTACGTATATTGACTTCCTCCAGATTGATTGTGAAATCCAACCCTCCCTGCAGAATCCAACAAGCCATCATCGCCTCCGTCTTCACAGGAAACGGGTCTATATCAGGACGCGGCACTTTCTGATCCAGATTATCAAGAATCCAGCATCTGTTCTTCATCCAGTTTACCTTCACATTGGGCGGTGGTGAAGACAAATTCAAAGTCAATGGGGAGGATTTTTTAGCCATCTGTATTCTATTATCTCTTAATTATGCGCACAAAGATAATGATTATTGTACGAGAAACAGTCAGAAAACGTGCTTTCCTTCTGCGCTTTTATGTGTTTTTAACTCTGTAAGTCTGTTGGCCAATTAACGAGGAAGACCCGTTCGGTTGCTCGCGTGAGAGCTGTATATAACCACCGGAAATAATCAGGCGAGAGCATATCCTCTGTCACGTATCCCTGATCGATATAAACGTGTTGCCATTGACCGCCCTGCGCCTTGTGACACGTGACGGCATAGGCATATTTGACCTGCAAAGCATTAAAGTATGGATCTTCCTTCACTGCCTTCATTCGTTCACGCTTAGTAGTAATCTCAGGATAGTCATCCCAAACCCGCTGGAAGAGTTCCTGCTGACGGTCGCGCGGCAAAGCAGGGGCTTCCGCCTGGAGTGTATCGAGCAACATCGTGGCATCCACCTCCAACCCATCAAAGTCCGGGAAAGTGAGGGACACATCTGCGAATCGGAATCCATGTTCCTCCCTCACGTTGCGGAACCGCTTGACTATCGCAATATCACCGTTAGCGATGAAGTCCATCTGCTTTGAGTCCTGCTCTGTTGCAGACGGTTTCACCCAATGATAATTGTTCCGAACAATTATCAGTTGGTCGCCAAATACAAGCTCGTCATCGTAATCCAACACCCTTGCGCGGATGCCGTTGTTATATACATTCGCCCGTTTGTTTGAGCGTGTAACAACAATAGTCCCGTCAGTGCCACATTCGCGATACGACATCTCCAGCGATTCTATGAGTTCATCACCAGGAATGTTACAGATATCCGGGAAGCCACTTAACTTCAGTTTTGGGAAAGAGTACATCTCGTCATCCGTTATCAGTTGTCGCAACATAGTTGCGTTCCAGAGGATTCCACTCTCATCCAACTGTCTCACCACTTGAGTGAGCGTAGCCTCCGTCACCTTCAACCCGTAGCCTTCCAATGCCTCACGAGAGAGTGCCGGACTCTGTTCCTCACCTACAGGGGGCAGCTGCGCGGTATCTCCAACCATAAGCAGGCGACACCCTTCACCTCCATATACAAACTGCACAAGATCATCCAGCAAGCGTCCCGTTCCAAATACGCTGTCACCTGAGCCGTCGTTTGCCACCATCGAGGCCTCATCAACAATGAACAGAGTCTGCTTCATCAAATTCACGCCCTGAAGGAAATCCACCATGTCTCCAGTGAACGCTTTCTGTCGATATATGCGCTTATGAATAGTAAAAGCCGAATGGCCTGAGTGCATCGAGAACACTTTTGCTGCTCTTCCGGTCGGTGCCATCAGCACAACATTCTGCTCCAACTGGACCAAAGTCCTGACCAAAGCACCCACCAAAGAGGTCTTCCCAGTGCCTGCATAACCACGAAGAATGAAAACAGAATCACAATCGCGGTCAAAAATGAAATTTGCGAGCAAATTGGTGGCCAAAAGTTGGTCTCTTGTGGGCTGAAAGGGGCAATTTTCGAGAATTACGGCCCTCATTTGGTCAATTATGGTCATTGAGCAATAAAAAATTATGTTTTGATGAAGCGTATATCAATAATTCTTTCTACTTTTGCGATGCGAAATAACGAAAAAAGTCACATATATACAAAATGAAAAAGGTTTTTAACGTGCTTTTAGCACTTTGTGTGGTCGGCCTGCTCTTCATTTGCTGGCGCAGCATCCAGGACGACATCGATTTCAACAAGGAAGTAACCGAGCGTGAGAACGCAGTCAAGGAACGCTTACTGCAGATTCGTGCCGCTGAGGAAGAATGGAAACTCCAGAGCGAGGTTGGCGATTATTGCGACAGCCTCTTCAAGCTCGTAGAGTTTGTCCGCAACGGACGCATCCCCAAGGTTGTGAAAGAAGGCGTACTCTCTGATGAGCAGATGGAAAAGGGTCTTACCGAAGCCAAGGCTGCTGCAATCGTGAACAGTGGCGACCAGGCTGCCATCAAGGCCAACGGTCTTGAAGGCTTCCGTCGTGACACCACTTGGGTACAGCTGAGCGACTCTCTCTTTGGCCCCGACTTCTGCGCAGACAGCCTGCGTTACATCCCCTTCTCACAGGGTGACACCTTCATGCTCCAGTCGTTTACCAACCTCACCCGCTCCGGCACCCTGCAATACGTTATGGAGTGCTGCGCTCCCGACTCTTCTTTCCTGAAAGGAATGGGCCGTATGGGCGACCGCCTCATCATCAACCGCCGTCAGCTTGCTGACGATATGGGCAATTATCCCGGACTTAAGATTGGTGACCTCAACAATTGGAACAACAATGCCGGCAACTGGGAGTAAAACGCACATTCCACAAAACTTATCCATCCGCCTCCGTGCGGATGGATTTTGTTTTTTCGTCTGCAACCCACACGACAGCAGCCTCGTCCGATGCGAGCGTTTTGACGTGGGGGCAGATGAGGATATGGGTGAACGCTTGCAGACCGAGTTGGGCAGACCAGAATACTTCAATCATAACATAGACCAGGTCTTCGTGCTCTCCACCGAGAATATCACGCATATCCCTCTGGAAGAGTTCCGGCGCGAGAGCTCCGAGGCTATGTACGAGCTTACATTCAACCACCCGGACATGGAGAAGATACATGTGAGCTACAACATCCTGCCTCACTTGGAGACTGTGGAGCTTTACAGCATACCGCGCGAGGTAGAACATGCTATCCTGCAATATTACCCCACAGCCCGCTTCTTCGGGGCACATGCTATGCTCATGGAGCGTCTGTTGCGGTTAGATAACGAAAAGACAGATGGCATCAGACTGTTCTTCATCTATCCGGATGGAGACAACCTGACTGTGTTCCACTTTGACAATGGGAGGCTCCGGATGTCCAACACCTTCACAGCACATAACGCGCCGGATGCGCTCTATTTCATCCTCTACGCGTGGAAAACTCTCGGCCTGGATGCCGAGCGCGATCACGGCCTGCTGCTTGGCCAAACGCAGTGGCTGAAAGAGCTACCCAACTACGTAGCGAACATTATCCGTATCAACCCATCTATGCTTTTCCCGAATATCCCATTGGCCAAAGAGAAGGATGTACCGCTCGACACCGCAGCCCTGCTTCTCAACCGCCTCTGATTATCCCGGGCAACAAGCACTCAAACAAAATCACCATAGCTGATGCGCGTTATAACAGGGAAATACAAAGGGCGGCATTTCGACGTGCCACGCACATTCAAGGCGCGTCCCACGACCGACTTCGCCAAAGAGAACATCTTCAACGTTCTGCAGGGCTATATGGATTTTGAAGAAGAGGAGACAATGGCGCTTGACCTGTTTGCCGGAACCGGGAGCATCACCTTGGAACTGCTAAGCCGGGGATGCAAGCAAGTCATTTCTGTTGAGAAAGAGCCCCTGCACTGCCGTTTCATCAATCAGTTCCTGAAGCAGTTGGGAGCAGAAAACGCTATCGTTCTTCGTGCTGATGCCTTACATTATATTAATAACGCGCGCGCGAGCAGCTTTGACTTCATCTTTGCCGACCCGCCATACAATCTGCCGGAGCTCCCTCTACTACCCGACCTGATATTCAAGGAGACACAGGCAGACTCCCCTGCGACATCAGATGGGACTTCAACTATTCTGAAAACAGGTGGCCTCTTCGTCTTGGAGCACGGCCATACAAACGATTTCTCGTCACATCCGCATTTCATAGAGCACCGCGCTTACGGAAGCGTTAATTTCTCTCTGTTCAGATGAAACATTACTGTCTCGACGACTCCCCCCGCTTCCATTTGGTTGAATTGGCAGAGACCGTTTCGACCAATTCTTTCCTTGCAGGATATCAGCCGCCGCGACCAGTCGAAATGACAGTTGTCACGGCTGAGTTTCAGACATCAGGCCGTGGACAGGCCGGAAATCACTGGGAGTCGGCAGCAAGACAGAACCTGTTGTTCAGTATCAAGATTCATCCGACAGCCCTCCCTCCAACCAACATCTTCACACTAAGCGAAGCTATAGCTCTCGCTGTGCGGGACGCTGTCGATACAGCCCTGAAGGAATCCGGCGCAGCAAACCACGCCGTAACCGTAAAATGGCCAAATGACATCTACGTAGATGACAGCAAGATTGCCGGCATCCTCATAGAGAATGAATTACAAGGTCGCACCATATCCCGCGCAATAATAGGCATTGGGCTGAATGTCAATCAGCAGGAGTTCTTAAGCGATGCTCCGAACCCGGTATCCCTACTTCAGCTCACAGGCAAGGAGCACGAGCGTCAGTTCATTCTCGCGCATATCATCAGCATCTTCACATCTCTATACGCAGAAATCCAGAGCCATAACTATACCTCAATCCACGAGACCTATCTGCAACACCTCTACCGCAGGTCTGGAATTCATGGATTCCGGGACGCGCAGGGCAGTTTCCAAGCAAGCATCAGCGATGTGGAGTCCGACGGTCACATCTGTCTTAGCGACACGGACGGGCGTATCCGCCGCTATGCTTTCAAGGAAGTTGAACACATTTAAGGATTTAAGGATTTAAAGAATTAAAGATTTAAGGATTTTAGGATTTATCGAATAATCGATTAAACGGTTAAACGATTAAACAAATAAACAAAATAACGTTATAACGACATTACAATAAAACCTCAAAAACTATGGCACAATTCAAACGCATCTTGCTCAAGTTGTCAGGTGAAAGCCTCATGGGAGCAAAGAAGTACGGCATCGACGAACAGCGTCTGGCCGAATACGCAGAACAAATCAAGGAAGTACACGCTATGGGCGTGCAGATAGGCATCGTCATAGGCGGCGGAAACATCTTCCGTGGGCTGAGCGGTGCCGGCAAGGGCTTCGACCGCGTCAAAGGTGACCAGATGGGCATGTGCGCTACAGTTATCAATTCGCTCGCTCTGAGCAGCGCTCTTGGCACCATCGGCGTTAAAAGCCGCGTGCTCACAGCTATCCGAATGGAACCAATCGGTGAGTTCTACACTAAATGGAAGGCAATCGAGGCTATGGAAGCCGGAGAGGTAGTGATTATGAGCGGCGGTACAGGAAACCCTTACTTCACCACAGATACAGGTTCAAGCCTGCGCGGCATCGAGATCGAAGCTGACGTGATGCTGAAAGGCACCCGCGTGGATGGAGTCTATACCGCCGATCCCGAGAAGGATTCCACAGCCGTTAAATTCACCGACATCACCTACGATGAAATCTACACTCGCGGTCTTAAGGTTATGGATCTCACCGCCACCACAATGTGCAAGGAGAACAATCTCCCCATCTACGTCTTCAACATGGACATCTATGGCAACCTGAAGAAGGTGATGGATGGAGAGCAAATCGGCACATTAGTCCACAACTAATCACCGCAACGAATTCTCCTTAAAACACGAGGCTGCGCCAACTGACGCAGCCTCGCTTTATTTAACTTTCCTCTTTGTCCAGTTCTTCGTACTTGGAGTGCTTGGACTTGTATTCCGGAACGATCTGCTTCATCAGACGTACAGTCTCCATGTCGTCATAGAGATAACTCTGAGCCACGAGAGCATCAATCTGCGCAGCAGCTGTCTCGTAGTCGTACTCGCGCACCTGTGCAATCTTGATTTTCTTGTGGAAGGTCGGTTTGGTCAGTTCCTCGTCGTTAAGCACCTCTTCATAGAGCTTCTCGCCATCACGAAGACCGGTGAACTTGACTTCCACGTTCTTTGCGCCGCTCAGACGAATCATTCGGTTGGCGAGGTCGGCAATCTTCACGGGCTGTCCCATGTCGAAGACGAATATCTCGCCGCCCTTACCCATCGTTCCAGCCTCAAGCACCAGCTTACAAGCTTCAGGTATCAACATGAAGTAGCGGATGATATCAGGATGAGTCACCGTTACGGGACCTCCCTTACGAATCTGCTCCTTGAAGATAGGAATAACAGAGCCGTTTGAACCAAGGACATTACCGAAACGAGTGGTCACGAACTGGCAGTGCTCCTTTGTCTTGCCTTCCGCATCCACGGTAGAAGCGGCCTCTTTCTGAAGTTTGCTGTTGAGAGCCTGCACGTAAATCTCACATATACGCTTGGAGCAACCCATGACATTCGTTGGGTTCACGGCCTTGTCTGTGGAAATCATCACGAACTTCTTGACTCCGTACTTCACAGCCAAGTCGGCGATGACACGTGTGCCGTCAATGTTGTTCTGCACAGCCTCGCTGGGGTTATCCTCCATCATAGGCACATGCTTGTAGGCAGCAGCGTGGAACACGTAATCTGGCCGGTAAGCCTTAAAGAGGCTCTCCATCCGGCGGCTCTTTGTGATGCTTGTCACCACAGTCTCCGCCTTGATTCCCGGGAAATCATTGGCCATCATCAGGCGTATGTCGTGCTGCGGAGTCTCTGCTTCATCCACCAGCACAAGCTGTCTGGGCGAGTACTTTGAAATCTGGCGCACCATCTCCGAACCTATAGAGCCGGCAGA
>Ga0310691_10006925_pt1 | contig 11967 bp, 12 predicted proteins | sample 176DNAGHGlowgp2_FD_203887 | JGI IMG/M metagenome (GOLD analysis project Ga0310691, IMG submission 203887) | Sheep rumen microbial communities from Palmerston North, Manawatu-Wanganui, New Zealand - 1766 DNA GHGlow gp2 (v2) (version 2) | ecosystem: Host-associated > Mammals > Digestive system >... | reverse complement strand
CCAAGATTCCTGTCATTGGCTCACCGCTGTTGCTAGTCGGGTTGGTCACTTTCGCTTTCACGACTATTCTAGGTTGGTGTTACTATGGTGAGATGGCGGTAGAATATCTGAGGGGAAAGCGATGGACACACTATTATCGCATCCTTTATATCCTAGTGGCATTTCTGGGTACAATCATCAATCTGGCAATGGTGTGGAATCTGGCCGACTGCATGAATGCTCTCATGGCAATTCCCAACCTTGTGTCACTGCTGCTACTCAGTGGCGTGATTGTGCGCGATACCAAGCATTACTTGTGGGATAACAACCTTGATGAAGTGATGGATGAATAGTTCTATGAGGAGACTTTCCCCTCATTTGTTGGGGGGGGTATAGAAAACATGTGCGCCTCCCACATCAGGGAGGCGCACAGTTTGTTTATGTGTGTGTCAAGATCTCTTACTTGAACAGATACTGTGAACTGATGCTGCGGTAATCATGCACACGCTGGATGGTGTCGGCAAACAATCCGGCGATACTGATCACTGTTGCTTTGGGGCACTTGGCTGTATCAAAGGGGATAGAGTTGCTGAAGATTACCTCCTCGAGTGCACTGTCCATGATTCGCTGGCTAGCGGGTTCGCTCATGATGGCGTGTGAGGCCAGAGCGCGGACCGACTTGGCTCCATTTTCCTTCATCAGGTTGGCTGCCTTGCAGATGGTACCTGCTGTATCAATCATGTCATCGACTAGAACCACATTTTTCCCCTCAACATCTCCGATAACGGTCATGCTCTCGACAATGTTGGCCTTTGCGCGCTGCTTGTGGCACAGCACCAGGGGGACATCAAAGTACTTGGCATACTGGTTGGCGCGTTTAGCACCACCAACATCAGGACTGGCGATGACCATGTCGGGCAAGTGGAGGCTCTCAAGATAGGGGACAAATACCGATGATGCATACAGGTGATTGACTGGTATGTCAAAGAAACCTTGAATTTGATCGGCATGCAGATCCATCGTGATGAGACTGTCAATGCCGGCAGCACTCAGAAGGTCGGCCACCAATTTCGAGGCAATGCTCACGCGAGGTTTGTCCTTACGGTCTTGACGAGCCCAGCCAAAGTAGGGGATAACTGCTGTGATGCTCTTGGCCGATGCACGCTTGGCGGCATCAATCATGAGCAACAGCTCCATCAAGTTGTCTGTGTTAGGAAAGGTCGATTGTACCAAATAGACATGCACGCCACGAACTGATTCCTCGTAGGAGACCTCAAACTCGCCGTCGGCAAAGTGGAGAATGTTCATCTTGCCAAGTTCGACTCCCAGGTCATGGGCAATCTCAGAGGCAACATAGTGGGATTTGGTTCCCGAGAAGACTTTAAATTGTGCCATTGTTTAGGTTATAGGATACTGTTAATTGGTTGTGCAAAGTTACGACAATATGGCGATGAATGCAACTAAAACGTCAATTATTTGATAAAAAATTTCAACATAATCGCATCGTGAGCTTTAACTGATACCTCCAGATTGCCGTTAGGTACAAGTTGATGAGTTGATTGCGACCTGTGCATCAGGTCGATAGCACGATACATGCCTGGCTTGATGCCCAGATGTTCAAAAGCATGATCAGGCACATTGACCTGTGTATTGACCGCCTCGTCAGCAAAGTTGGCAACGATAAGTATCAACTCTCCTGCAGAGTAGCGCAAGTAGGCATATTGGCGTGTGAGGTGAGGATTCACATACATCAGGTCAAACATCTCACCCTCGGCAATGGCGCGTTCATTGCGGCACAGGTTTAGCAGTTTCTTGTAATAGTCACGCAGACCATTCCGACCATTGAGATGATTCTTGAGCAGCCATTGGCGCACGGTGCTCATGCTCCAGTAGTCAAAGATGGTGGTACGTCCGTCTGCACCACGATATCCCTCGGCTTCATCGCCTTTTTCTCCAAGTTCTTGGCCCATGTAGACCATTATCGGGCACTTGTCAAGAGTCGCACTCACCACTACCGCAGGTCGTGCAACACGGCCATCACTACACAGGTGGCGTGATGCCAGTCGCACCTCATCGTGATTCTCCATGAAGTGCAACATGTGCTCGCGCCACGGGTTGATAGTCTGCCAGCAGTGTGTGAGTTCTTGTGTTGAGCGGTTGTATTTCAGGATGTTAATTAGCGAATCATAAAGCGTCACTTTATCATACAGGTAGTCAAATCCACCATAGTGAATGTAACTGTCGTAGAGATTCACATCATAGATCTCGGCAATGAAAATCATGTCGGGGTATCTCTGCTTGACCTCACTGATGGCCCAGTGCCAAAATTCGACAGGAACCATGTGGGCCATATCGCAACGTAGACCGTCGATACCTCGGCTAGCCCAATATAATATAATGTGTAGCATCTTGTGCCACGTGTCTGGAATGGGGTTAAAATGACGGCTTCCATTCCACGGGTCGATGCCGTAGTTCAATTTGATGGTCTCATACCAGTCATTCTCGCTAGGGGTGGCATTGAAGCAATCATTGCCAGTGGCACGAGCCGGCTGCTCCACATAGTCGCCGCATCCCATTGTCGGGGCGAAGGGCTGGTTGGTGATGTAGTAGAAGTTGTTGCTGGGGCTGAAGAACATGCCCTGGTCATCATTTTCGCCCAAGTCAGCAACGCCATTGGGACGGGCGATGCTGTGATACTGGCGAGCCACATGATTGGGCACAAAGTCAATGATGACCTTCAGACCGGCACGGTGGCTGCGCTCAACCAGCTGGTCAAACTCTTCCTGACGTTGGTCAACATCTACCGCTAGGTCCGGGTCGATGTCATAGTAGTCTACGATAGCGTATGGCGAACCTGCCTTACCCTTAACAACATGTGCATTGTTGACGGGGATGCCGTGTGTCGAATAGTCGGTTTGAGTTGCATGACGTATCACTCCGGTGTACCACACATGCGTCACGCCCAGACGCGAAAGGCTCTGTAGCACGTCTGTTGTGATGTCGGCCAGTTTGCCGCAGCCATTTTGAGCCATTGTTCCATTTGGAACACACGATTCGTTTAGGTTTCCAAACAAACGTGGCAGCAATTGATAGATTACACTTTTCATTCATTAAAATAAATGGGGGCGTACTCCATAAGAAGATGCGCCCCCAAGGTTTATTGTTTTGGAATATTATCCCAAGAAACCGAGCAGGACACCTGCAGCAACAGCCGAACCAATCACGCCTGCCACGTTCGGGCCCATGGCGTGCATCAGCAGGTAGTTGCTGGGGTCATACTTCAGGCCCACATCATTACTGATGCGTGCGGCCATAGGAACAGCACTCACACCGGCGTTGCCAATCAGCGGGTTCAACTTCTGATCCTTCGGCAAGAACAGGTTGAACAACTTGACGAACAACACACCCGAGCAAGATGCAATCACAAAGGCGCAGAAGCCCAGGAAGAAGATGAACACTGTGTCAGCGGTCAGGAACTCAGAGGCCTGAGTCGAGGCACCTACGGTCATACCCAGCACAATGGTTACAATGTCGGTCATGGCATTGCTTGCGGTCTTGGCGAGGCGAGTGGTCACTCCGCTCTCACGCAGCAAGTTGCCAAAGAACAGCATACCCAGCAGGGGCAGACCCGACGGGACAAAGAAGCAAGTGAGCAACAGACCGAAGATAGGGAACAGAATCTTCTCGGTCTGGCTGACCTTGCGTGCAGGTTTCATCTTGATCTTGCGCTCCTTGTTGGTCGTGAGCAGTCGCATCACAGGAGGCTGGATGACTGGCACAAGCGCCATGTATGAATAAGCGCATACTGCGATGGCACCCATCAAGTTAGGAGCCAATTTACCTGACAAGAAGATAGCCGTGGGGCCGTCAGCACCACCAATGATGGCGATAGCACCAGCCTGGTCAGGCATGAACCCGATGGCAAGCGCAATCATGTAGGCACCGAAGATGCCAAACTGAGCGGCTGCACCCACAAGCATCAACTTGGGGTTAGCCAGCAATGCAGTAAAGTCGGTCATCGCACCAATGCCCAGGAAGATGAGCGGCGGGTACCAACCTTGACGTACACCCTGATACAGGATATTAAGCACCGATCCCTCCTCATAGATACCAATCTCGTTTCCGGGCTGGAACGGAATGTTACCGATCAGGATACCAAAGCCGATAGGCACAAGCAACATGGGCTCAAAGTCATGCTTGATGGCCAGATAGATAAACAACAGGCCAAAGCAAATCATGATCAGGTTGGGCCAGGTGCAGTTGGCAAATCCGGTGAAGTTCCAGAATTGCTCAAGATTACTGGTTAAGAAACTCTCTAGTAGTACCATAGCCTATTAACCGATTACCATGATTGTAGTGCCTTCGAGCACCGAATCCTCTTTTGCTACATTGATTGACTTGACAACACCATCCTTGCCGGCATGAATCTCGTTGCCCATCTTCATGGCTTCGAGGATGCACACCACGTCAGAGGCCTTAACTTGCTGGCCTTCCTTGACGTAGATTTCCTTGATGGTGCCGGGCAGCGGAGACTCGATAACATAGTCACCGGCTGCGGCAGCAACCTTCTTGGCGGCGGGCTTAGGAGCGGCGCTCGTGGTTTCGCTGGCGGCAGGAGCAACACGCTTCACCACCTTCGACACCTTGGGCTGGTCTTCAAGTTCAACCTCGTAGGGGGTGCCGTTGAGTTCGATCTTGGCGATATTGCCTTCGATATCGCCGATGGCAACCTTATACTCGTTGCCATTAATCTTATACTTGTATTCTTTCATTGATGTAAATTCTTTAGTGTTAAACGATTCACTTACTTGCGGGGAAGTACGCGCATCAGGCTGTTCTTGTCGGTCCAGGCTGTGTGGACGTTGCGGTCAAATGTCAGTACACCACTCTCCTCGTCATGCGAGTTGAAGTGCTGGTACAAGGCAAAGCAGATGGCTGCCATGGCCTCATCATTGACATCACCACTAGCAGGCTGAATCTCAGCAACCTTGGTCGGCTCTGTGGCGGCTGCAGGAGCCTCCGACTTGCTTGCGGCCTTGTTGGCCTTGCCAAACAAGTAGAACAGGATGCTCAGCATCAGCAGGGCAGAGAACACGATTAGCATAGCAACAATGGCGATGATATAGCCATGAGGATCTTCCTTGGCAAACTTCTCGATATTCTCGTTCACTACGCCCTGGTTATACTTGCCGGGAGTGATGGCGGTAGCATCGGTGGCACCGTCGCGCACACCCCAAGCCTCAGCGTTCATCTTGCCGTCAACCAGTTCGCTTGCACCATCGGCCTTCAGGGCATAGGTGCTGTTGGCTGGCAGGCTGGCGGGGATGGTCACCATGTCGACTAGGTCGCCATTTACATCATACAAGTAGAGATTGTTTTCCACGCCTGGGGTCAACTTGAACGACAGGTGCAGGGCACCCAGTGCTGACTCGCCGTCGGCAAAGAAAACAATGTGGGTACGGGGGGCAACTTTTGTTGACACATCTCCACGAGGAATCTCATACAACACGTCAGGATGAGCCTGGGCATACTCGTTGAGATAGTCCTTGGCCTTCTTGCCGTTCAGAGCGTCCTCGCTCAGGTCAATAACCTGATTGGAGATGAACATCTGCTCCATGCCAACGGTGCCGTATGAGCGGTTGAAAATTTCAACCCAAGCACTGCGATGGCCAGTTTGATCTACCAGATTGCTGTCGTTCTGGGTCATCACCTCGTTGAAACGCATCTCCATGCGTCCCTGGGCCGAGGCCAGCAGACTCATCGCGGCAACAAGCAGGGTCAGAATAATTCCTTTTTTCATAACCACTTGACGATTACAGAGGAATGTTGCCATGCTTCTTGGCAGGATTAGTTAACTTCTTGGTGCGGGTCTGCTCCAGTGCGCGGATGATGCGGAAGCGAGTGTTGCGGGGCTCAATCACATCGTCGATATAGCCATACTTGGCGGCATTATACGGTGTGCAGAACAGGTTGTTGTACTCGTCCTCTTTCTCCTGAATGAATTGCTTGTACTGAGCCATGATCTCCTTTGCCTTAGCCTCGTCGCCGGCTTCCTTGGCTGCAGCAGCCTCGGTCTTGGCAGTCTTGGCTTCCTTGGCATAGAGGATACCGGCAGCACCGGCAGCACCCATCACAGCGATCTCAGCGCTGGGCCATGCATAGTTCATGTCACCACGCAGTTGCTTGCAGCTCATCACGATGTGGCTGCCACCATAGCTCTTGCGCAGCGTCACGGTGATCTTAGGCACAGTTGCCTCGCCGTAAGCATAGAGCAACTTGGCGCCGTTCAGAATCACAGCGTTGTACTCTTGGCCTGTACCAGGCAAGAAGCCAGGAACGTCGACCAGAGTCACCAGCGGAATATTGAAGGCATCGCAGAAGCGGACAAAGCGACCGGCCTTGCGCGATGCGTTCACGTCGAGCACACCTGCCATGAATTGGGGCTGGTTAGCAACGATACCGACCGACTGACCATTGAAGCGGGCAAAGCCTACGATAATATTCTTGGCAAAGTCTTTCTGAACCTCAAGGAACTCGCCATTGTCAACAACAGCACCGATGACCTCATACATGTTGTAAGGATCGTTGGCGCTCTCAGGAATAATCTGGTTCAGTGCATCCTCAACACGGTCGATGGGATCGTTGCACTCGCGACGAGGAGCCTCTTCCATGTTGTTGCTGGGCATGTAACTCAACAGTTGCTTGATCAGCGTGATGGCTTCCTCCTCGTTCTCGGCAGCAAAGTGGGCAACGCCCGACTTGCTAGCGTGAACCTTGGCACCACCCAGTTGCTCTTGCGACACGTCCTCGCCAGTCACGGTCTTCACAACCTTCGGGCCTGTCAGGAACATGAACGAGATGCCTTGCACCATGATGGTGAAGTCGGTCAGGGCGGGGGAGTACACGGCACCACCGGCACAAGGGCCGAGGATGGCCGAAATCTGAGGTATCACACCCGAGGCCAGAATGTTGCGCTGGAAAATCTCGCTATAGCCACCCAGTGCGTTGATGCCTTCCTGGATGCGGGCACCGCCCGAGTCGTTCAGGCCAATGACGGGAGCACCATTTTTCATGGCAAGGTCCATAATCTTGCAGATCTTCTGGGCCATAGTCTCGCTCAGAGAGCCACCGAACACAGTGGCGTCCTGGGCAAAGACATACACCAGACGGCCGTCGACAGTACCGTAGCCGGTAACAACACCGTCGCCGTCGAACGACTTCTTCTCCATGCCGAAGTTTGTGCAGCGATGACGAACGAACATGTCAAGTTCTTCAAAACTGCCCTCGTCAAGGAACATATTGATTCTCTCGCGAGCGGTATACTTGCCTTTCTCGTGATGCTTCTCGATAGCCTTCTCGCCACCGCCCAGACGGGCTGCAGCACGCTTCGAAATCAGTTCTTGAATTTTTTCGAGTTGTTTGCTCATTGCATTTATTCAATTCGATGGATGATTCAGTTGAATTTACTTCTCGGGATGCTCACAGAGTTCAACCAGAGCACCGGCGGTAGTCTTGGGGTGAAGGAAACCGATGTTCAGGCCTTCAGCACCACGGCGAGGAGCGGCGTCAATCACGCGGCCACCCTTCTCTTGTACCTCGTTCAGAGCCTCGGCAACGCCGTCCTCAACGCAGAAGGCTACGTGCTGGATGCCACCACGGCCACCATTCTTCTCGATGAACTTGGCGATAGCGCTCTCGGGAGCGGTTGCCTCAAGAAGTTCAATCTTGGTCTCACCGCACTTAAAGAAAGCGGTCTTTACCTTCTGGTCTGCTACTTCCTCAACGGCATAGCATTTCAGGCCCAACATGTTCTCGTAGAAAGGGATAGCCTCCTCAAGCGAGGTGACTGCGATACCCACATGCTCAATGTGCGAAATCTTCATAATTAAAAACAGTTTTAAAGTTATTATTGGTTATAATGTGTTGCATTACAAAAGAACACGCAAAGGTACGGATTTTTCGTGGCTTAAGCCTATTAAATGTGTAAAAACTTTGCAAAAAAACTGCAAATTGCACTAAAACAGCAGTCACGCCACACATCAGGCAACGTGATTTCATGGCTCAGCAGCAATGCTGGGTAAGTCTTGATTGAAGTCACCATATGCGCGAGGCTTGGCTTGGTGTGTGTCCAGGAAGATCGATGACAATCGAGCACTCAATGCTTGAAGGGTGGCAAGTCGGTTGCGAGGATCCAGTTGACACTCCCACACAACCAGCACATAGTAGCCCAAGTCGTGCAACTGCTTGTACACACGGCGGTCACGCAACTTGTTGCGCTCAAACTTGTTACGCCAGAATTCTGTGTTGGTCGATGGCAACTTAAACTTGGCACAGTCATGTCCGTGCCAGAAGCATCCGTTCACAAAGATGACGGCACTGTACTGCCTCAGCACGATATCGGGTGTACCGGGCAGGGATTTCACCCCCACTCGGTAGCGGAAGCCCTGCCGCCACAGCCACCGTCGCACAATCATCTCGGGGCGCGTGTTCCGGCTACCAATGCGGCTCATGCAGTGATGCCGCTGTACTGGTGTCATCTTGTCCATCGTCACTTTCAGTTAAACTGCCACAAAATTACAAAAATAATTGTCTAGACAGAACTATTGGTGTTTTTTTGCTTATTCTATGATTTTGTTTTGTTTTCAAGCAAATAACAAGACCTCATCAGTAATCATTTCCTTGAAGAATTTTTGCCTAAATCCCTTTATCAGTTGCACAATATATTATAGCAGATAGTGATTAAGCCGTTGATATTTGGAATATTTGCTAGTGCGTTGCGAAGGATGTGGACTCAGTTCATCATAATCTTCTTCATGAAAATCTACTGATTATTCGTAAGTGGTTGATATACAACTATATTAAAAACACGAAAACGACAAAAGAAACAAACTGGAAACAAAAATTTCAGAAACCATAAAATGAAAACATCAGCTTAACAAATCTTAACGTGGCAAACAATGGCAATTTTCCGATTTTGTCATTTGGAATTGACTGTCGGCCTTAATCCACAAGTCTGAAAATTGATTTTCTATTTGATGTGATGAACTAGGTACGGATAGCATATATTTGGCAAGAGAAAACGCCAAATAGGGCAAGAGGCCGTATAATAGAGTTAAAATTTTCTTTTAATTGGAAGAAATTTTCTAATTAAGAAAATTATTTCGATTTTTATTAGTATATTTGCAGCAAATTTTTGAAGTATGGAACAAAAGAATTTGAATAGACTAAGGGTGATTATCGCCGAAAAAAACTTAACCAACAAGTGGCTATCAGAGCAACTTGGGGTTGGTCAGGCAACTATATCTAAATGGGTACAGAACAATGCTCAGCCTAATCTTGAAATGCTTATCAAGATTGCCAAAGTCTTAAATGTTGACCTTAATGAACTTGTGCGTTTTGATGAGGTTTCAATGAAGGAATAAACGAACAAACAAAATGATTAATACTTTCAATATAAGTAATCGTAGGTATCTCGGTAATAAATACAAGTTGCTAGAGTGGATTAAACAAATTGTAGAAGAGAATTGCACAGATGTCAATTCCTTCTTTGATGTTTTCTCAGGAACTGGCAGCGTGGCTTCTGCATTTCAAGATAAACGGCTTGTCGTATGTGATATGATGAGAAGTAATTATTATGCCGCGCTTTGCTGGTTTTCACCTGAAAATATTGACAGAGAAAAACTTACTTGCATTTTAGAACAATATAATGCTTATGATGCATCAAATGAGGACAACTACATGTCCCAAAACTTTTCTGACACTTATTTTGACAAAAAAACATGTCAGAAGATAGGATACATAAGAGACGATATAGAACAACGTCTGGCTTCTGGGCAAGTAAATAAAAGAGAACACGCTTGCGTTATTACTTCTTTATTTTATGCTATGGACAGAATTAGCCATACCTGTGGTCATTATGATTCATTCATAAGAGATGGAAAGTATGAAGGAATTTTAGAATTACGTCTGCCTGAGAATGATTATCCACTAAATGAAGGGAATCATATATATTGTGCAGATAGCAATGAAATTGCAGACCGGGATGAGGTTGACATAGCATACTTAGACCCTCCTTATAATAGTCGTCAATATTGCGACGCTTATCATTTGCTTGAAAATGTTGCATTGTGGACTAAACCAGAAGTGTTTGGCGTTGCAAAAAAAATGGATAGGACTAAAATGAAGAGTAAGTACTGCAAGAGTGTTCAAGCAGCGATTGCACTTGAAGACCTTGTTAGAAAATTACGCTGTCGATATATTCTGTTTAGCTATAACAATAATGGCAAGAAACTTCAATGTAGAAGTAACGCAAAGCTGACAGATGAAGAGATTGTTAGAATACTATCAATCAGGGGTAAAGTACAAGTGTTTACAACTGAATATAAAGGGTTTGAGGCAGGATATGAGGCTAAAAACAAAGATAATCAAGAAAGGCTATTCTTATGCAGCGTAAACAGATAAAGAATTATATTGCTTCTCCATTGAATTATATCGGAGGTAAGGCACGTATTCTTGACCAAATGCTGCCTTTTATGCCCACGGATATTGACATCTTTGTCGATTTGTTTTGTGGTGGGTGCAACGTGGGCATGAATGTGCCGGCTGGTCATACTATCTACAATGATACTTCCAAACCTTTGATTAGCCTAATCAAGGCTTTGAAAAGAATGAAGAATGAAACAATAATCAAGAGAATCAATGACTTGATTGACGAGTTTGGGTTTAGTCGAACCCGTGACCATAATTTCAAATATTATGGAGGGGATGCTAACAAAGGTGTTTCTGCCTATAATAGAGAAAAGTTTTTGAATCTTAGGGACAGATTTAACAACTACCCCAAAAAGGATAACCAATATTATATATTGCTATATACACTTATTTTATTCGGATTTAATAATCAGCTACGCTTTAATGACAACGGCGAATTTAATCTGCCAGTAGGAAAGCGTGATTTTAATACTGCCATTGAAGCCAAACTTATAAGATTCTTGGATGCATTACGTCATCAAGATTGTGAATTCCAGACAAAGGATTTTAGACAATTTGATTTCAGTGCGCTAACACCTAATAGTTTGGTTTACTGTGACCCCCCTTATTTGATAACAACTGCGACGTATAATGAAAAGGATGGTTGGAATGAACAGGATGAACTTGACTTGCTGACAATTCTTGACAATTTGAGCGAAAGAGGAATAAAATTTGCTCTTAGTAATGTCCTCCAACATGAGGGAAAGGAAAATACACTCCTTCAAGGATGGATAGAGCTTCACAACTATAACGTCCATGAGCTTTTTATGGATTATCATTATAGCAACTATCAAAAGAAATCTAAAAAGGCGGAATCTAAAGAGGTTCTTATCACAAACTATTAAAACATTTTGACTATGGCAGGAAATAATAGATTTATAGGAAAATACGAACGAATACCATACAATTCATTTGTGTGGAAATTTGGGACAACATCCTTTAGAACAAGAGAGTTTAACAGGATGACCGAATGGCAGCTTCAATTGTTAGATGACTTTTGGAAGAAGCCAGAAAATAAAAATCAAGGTTGGGAAAAGAAATACATGGCTCCCGGGCAAAAGGATATCTATGAAATTAAAAATAGATATTACGACTGGCTCGTAGAGAATGACTTCACAAAAGGAGATGACAAGGTGAAATATAAAGCAGCCAGAGAAAAGACCAGTGGTCTATATGACATGGGGCTTATTGACGAGAACCATAGACTAACTGATGTCGGTCGCGAACTTCTTGAACTCTCAAAAGATGAAAATGCCTTCCTTCAGAAAAATCGTTTAAATATATCTAAGGACTCACAAATTTATCTTGAACAGCTACTTAAACTAAGTGCTGATGACGCAGGGAATACAGTACGACCATTAATCGTAGTACTTTATTTATTGTCTGAACTTGATTATTTAACCTATGATGAGTTTAGGTATCTTATGCCATTATGTACTTCCCAATTCAATACAGAATACA
>Ga0310691_10006922_pt1 | contig 11971 bp, 9 predicted proteins | sample 176DNAGHGlowgp2_FD_203887 | JGI IMG/M metagenome (GOLD analysis project Ga0310691, IMG submission 203887) | Sheep rumen microbial communities from Palmerston North, Manawatu-Wanganui, New Zealand - 1766 DNA GHGlow gp2 (v2) (version 2) | ecosystem: Host-associated > Mammals > Digestive system >... | reverse complement strand
ACGATGCAAGAGATTGTAATCTAATAAGTTATTCATCAAGAATTTCTCATCGCCATTTCTCGAAGATAGCAAAAAAAGAAAAAATGAAAGCCAACTCCGAGGAAGAATTGCTCGATTATCGAGATTACGAGTCTCTCTTAAAGTGTGACCAGTCTGAAGAAGAGGGTGACAACATAACACATACTCGTATGAAAAGAGCATTTAGCAAATTGAAAGAAAGAGACCAGAAGGTTTTGCAGTATCTTGTTATTGACAAGAAAGCAGGAATTGATGCTTATCCATTGCTAGAAGAATATATTCATCCTCAATCAAAGGATGGCATGACCGGCGATGAAGTTAAAAAAGCTTGGACAACCAAGCAAAAGCAGGACGCTGTTTCTTTGATGAAAGGTCGTGCTCTACAATATTTATTAGTAAAGTATAACGAAGAAAAACTTAATCATAAGTAAAATGAAAATTGATGATTTGATATTCAGTAAGTTTGTAGGTAATGCTCTTACTAAAAGCCAGATGATGGATGTCGAAAAGCAATTAATTGCAGATGGTGAAATATCTGCAGCCGTTGAAGCATCAATTATCGATTACGAGATACGTAAAGAAGAGGCCAATATTATATTAGGAACAGATAATAATGACTCGAAAGTAGAAAATAATGATAAAAATGTTGTTAGAAATGCAGATTCTTATGACTCGGTAGAATCAAATAACACAAGTTTAACAACAAAAAACGGTATTATTATGAACATCAATTTTAAAAAGGAAGAAATGGAGAGAATCCAGGCGATTTTCGACAGTTTCAAGAGTGTAGAAGATAACGGCAAGAGTATCCGAGAGAATCTGATTGCTTTCTATCAGAATCAGCGTCCCGGCTTAACAACCGAGGAAGCAAAGGCAGTTATGGATGGTATTGCCAAAGGCGTTCAGACTTTCAACAAGGAGGCTTCCGAGGCTCTTAAGGCTGAAGAGGTAGACTATGCAGAGAAGCTCCGTGAACTGGGTGAGAATCATACCAATGAAGAGAAGTATGAGGCTTATGTGAACTTTCTCTCTGCCATTATGGTGCTGGACGTGAAGAACTTCGACGAGGAGAAGGCTGCACAGATCGAGGACTTTGAAATGATTAAGGCAAGGTTCTCGGTAGATACCCCCATATCGGACGAGATGCTCGATGAGCTGATAGAGGAGATTGACAAGTGCCTAAAGGAGAATACCTTCTGCATCGCCAGTGCACAGGCTATGGCAACGCTACTGGAGAAGATTCCTTCGGGGAGTGAGGCCATCGCTGAAACGTTATTAGGCTCTGAAGAGGACATACGCCAGAAATATGTTACCGCTATGGCTATGTATATAGCCTATCAGAATGGTGAGATAGAATCCCTGAAAGGACAGGAAATCACACCGGAATACGTTGCTTTGCTCGCTGCTGCCGGCATAGAGGAGGCACGTGCTATTGAAAAATTCCGTTTGGGAAGAATCTCTAAGGAGGAGGTTGTATTTATTTTGAAGGTTATCGGTGGGGTACTACTATGGAGTGCATTGCTTTTAGCAGTTATCCTGGGCGGTACGGTACTCAGCCTTGAAGTGTTCTTTACCATTTTTGATCTTCTAGGCACTTCTGCTTTTACTGCGGTTTTTGCCAGTGTGGTGGCTATGGGAGTGAGCGTACTTTGTGCAATCAAGGGATTTGAGATCGTTGAAGACATTGTAGTATGGTCTAACACCGCTTTTGATAACGTTGTAGATTATTGGCAAAATGTAGCTTGGCCATATATTAAAGAAAAAGGTGAACAGATTGCTGCCTGGTTCCACGAGAAGCAGGAGGAAAAAGTTATAAAGCCCGAAAAAGAAAACGGTCAATCCGTGGTAATTGTTGGCCAGTCATAATTTTGGGCTTATGGGATTTCTCAGCAGAACATATGAAGCTATAAGCGACTGGGTTAAAGGTCTAGTCTATCGGATTATTGGTAGATCTGAGGAATGGGAACTAAAGAGAGAGATAATTCGAGAGAAAAGGAAATATACTGACCTTTTAGTCAATTCGGAAATTCAATACGAGCCTGAAGAGCCAGATAAATTATTGGCTCTTCAGGCTACTGCCTATTTAAAAGAAAGATTCCCAGACGGCATTCTGCCGACTTTGATTGGTATGAGTGTTGATGAACGTATGTTGATGTATCAGGAGATGGTCGAGGAAATAAGGTGTTTGTTCGAAGTAGATAAGATTAAATTTGAGATTAAATACCCTGAAACAGAAGAAGAGTTCAAGTCAATGACATTGGGATTCTATAATCATGAGGAAAATCTGCTCTGTTTAAATGGTGCTTTTATTGAATGTGATAATCCCATGCTGTGGGAAGAAATGGTGTTCGCTCTTTTCCATGAGATGAAGCATGCACGCCAGTATTCTGCTGTGGACAAAACCCATGATTATGGATATTCCGATGATTTGCTAAAAATATGGAAATACAATATGGTAGTATATATCGAACCATCCGAGTGTGATGAAGCTTATAGAAAACAAGCTATAGAAAGAGACGCTTTCGGTTTGGTAGATATGATTAGGGAAAATTTTGAAAATTAAGATATAAGGGATATGGTTATTAAATACATTCTATTATTTAACTACCTGATAAAACGGGAAGGTCTTTCTGCTATTGAGGCCTATCGAAATATTGAGAGGATACGCAAACTTCCCCCAGAGCTAAAACAAGCAGTTTTCGATGTGCTTAATTCTCTAAGTCCGGATATTGAGTACGAAGGTGTTTCTTACAAGGAATTGGTGGATGAAGACGAAATGGCTCCTATTAGAGCCATCCTGATGTTGGATTGGATTAGAAGGGAACCTATAGCAGCCACAAAGTACATGGCGAAAGAACGGTTACTCAGTCCACTGAGGTTTACAAACAAAGATGCTCCATCTGAATACGAGAACGGGCAAAAAGACAAAAGCGATATAACGATCTAATTTGTAAAGGTATGGATTTTGCAAAGAAACAAGTGGGAAAATTACTGCAACAGGTCAAACTAGCCATGTTGTCACATACTCCTATTATATATATTCCTACTCCAAACATTGAGGTGATAAAAGAGCTGCTATACTCTCCTGAGTGTACGAATGCTATCATTCCCAGAACTAGAGAAAGAAATGGGAGAACGGAAATCTTGGAGTCAGGCCAGTTTTTTGAAAAGAAGAAGGACAAAGACAATAATGAAGTAGAAGTATCAATCATTGACAATTACAAGTCCAACATCCCGAAAAAAAATTTTGCTAGGCCAACATTAGCTTGTATCTATTGCGACAAGATTGCAGAAAAAACTAGTGATCTTTATTCTTTTGTGCGGCTATACCTTGACATAAAGTCAAACAGCAACTCGGAGAATTACAACAGACCAGAGGATGTAAGGTTCGCACGCCAATCAGTATGTTTGGTTGTGACACCTTCATTACAGGAAGTTCCTGAGCAGTTGCGCCCTTACGTACGTATTGTCACTGTAGAACCACTCGAAGACGAAGAAATAGAGGAAATTATTTATTCCCAGCTTCTGGAACATCAAATTGGACTGGATGTTTTTCGGGAGAAAATGGATCTTTTGACCCAGATGAAGGAAAGTTTTAGAGGACTAAGCAGTTTGAGAATAAAAAACATTATGTCACAAATTATCCTGAGCCAGAGCATCGATTTCGACGGGATTGTTGAACGTGAGGTTTTGAAGACTATTCACAATGCCAAAAAAGAGGTTTTGGCAGGTCAATTAGGTCTCAAGTGGGAAGCAATATCCGATGACGAGGTTGCGGGGCTGGACAACGTGACAGATTGGATTGACAAACATGCTCCGTTGTTTAAGGATCCTGAACAAGCCAGGAAGAATCGGCTAGAAATACCATCAGGTATCCTAATGGTGGGAATTCCTGGCTCTGGTAAATCCCTGATGGCTCATGTGACAGCTAGAAGAATGAAGATGCCGCTTATATCACTTAATATGGGTATGTTGAGAGGTGGAATCGTCGGCGAATCAGAGCATAATATGAAAGATGCACTGAGAATAGCCGAGGATATGGCTCCCTGCGTGTTGTGGATAGACGAAATAGAGAAAGCGATGTCTGGCTCAAACAGCGATGGTGGAGATAGTGGAGTAGGTCAGCGTATGTTTGGAACGTTTTTGACATGGATGCAGGAAAAAAGTTCTGCATGCTTTGTGTTCGCAACATCTAACGACATATCGCAACTTCCACCCGAACTGTTCAGATCTGGGCGCTTTGACAAGAAGTTCTTCACATACATGCCCCGGCTCGAAGAATGTGCAGCCATCTTCGGCGGCATTATCAGAAAGCAAAACGAGAAATATGAAGAGTATTTGGACGGTCTGGAGAAAAGCATAAGAAGAACTATGTCGCAGAAGCTGTTTGATGATATGATTGCTGAACCAAAATTCTGGTTGGACGTTTTAAATGAGACTTGCAATCAGACAAAGGCAGTTCAAGGTGAAGAAAAGGAATATCATAGGCCAACAAACAAGCTGCTTTCTGGTGCTGATATCGCAGCCATCGTCAAAGAGGCCAAGTTTGAGGCATACCAGCAATTGACAAGTAGTGAGAAAGAATCTATGAATGGCGGAGCGCAACCTAAGGACTGCGTCTACGAAGAGATGTCCTTCAAGGCTGTAGTTGAAAAGGTCATCATCGATTCCAATCCCTATGGTGAGACTAATCTGAAAGACCTTGCCAAAAGCTTCCACGTTCTTTACCAAAACCAGTTTACTCCTGCATCGAAAAATCCTATACTGAATTTCAACAAATACGATGATGACAAGTTAGAATATTCTCATGAAGAACGTGATGACCAGGAGGAATATGACAAAACGCTATATGATACCATAGTCGGAGCAATCAATCATTATCTACCTAAAATATATGGGGAGGCACGCCAATGAAACTGAATAATACGATCATACTGACACTCGATGATTTCCGTCGGCACTTCAATATTAACGCATTTTGGATTTCCCACCGTCACTTCCTCAGGGACATGGATAAAGAGAAAATCCTTGTCCCAGAAGAAGATGAAGACGACCTTGACGGGGTTCGTAAATGGCTAGAGGCCGAAGAAGGGGGGACGGTAACTGACGGAATTCGGGAAGAAGGTATCGGACACCTGTCCCTTTTGGCAAGACACGATGTCACTGTGGATGACCTGAGGAAAGCAATGGGGGTTATTGATTCCACTACGGACATCATCTATGCCCCACAAGACGGGACTCTGAACCTTCCTGGGGAAAAGATGAAGAAGGCAGATGCAGTTGCCTATGCCCAGAAAGCACAAATGAAAGAAAGACTCCATAAGATAGAAATTGAAGGAGATGGAAAACGTACAGCGATTATCATGATAGGTGGTGAGGAAGTCTCTAGCCTTAAAAACGATGAGTGCGTTTATGTAACTGAAGTCAATGGCTATTATTTACGGGCACTGCCCAGTATAAAATATCACGGTTCTACTCCATACTATCTGAAGAATATTCATGGAGTTTTTGAATCTACTCTTGTAGTTGAACAAAATACAGGCAATGGTTTCAAAACAGAAGAATATGATAATGTAACCCATTTCCGTATTATACCTGATTTTAAAAAGAGTGGAGACAAATATTATGTATTATAAACAACTATAAGATTCGAATTATGGCCAACAGAATTAACAAAGAAAACCTTGAACCTGTCCGAACGTTGTTTGGAAAAGAGTTCGGGTCGTTCCCGTCAGCACTCAGTGCAGCGGAACAAGCATGGCTGAAAGTGACAAGGAGCTTGGAAACAGACGGTTCTAAGGCAACAGCCAGAATTACCAAGAGCTTGGTGGAATCCTCCAATCCTTTGCTGTCGTATCTTAAGCCTATAGAGAAAAATGTGAAAGGAAGATTCTTTCTTCTCAATTGGCTTGGATGCAATAAAACTGAAACGTCATTTCTCTTTGATGGAATTGATGGTGCTCTTCAAAAATGCGATTCTATTTTCTCTGCTGTATATGAATTACAGGATGCAAATTATAGACAGGAAGAAGAACTACAGAATAGAATCCGAGAATTGCAGGACAAAGTAGAAAGCCCTTCTCAAAGTATGCATCAAGCCGTAGTCGAAAACGAGCAGGATTCAGGAAAAACCGTTCCGTTTGAACAATATGAAGACCTGGTGAGATCATATAGTAAGATCTTAGGTGATGCCTACTCATTCTTAAGTGACCCTAATGGGAAAATGGTAAGAAGAAGCGCGATATTCAATCTGGAAAACCAGGGCTATAAAGTAGTTGATTACGATGGCACCAATGATGAAGAATTCAGGGTTGAACTCGAAAGTAGCATAAGCGAACCTCATGTAGTATCACCCTCTATACGCAGGGAAAGTGACAAAAAAATAATAGAAAAAGGACTTGTTTACAAACCGAGATTTTTAAAATAATTAAAATTATGTATAATCCTGATATAAATTATTTGATTGGAATTGATTTCGGTCATGGAGAGACGACAGCATCAATTCTCAAAATAAAAACAGATTTGATTAAAAATCTGAATGAGTGTATCTCAAGAGAATTGTCTTCACCTGATGAAGTAAACGAACAGGAAGACCTAAAAGACAAGTCTTCAGAAAATATCGAACGGAAGAAGAGCTTTTCAGAACTGATTTCTGACATAAAGAAGGATTCGTTTGGCTCCATCGAAAATTTGCCCATTCATGGAGATGATAAAACGGTTAAATCTGCAATGACGCGTTTATACACCATAGGAGATGATGATAATCCTGAAAGCGAAAAGAGTGAATGGTTTATATCCCCGAGTACTCAAGATATTAAAGATTTTAAAGAAATGGAGGATCCCAATAATGGCAAATATTTTGAGTTCCTTGCATATTTCAAAGGACCACTTGTCAGTGGTAATGATATAGAGGGAATCAGCCCGCAAGAGAAAATAGCTTTCAGGAAATTCATTGAAACTATTATAAAGGAGGTTAACAAAAAGGCTAATGAAAAGGGAGCATACATTGATGGAGAAAAATGCAACTGTATAATATATGCAGCATGCCCTTCGACATGGACTGAGAAACAAAAGGATGAATATCAGAGATTTCTGAAAAAAAGTGGGGTTCCTTGCAAGGAGGTCTTGTATGAGTCAGATGCAGCATACATGTCAATTAGAAACACTATCAACGAAGAAGGAATAAAAGACAATCTTTTGGTTGTTGATTTAGGTTCCAGTTCTATTGATTTCACATGGTACGGTTCTGTAGTAGAAGGTAACACGATTCGGCCCCAAGATCCAGTTAGAGGCGGTAATCCTCAATTTGGCGCAAGTCAAGTGGAAGAGAAGTTGTTTTCATACATGAAGGCAAATGAAAAAACAGCAGAAAGTGCTTATCAAAAAATGAAAAAAATTTTTCCAAATTATGCCGACAGTATCCTAGAGTACGCTGTCCGCATGAAAAAAGAGGAATGGTTTAAAAGGATTAAGACTGGCAATGAAAATGCCAAGTTAGAAGAGATTGGATTGAATGAGATTTGCTATGGGTTCTCGAGGCAAGATATTTTTGGCCCTGATGAAGACGCTAATGGCAATCCACAACTATATGGGAAAGCAAAAATTGAAGATATCCTGAAAGATTTTAAAGATGAACTAGAGAAAGAGTTCGTGAAATTCAGAGACAGGGATGATGTGGGTGATATCAAATATGTAATGTTGACGGGTAGTGCATCAAAGATGTACTTTGTTGCCCCCCTAGCTGAGAAGGTCTTCGGCGTTAGCAAAAAAGATAAAACATTAATAGATGATAATGAGGCAGAATTTACTGTATCGAAGGGAGCAGCAAAGTTTGGCTTGTACAAGTACCTATCCGACCCACTTGGTGAGGAGATAAAGAATTTGATAGATAAGACATGGGGTAATTATGATTGGGTTAAACCCGTTGTAAAGGAGAGTATTAAAATGGTTACCCAGCAAGTATATAAGGAGTTACTTTATGGGGTCATAGATCAATGGAGTGACAAGGAATCAAACATTGTTGCTAAAGAGGATCACAATCTGAATGAAGAATTAAGCATTATTTGCAAAGAAGTTGGCACTGGTAATTCTGTATGGGATAAGATCTCTAATGCAGATCCTTTAGTGGCAGGATACCATTCTATACATGCTGTATTGAGAGAAATTTTTGACTACATCGAAATGGCTAATGATAAGACTCGTGATGCAATTGACAAAAAAGTATCTGAAGCCCTGACAGATGAAATAAATCAGAAAGTCGGTGTCTTGTTTAAGAAATATATTAGTGTATATTTAAACGACAGGGATTATTCTGGCTTTATTCTGCCTACTTTTTATAAAGTTTCTGTAGATATTGATTCTCAAATGCAGCACGACTTATTGAAGAAACTAATTGAGTTTACATATAATAAAATTCCAAAACCGAGGACTAGTTCCCTGAACAAAAACAGAGAGGATGTTGATGACATTACAGGACCTAGCCGGTCCAAACTAAATCCAACCTTAAAAAGAGCAATTAATGATTTCGTAGAATGTATAGGCCCCAAATTCCCTGAAAAAGAAATCAGTGAGGCATGTATGAAGAGTGTCGATGCCAAATTCGAAGAAATAGAGGCTATATGCAAGGCGGAGATTTATAGATTAAGTGATCAGCAATGAAAGAAGAAAAAGAAATCATGTCCCCTCAAAAAGAAACATTTGAAGCGAAGGAGCAACGTGACCTGTTGACTCAAATTGCTGCAGCAAATATCATGTCTGCAACTACAAGCTATTGCATGGAAAGACGGATGCTGGCAGATATTCCCATCGATGACGGAATCGGCGACGCATTCATGCGCTTGTATCGGGAGCGGAATGGGGAATGCGATATGCACAAAATCAGATGGTTTCAAGTGAAACAGGTTGGGAAGAACAATAGCAGCCCAGAAAGGTGTTTCGCTGGCTTGACAAACATACTGCATGCCTGTTCAATACCTCGAACCAGAACACTCTTCCTGGTAACAGGCGAAGACAAACAATTCAGCCTATACCTGGGTTTGTATATATGCCCAGGCCAAAAACTAGGGGTGGTTGAGAATGCCGTCAGGGAAATCAGTTCTTTCTGCGAAGTCAGCTGGCCGGGAACAAAATGTCAAGTAGTGAAGGATGTCGAGAAAACATCTCTTGCAAGTTTTGAAAAGGGCTATTATGACAAGGCGTATGCCTTGACCGGCATTCCCTCTACGAATCTAGGTGATAATGACTACCCTTCTACCATAGAATATCTACTGGGAGGATGCAAGCCAAAGGGGAAAATAGCATACCTTGTGGTCGCTGAGCCTGTATCAGAAACCGAAATAAACCAGATGATGTACACCTGTGAGGAGATCTCCGGGCAGGCCAAGTCCTTTGAGAGCTTTGAAATTTCCACATCCACCCAACAGGGGTTCTCAGAAAGTTTGACAGAATCTAAATCAACAACGACAGGCGCAACGGTTTCCGACGGCAAGTCACAAAAAGGGAAATTGGCTACAGCCTTGGTGGTAGGTGGCCTTGCTGCAGTCGCTGGAATGGCATTTCTCCCCGGAGTGGCTGTATTTGGAGCAGCTGCAGGAATGTCGCAACTGGTAACAGGCGGTTTGATTATGGGGGGCATGTCACAACTGGCTTCTTTGTTCCCGCAACATACGCATACAGAGAGTCGTTCAGAACAACACACGACATCACATTCAGAGACAAGGGGATTCTCGTCATCCTATGGAAATAGTCTGGGCAGGACTCTTGTGAATGGGCATATGGAGGCTATTGCTGAACAGATGGCCATGCATCATAAAAGGTATCAAGACGGCAGGGCAAAAGGAATGTGGAAGGTCGGTTGTTACCTGTTTACTGACGATGACAATGCAAGCTCTCATATCCAGATGAAAAGCCTGTTAAGTGGAAGCAAGTCACATTTGGAACCCATCAGGACCCATGACATTTCTATGTTCTTGGATGAAGAAAGAAGGAAAGAACTGAAGGCTTTTCTGGATCCACCATCTTTGGTAATATGGAAATATGACGGCAGCGATGAAAAAGGGGAGAAGTTCATCCATCCCATGGGAGAGAAGAGTTCTCACCTGACTACAATACTGACTACGGATGAGCTGACATCCATGATTAACTTTCCAATGCATTCAGTGCCAGGAATCAGCGTGGTTGACGTTATACCGGACTTTAGCCTTTCACCGCAGAACCTGTCATCCAATGGCCCCATATTGGAGATAGGCAGCCTTATCTATAGCGGTTCGCAATCTTCGGTTTCTATCGGGCTTCCGCTAAATACGTTGAGCCGGCATGCATTGGTCTGTGGAGTCAACGGAAGCGGAAAGACCAATACGGTAATGAAGGTACTGAACGGGCTCCTGCAAGAGAAGTGCCCGTTCCTGGTTATTGAGCCTGCAAAAACGGAATACGTGGACTGGGCCCTGGAATACAACAAGACCATTACTGACCAGTCCAAGAAAATCAAAGTATTCATACCAGGCTGTGAGAAATACAGGAAGGGGGAATATAGACCTCCCAAATTGAAGATGAATCCGTTCGAGGTAATCAGGATGGAAGGGGCTGATGCGCATCTCCTGATGCATATAGACAGACTGAAAGCATCTATGGCTTCCGCATTCCCGATGCAGGACGTAATACCAGTGATTATGGAACGACTTATTTACGAACTGTACAGAGAAAAGGGAATAATCTCCTGTGACGGAGAAATAAGGATGGACAACCCAAATTTCCCGTCCTTCACCGATGTTAACGAGGACTTTTTTAAGGACTTGATGAGCAATCTCGGATATGCGCGGGAGAACACGCAGAACATCTCGGCTGCATTGCGAACCCGCATCCATACCATGAAACAGGGATGGAAAAAGGAACTGCTGTGTAACGAGGAACTGGCTGGAGTAACCTGGGAAGAGCTTTTTGGATCGCCGGTAATAATAAATCTTTCTTACGCAGGTGACGACCAGGACAAGGCCTTCATCATGTCGATGCTACTGCAGTTCTTGTACGAATACAGGGTTGCGGAAGCCGAAATGGGAAAGGCTTCATACACGGAGAATGTATGCAGGCACCTAGTGGTTGTTGAGGAGGCACATCGTGTCATGGCACATAATGACAATCCTGAATCACCTCAATACAAGGCTGGCTTGATGATTAGCAACTTCCTCTCTGAAGTCCGGGCCTACGGACAAGGCATGATGATTGTTGATCAGATTCCCACAAGGCTCATCGATGATGCAATAAAAAATACCAATATCAAGATAATCCACAGGATTGTTGCAGCTGATGATGCCGATGCCATGGGCGACAGCATAGGCCTGAGCAGTGACCAGAAGAGGGCAATATCAAAGCTTTCCGTAGGCCAGGCTGTTCTTTCTGGACTGAACAGTGCCGATATCAATAACAGCAGCTACGCTGATGTATATCTTGCGAAAATAGATAATACAAAATAACTCAATTAATTTATGGATTCTGAAAAAGTAACAGGTAAGTATTCTTTTGAGTTCCCCAGCGGCAATTATTTTGAAGGTACGCTGGTCAACGATGTCATAGAGGGAGAGGGCTACATGAAATTTGCCAATCACGACATCTATGAGGGAGACTGGGTTTCTGGAAAAATGGAAGGAAGCGGGACTATGCGCTTCTATGACCCCAAGTGCGACAGCTATGTAGCCAAATACACGGGCCAATTCAAAAATTCAAAGTTCGATGGCGTCGGGAAAATGAACTATTCCGATAGTACAGTCTATTATGGCCAGTGGAAAAACGGACTCAGGGAAGGCGAAGGCCAGCTCTATTTCCGCTCTGGAAGAATCATCAGTGGTTTGTGGCAGAATGACGTACTTCCACAAGGAACCTGTATTGAGGCCAATGGCAACAGGTATGTTGGGCAACTGTCCAGTGAGTGTCAGTATTCTGGTTATGGAACCCTGTT
>Ga0310691_10006921_pt1 | contig 11973 bp, 14 predicted proteins | sample 176DNAGHGlowgp2_FD_203887 | JGI IMG/M metagenome (GOLD analysis project Ga0310691, IMG submission 203887) | Sheep rumen microbial communities from Palmerston North, Manawatu-Wanganui, New Zealand - 1766 DNA GHGlow gp2 (v2) (version 2) | ecosystem: Host-associated > Mammals > Digestive system >... | reverse complement strand
ACGTCCCTCTTATGAGAGATGTATCCCTTCATGGCATACGTGTGTTACCGGAATCATAGAATTCTGCTCGCTTCTGCGATGCGCATTCGACTTGTGTCGAATAAGCGCAGTATAGCAGAGCCCGGCTTGGTTGAGAAGCCCCCTGGGGGGATCGCTCTATCCCTGCCTCCCATAACGACGTATACAGAACAGGTACCCTCTGACAAATTGCATACCTTTGTTATTTCAGCAGCTTGTCGATAGCGTTTTCCAGCTCTGCGATGGCGTTCTTGTAATTCTCCTCCAACGCGTGAACGATGCAATGCTCCATATGATTCCTGGCAATCCGTGCAAGATCACGGTGTACACCTCGACCGCGCCCGCTTATGCGGGCCTCGATACCTTCACGACACCGAATATTCCTTTTCAATCAGATCCAGGCAACTTCTGCTGCGATGTCGGCTTGTGCAGGCAAATATATTATATAAGGAGGAACGATCCGTTGCCAACATATTCCTGCCATCCCTGGCGCCGGGAAAGAGCGTTATCTGTTTTGATAACAGCGCTTGAACAATTTGGTTATTCTGCAACAAGGCGGATGGCTTTATACTTTTAAACGCAAAGAATGAGTCTGCAAGTTCTTCAAGGCTTTGCACATCCGCCCGGTCGTGCCAAATCGGGCGAATGGAAAATGTGAAGCGATCGAGCGATCGATCGCTCCATTTTTGAGGCAAATCGATCCATGATGTATCGATTGCATCGTGAGCGATATAAAAAACCAATCATTGGAGGTTAGTATGGCACGTTTCACTCTTCCCCGGGACCTGTATCACGGCAAGGGCGCCCTGGAGGCACTCAAGACTTTCAAGGGCAAAAAGGCAATGATCTGCGTGGGCGGCGGCTCCATGAAGCGTTTCGGTTTCCTGGATCGGGCGGAAGCCTATTTGAAGGAAGCCGGTATGGAAGTGAAGATATTCGACGGCATCGAGCCGGATCCTTCCGTAGAGACCGTTATGCGCGGTGCCCAGGCCATGTTGGACTTTGAGCCCGACTGGATCGTGGCCATCGGCGGCGGCTCCCCCATCGATGCGGCCAAGGCCATGTGGATCAAGTATGAGTATCCCGAGTGCACCTTCGAGGATATGTGCAAGGTGTTCGGCATTCCCGAGCTGCGCAAGAAGGCTCATTTCTGCGCGGTCTCTTCCACCTCCGGCACTGCCACCGAGGTGACCGCGTTCTCCATCATCACCGACTATTCCAAGGGCATCAAGTACCCCATCGCGGACTTTGAGATCACCCCCGACGTGGCCATCGTCGATCCGGAGCTGGCCGAGACCATGCCCAAGAAGCTGGTGGCCCACACCGGTATGGACGCCATGACCCACGCCATCGAAGCGTATGTGTCCACCGCCAACTGCGATTACACCGATCCTCTGGCCATCCACGCCATCGAGATGATCATGAACGATCTGGTGCCCTCCTACAACGGCGACATGGCCGCTCGGGATCGCATGCACAACGCCCAGTGCCTGGCTGGTATGGCCTTCTCTAACGCGCTGCTGGGCATCGTTCACTCCATGGCCCACAAGACCGGCGCGGTATTCGCGGATTACGGCGCCCACATCATCCACGGCGCGGCCAACGCCATGTACCTGCCCAAGGTCATCGCCTTCAACGCCAAGGATGAGACCGCCAAGAAGCGCTACGGCGTCATCGTGGATTACATGGGCATCGCGGACAAGAACGCCTCCGACGATGAGAAGGTTGCGGCCCTGATCGCCTATCTGCGCAAGATGAACGACGACCTCAACATTCCCCACTGCATCAAGAATTACGGCGCGGACAGCTATCCCACCGAGCAGGGCTTCGTTCCCGAGGAAGTATTCCTGGCCCGTCTCCATGACATCGCCGTGAACGCCATCGGCGACGCCTGCACGGGTTCCAACCCCCGTCAGCCCTCCGTGGAGGAGATGGAAAAACTCTTGAAGTGCTGCTACTACGACACTGAGGTTGACTTCTAAGCTATAGGCTTCGAGATCAGGGTGTTTTTCCACTGGAAAGTCCATGTGAAGGAACCCCCTGATCTTTTTTGGGATTCAGGATCGATCGAAAAAGTCTATAAAGGAGGTATTGTAAAATGGGCAGATTGAGCGGAAAGGTCGCTGTAGTGACCGGTGCCAGTAGTGGCATGGGCAAAGAGATTGTGACCCTCTTTGTCAAGGAAGGCGCCAGTGTGGTTGCAGTGGCAAGAAGAGCGGAGCGGCTGGAAGCTCTGGCTGAAAGTCTTAAGGATGCGGCGGGAGCCATCGCCGTATTTCCCGGGGACATCGCACAAAAGGAAACCAACGAGCGCATGATTGACTTTGCCGTGGAACAGTTTGGTCGGTTGGACATTCTGGTCAACAATGCAGGTATCATGGACGATATGGCTGCGGTGGGCAATTTCAGCGATGAACGGCTGCAAGCCGTGTTTGCAGTCAATGTCTACGGTCCCTTTTACGCCACAAGAAAGGCCGTGAATACCTTCCTGGCGCAGAAGAACAAGGGCTCTATTATTCACATTGCCTCTGAGGGCGCGAACAAAACCTGCGCCGGTGCGGTCTACTGCGCAAGCAAGTCCGCCCTGGTGACGCTTTCAAGAAACACTGCCTATATGTACAAGGACGAAGGAATTCGCTCGAATGCCATCATTGCCGGCGGCTTTGTGACGGAAATCTCCAATTCCATGGGGATGCCGGATATGGCAGCATATGGGAAGCTCAAGCCCAATCTTTCGCTCGCTCCGGCCCCTGCCGATCCCATTGAAATTGCCAGAGCCACGCTCTATCTGGCAAGTGATGACGCCGCTTTCGTCAATGGAGCCGAACTTCCGGTGGACGGTGGCTGGTGCGCATGCTGAGCATGTAATTATTACATCATCTGTATCTTATATTGGAAAACGCCAGTCTGTACATCGGTTCAGACAGACGAATGTTCAAAGGCGGTCCTATGAACAGGACCGTCTTTTGTCAAGTGAGAGAAAACTATGGAACGAAGAGACCGAAAAGGCCTGACAGAGAGGGAATTTCTGGACGCTTACGCCCAGAAGAATTATCCCAGGCCCTACCTCACCGCGGACTTGGTGGTTTTTTCCAAGGAGGACGGACAGATCCTGCTGGTGAAGCGGAAGGGACATCCCTTTCTCGGCTGCTGGGCCATCCCCGGCGGCTTTGCGAAGGCCAACGAAACCGTGGAGGAGACTGCCGCGCGGGAGCTGCGGGAGGAAACAGGGGTCCTCTGCGGAATGGACGCACTGACGCCTGTTGGAATCTACAGCAACCCCGGCAGAGATCCCCGGGGCTGGGTTGTTACCCAGGCCTACATGGCCTGTTTGGATAAGAGTTCTGTAACGCTTCGGGCCGAGGACGACGCGGCGGAGGCGGCCTGGTTCCGTCCTACCTTGGATCGGGAGAAGAAGCTGTGGCTAGAGTATGAAACAGTCCGACTTTCCCTGGACGGGAACTGCGGACAGTTGGCCTTTGACCACAGCGAGATTCTGCGGAATACTATCCGCCTGTATCATCAAAAGAGGAAGGAATACATCTATGTATAAAATCGTCAGAAAGAAAGAATTGAATCCCACGGTGACCGAGATGCAGATCGAGGCGCCGCTGGTGGCCAGGAAGGCCCGACCCGGCCAGTTCATCATCCTGCGAGTGGATGAAAACGGGGAGCGTATCCCTCTGACCGTGGCGGGCACCGACCCGGAGAAGGGCACGGTCAAGATCATCTTCCAGATTGTCGGCGCGACGACTGAACTATTGAACCACAAGAAAGAGGGCGAATACCTGCAGGACTTCGTGGGCCCCCTGGGCGTGCCGACCCATACCGACGGCATCCAAAAGGTCTGCATCGTAGGCGGCGGCGTGGGCTGCGCCATCGCCATGCCCGTGGCCCAAGCGTTCCATGAGAAGGGCGCCCAGGTCACCTCTATTATCGGCTTCCGCAGCAAGGATCTGCTGATTTTAGAGGACGAGTTCAGGGCCTGCTCCGACAAGCTGGTGGTCATGACCGACGACGGGTCCTACGCCCGTCACGGCAACGTGACCGTGCCCCTGAAGGAGATGCTGGAGGCCGGGGAGACCTTCGACATGATCATCACCATCGGGCCTCTCATCATGATGAAGTTCGTTACTCTGACGGCCAAGCCCTTCGGCGTGCCGGTCACGGTTTCCATGAACCCCATCATGATCGACGGCACGGGCATGTGCGGCGGCTGCCGCCTCACCCTGGTGCAGGACGGCAAGCGGGTGACGAAGTTCGCCTGCGTGGACGGCCCCGATTTCAACGGCTACGAAGTGGACTTCGACGAGGCCATGAGCCGGGGGCGGATGTACTTCGACTTCGAGCGCCACGCGCACGAAGAGACCTGCAACCTGCTGAAAGGAGCGAACTAAAATGGCACTGAATCCGAAAAAACATGAGATGCCGACCCAGGCTCCCCAGGTCCGGGCCCACAACTTCAGCGAGGTGGCATTGGGGTATACCGTAGAGATTGCTTTGGAGGAAGCCAAGCGCTGCCTGGACTGCAAGAAGCGTCCTTGCGTGGAGGGGTGTCCCGTTAACGTCAACATTCCCGACTTCATCATGAAGATCAAGGAGGGGGATTTCGAGGGCGCGTATCAGGTCATCAACGAGACCTCGTCCCTGCCCGCGGTCTGCGGCCGGGTGTGCCCCCAGGAGACCCAGTGCGAGAGCAAGTGCACCATGGGCATCAAGTTCGAGCCCGTGGGCATCGGAAGACTGGAACGCTTCGTGGCGGACTGGCACAACGCCAACGCCAAGGAAGCGCCCGAAAAGCCCGCGTCCAACGGACACCGGGTGGCCGTGGTGGGCTCCGGCCCCTCCGGCCTCACCTGCGCGGGGGATTTAGCCAAGAAAGGGTATCAGGTTTCCGTGTTCGAGGCGCTGCACACCGCTGGCGGCGTGCTGGTCTACGGCATCCCCGAGTTCCGTCTGCCGAAGTCCATCGTCGCCAAGGAAGTGGAAACCCTGAAGGCTCTGGGCGTGGACGTGGAGACCAACGTGGTCATCGGCAAGACGCTGACCATCGACGAGCTGTTCGAGCAGGGCTATGAAGCCGTGTTCATCGGCTCCGGCGCGGGCCTGCCCAACTTTATGAACATCCCCGGGGAGAGCCTGAAGGGCGTCTACTCCGCCAACGAGTTTTTGACCCGATCCAACCTGATGAAAGCCTACCGCGAGGATCCGGTGACCCCGATCCAAAAAGGCGGCAAGGTGGCCGTGGTGGGCGGCGGCAACGTGGCCATGGACGCGGCGAGGACCGCCCTGCGTCTCGGCGCGGAGCACGTGTACATCGTCTATCGCCGGTCCATGGAGGAGCTGCCCGCCAGGAAGGAAGAGGTGGAGCACGCCATGGAGGAAGGCATCGACTTCCGTCTGCTCAACAACCCGGTGGAGATCCTGGGCTATCAGAATCCCGACGATCCCCGGGACCCCAAAAACGGCTTCGTCACCGGCATGCGCTGCATCCGCATGGAGCTGGGCGAGTCTGACGCCAAGGGCAGACGGCGGCCTATCCCGGTGCCCGGCAGCGAGTTTACCCTGGACGTGGACACGGTGATCATGGCCATCGGCACCAGCCCCAACCCCCTCATCAAGAACACCACCAAGGGGTTGGAGGTGAACAGCCACGGCGGCATCATCGTGAACGAGGCGGGGCTCACCTCCCGGCAGAACGTCTACGCTGGCGGCGACGCGGTCACCGGCGCAGCCACGGTCATCTCCGCCATGGGCGCGGGCAAGGTGGCGGCCAAGGCCATCGATGAAGCCCTGTCCGCCAACTAAAGAAAGAACCAAGTGAACATCCTGCTGTATCCAAATAAATACACGGGCCGCCAGACCGAACAGGCACAAAACTGCCGTGACGCGCTGGAGGCCCGCGGTCATACCTGCACGTTGAGCGCATCGCCGTCCGGGATCGACGAAACCGGCGATGGAGCGCTTGCCCAGGAGGCATGGGATCTGGTCGTTTCGCTGGGCGGGGACGGTTCCGTGCTGCGGGCGGCCCAAACGGCGCTGCGCCTGGGCAAGCCGCTTCTTGGGATCAACAGCGGAAGGCTGGGGTATCTGTGCGCCATGGAGCTGAGCGAGATCGACCGATTCGACGAGCTGCTCTCCGCCTGCGAACTGACCGAGCGGACCGTTTTGGAGTGCGCATCCGAAAGCCTGGTGCGCTATGCGCTCAACGACGTGGTGCTCGCAAAGCTGCGCTTCGGCGAAACGGCGGAACTGTTTGTGGACATCGACGGGGCGGAAGGGCTGCATCTGCGGGGCGACGGGCTGATCGTCTCCTCGCCCACAGGCTCGACGGCCTACAACCTGTCGGCAGGCGGACCGATCTCTGAAAGCACCGTTCCCATCCTGCTGCTGACGCCGATCTGCCCCCATGGCGGAGACACCCATCCCCTGGTGCTGCGGGACGATCATGTCATCAGCGTGCGGGAACGAAACGGGCGGGCGCAGATCATCCTGGACGGAGAAACGGCAGAGGACATGGGCTTGCCGGTCGTCGTGCGCCGATCCGCGCGCCGGCTGAAGCTGTATCGGCGCGGCAGCGGCGCCTCATTTTGGAAACGGTCGATTTGATGAAGGAGCAACGGCGATGGAGAAAAGAAGCATCAAAAGGGCAACGCTCGGACGGTTGCCGACATATCTCGAATATCTTCGATCCAGCAGCGAAAGCGAGGCCGTGTCCGCTGGGTCTATCGCTCATGCCCTGGGGTACGGCGAGGTCCTCGTTCGGAGGGATCTGAACCTGGTTTGCAGCGAGGGACGGCCGAAGATCGGATACCCGAGAAAGGCGCTGATCTATGACCTGGAGACGGTGTTGAACGTGTCCGGGAACATCCCGGCGATCCTCGTCGGCGTGGGGAAGCTGGGACGGGCGCTGATGAATTATCGGGGCTTTCGGCAATACGGATTCAGCATCGCCGCCGGGTTCGATCCCGATCCCGGCAAGCAGGATGCTGAAAACGAGGACTGCCCCGTGTATCCGATGGAGCTTCTTCCGGATTTCTGCAGGGAGCACGGCGTTTCCATCGGGATCATCACAGCGCCGGGATCGGCCGCCCAACAGGTGTGCGATCTTTTGACGGAGAACGGCGTCACGGCGATTTGGAACTTTGCCCCCTGCCGCCTGCGCGTCCCGAAAAACGTGACCATGCGACAGGAGAACCTGGCGCTGTCGCTGGCCCATCTCGTTCGCTGCGCAAATGAAGCCAAGGCGTCCTGTGAGGTGTGCGATGACGTTTGACCGGATCATCGCCGTGCGGAACGCCAGGACCGTCTATAAGGACGGCGACCGGGCCATCAAACTGTTTTTGTCGGCCAGGGAGAAGGCGGCGGCGTTCCGCGAAGGCAGCCGCCTGGTCCAGGCGGAGTCCCTGGGCCTGCCGGTCCCGACGCTCCGTGAGATCACCGGCGTGGAGGGCGGATGGGCGATCGTGACGGATTTTATCGAAGGGAAGACCATGGCCCAGGTCCTTCTCGAAGACCCGGAGCAAACGGAAGCCTGCATGGATCTGTTCCTCTCCGCGCAGGAGGACATCTTCAGCCGCCGCTGCCCGGATCTTCCCAGCTTTTCGGAGCAGGCGAGGCGGGCGCTGCTTGCCGCCGATCTATCCGAGACCATGCGGGAAAAGCTTCTGTCCCTCGTGTGGCAGCTGCCGCAGGAGGACACGGTGTGCCACGGGGAGTTCGAACCCTCCAACGTCCTGCTGACCCGGGACGGCGGCGTGTGCTTGCTGGATTGGTCAGAGGCGACACGGGGCCCGAGGAAGGCAGACATGGCGTGGACGTGGCTGCTGCTGCGCATGAACGGCTTTGCCCGGGCGGCGAAGCGGTATCGGGCGGCCAGCAGATGCATGGGCGACCTGGACGAAGACGAGTTCGATCGGTGGGCGGCCCTGGCGGCGGCGGTCCATCTATCCGGGGCCAACGCCCGGCGGCGCAGCTTTCTGCTGTCCTATGTTGAGAACGGTGTAGAGGAGGAGAGGACATGAAGGTTTCCATATGCATCGGGTCGGCCTGTCATCTGAACGGCTCCCGGCAGGTCGTGGAACAGCTGCAGCAGCTGGTGGCGGCCCATGATCTTGACGATCGGGTGGAGCTGGAGGGCAGCTTGTGCAAAGGCAGCTGCGGCAGAGGCGTCTGCGTGATGGTGGACGACGAACGATTCTATGTGCAGCCTCAGAACGTGGAGGAATTCTTTTTGAAAACGATCTTGGCGAGGGAGGAAACATGACGTTTATTACCGTTTGTGTGGGCTCATCCTGTCATCTGAAAGGATCTGAGCGCATCGTGGAGCGGCTGCGGCAGCTCATCAAGGAGCACAGGCTCGAGGACGAGATCGTGCTCTCCGGTAGCTTCTGCTGCGGCAAATGCAACCGAACCGGCGTTACGATCCGGGTGGACGAGGATGAGTTCGTCGGGATCACACCAGAGACGTTCGACGCCTTTTTTGAACAGAACATCCTGTCTCGGATACGGTAAGAGGGGGAAGAGAGATGGCCGATTGTTTGCGCCTCAAAAAATCCAATTGTAAAAACTGCTACAAATGCATTCGCCATTGTCCCGTAAAGTCCATTCGCTTTTCCGCGGGGCAGGCGAACATCATCTCCAACGAGTGCATCCTCTGCGGGCATTGCTTCGTCGTGTGTCCGCAAGGCGCCAAGGAGATCGTGGACGATACGGAGAAGGTGCGCGTCCTGCTGCAGAGCGGGGACCCCGTCTACGTAAGCCTTGCCCCGTCCTTCATCGCCAACTATGACGGAGTCGGGATCGAATCCATGACCCAGGCGCTCCAGACGCTGGGGTTTGCCGGTGTGGAGGAGACGGCCGTCGGCGCAACCATGGTCAAGCGGGAATACGACCGCATGCTGCGGGAGGACGATCGAGACGTGATCATCTCCTCGTGCTGCCACTCCGTCAACCTGCTGATCCAGAAGTATTTCCCGAAGGTGCTGCCAAACCTTGCGGATGTTCTCTCGCCCATGCTGGCCCACTGCGCCGACCTGAAGCGACGGTATCCTGACGCGAAGACCGTCTTCGTGGGCCCCTGCGTCGCCAAAAAGGACGAGGGCGCCCGGTTCTCCCATTTGGTGGACGCCGTGCTGACATTTGAGGAGCTCACGGCCTGGTTCAAGCGAGAAAACATCACGCCAGAGCAACGGATCGTGCCGAACGACGAAAGCAAGGCCCGCTTCTTCCCCACCACCGGCGGCATTCTGAAGACGATGGCGTTGGACGCGCCGAACTATTCCTATTTGGCCATCGACGGCGTCGAAAACTGCATCGCGGCATTGAAGGACATCGAGAACGGAAAGGTGCACCGTTGCTTTATCGAAATGTCCGCGTGCGCCGGAAGTTGCGTGGGCGGGCCGGTGATGGAGAAGTATCACAGAAGTCCTGTCCGGGACTATATGGCTGTGGCATCGTTTGCCGGAAAGAAGGATTTTTCTGTTCCGCAGCCGGAGGTGGAGCAGATTCGAAGAGAGTTCTCGCCCCTGACTACGAACGCCATGCGGCCCAGCGAGCACGAAATCATCGAAATACTGCATCAGATGGGCAAGTTCAAGGCGGAGGACGAGCTGAACTGCGGCTCCTGCGGCTATGACTCGTGCCGGGAAAAGGCCGTCGCCATCTATCAGGGCAAGGCGGATATTTCCATGTGCCTGCCGTTTTTGAAGGAGAAGGCGGAAAGCTTTTCCGACGCCGTCGTGAACAACTCTCCCAACGCCATCGTGGTGGTCAACGAACGCATGGAGGTGCAGCAGATCAACAAGGCCGCCATGGAGTTGATGCATCTGCAGTATTCCTCCGACATCCTGGGGGATAACGTCATTCGGATACTGGAACCGTATCCCTTCATAGAGGTGCAGCGGACCGGCCGCAGCATCTATAACAAGCGGGAATATCTTGCGGAGTACAAACGCTTCGTGGAGCAGACCGTCGTTCGAACCGGCGACAATCGGGGCCTGCTCTGTATCATGCGGGATGTGACCCAGGAGGAAAACGACCGTCGCAGCAAGGAAGAGATCAGCCGGGAAACCATCGAGATCGCGGACAACGTGGTGGACAAGCAAATGCGGATCGTCCAGGACATCGCTTCCCTTCTGGGGGAGACGGCCGCGGAAACGAAGATCGCGCTGACGAAACTGAAGGAGACCATTCTCCATGAATGACCTTTGCGCGGAAATCGGGTATAAAAGCATCAATCATGTGGGGGAACAGCTATGCGGCGACCATGTGGACATCGTGGAGCAGGGTGAAAGCTCCACCGTCATCGTTCTGGCGGACGGCCTCGGCAGCGGCGTGAAGGCCAGTATCCTGTCCACCCTCACGTCCAAGATCATCTCCACGATGATGGCGGCCGGGCTTTCCGTAGAGGAATGTGTTTCCACGATCGCCGCCACGCTTCCCGTCTGCTCGGTGCGGGGGGTGGCCTATTCGACCTTTACAATCATCCACCTCATCGAAAACCAGACTGTGGAGCTGATTCAATACGACAACCCCTTGGTGATCCTCATCCGAGACGGAAAGATCTGCGAGTATCCACGAATGGAAACCAACATCGGCGGAAAGAAGATCCTCCGAACACGGATGCGGCTCAAGGAAAACGACATCTTCGTCGCCATGAGCGACGGCTGTCCCCACGCGGGGCTCGGCGGCATCTACAACTTCGGCTGGAAGCGGGAGGATATCGCCTCCTTCATGGAGGCCGTGTCCACCGCAGGGTACACGGCGAAGGTGCTGGCCGCCATGCTGGTAGACGAATGCAACAAACTGTACGGCGGGGAGCCCGGTGACGACACCACGGCATGCGTCGTGAAAGTGCGCGGCAGAGAGCCCATGAACATTCTGTTCGGTCCTCCCGCCAACCAGGACGACTGCAATCGCATGATGGGTCTGTTTTTCTCCAAGGAGGGCAAGCATATCATCTGCGGAGGAACGACCTCCTCCATTGCAGCGAACTGGCTGCATAAGCCGGTGAACGTGTCGCTGTCTTTTGATCGTGAAAGCGGAGTACCGCCCATAGCCGAGATAGAGGGCGTCGATCTGGTGACTGAGGGCGTCGTCACCATGAGCAAGGTCCTTCAATATGCGAAGGAGTATCTGGGCGGCAATGACGATTACGCCAAGTGGGGCCTGGGCCATGATGGGGCATCCCGCATCTGCCAGCTGCTGTTTGAGGAAGCGACCGACATCAACTTCTATGTGGGACGCGCCATGAACCCCGCTCATCAGAATCCGGACCTGCCTATCAATTTTAACATAAAAATGAACATCGTGGAGGAGCTTTCCAGATGTCTCAAGGAGATGGGCAAACGCGTCAAGGTCAGTTATTTTTGATCTGAGATTAAAAAAAGAAAGCAAAAACAAGGAGGAACCATGGCCAACACCATCGATTTCAAGGTGATCGACGAGATCCTATCCCGCCGTCCGCGAGACGAGCGCTCGACGATTGCAATCCTGCAGGACATTCAGGAAGTGTACCACTACCTGCCGCGCGAGGCGTTTCCTTACGTGGCAAAGGCGATCGGCGTAGGCGAAGCGCGCCTATACGGCGTTGCGACGTTCTATGAAAACTTCTCTCTGGAGCCGAAGGGAAAGTACGTCATCCGCTGCTGCGACGGGACGGCATGTCACGTGCGCAACTCGCTTCCGATCTTAAACCGCCTGCGCGAAACGCTCGGGCTGTCCGAAGAGAAGAAGACCACGGACGATCTGAACTTCACCGTGGAAACGGTCTCCTGCCTCGGCGCATGCGGACTGGCGCCCGTCATGACCGTCAACGGCAAGGTCTATCCCGCCATGACGCCCGAAAAGGCGGATGAACTGCTTTCGGAACTGAAGGCGGAAATCGAAAAGGAGGCATCCGGACATGACGCATAAGCTGCAATCCAGAGAAGAGCTTGCCGCGCTGCGCGCCGC
>Ga0310691_10006920_pt1 | contig 11975 bp, 7 predicted proteins | sample 176DNAGHGlowgp2_FD_203887 | JGI IMG/M metagenome (GOLD analysis project Ga0310691, IMG submission 203887) | Sheep rumen microbial communities from Palmerston North, Manawatu-Wanganui, New Zealand - 1766 DNA GHGlow gp2 (v2) (version 2) | ecosystem: Host-associated > Mammals > Digestive system >... | reverse complement strand
GCCGGCCAGCTGATCGCCCCGGAAGGGGAGGTGAACTTGGGCGTGTCGGTGAACCAGTAGCCGTCGCCGTCCCATCCGCCAAGGTCGCCGTAGCCGTATTTCGTGCGCGACATGTCGATGGCCGAGCCGGCGGTGCCGAGGTTCACCCATGTCGTGGCGTTCGGATCGTGGTCGGCGGCCGCGCCGGCGTTGCGGATGCCGTCGAAGTGGACGGCGGCGCCGGCAACGTAGTCGCCCACGTCGTAGGTCTTGAGCGCGCCCTCTCCAGACGCCGCCGCGTATTGCCAGGTGAGGCGGACAAGCGCGGTCGGGTCGGTGGCCGTGTAGGAGAATTCACCGTTGTGCGTGACGGGGGCGCTCCACGCCGAACCGTTCCACGTTTCGAGCGCATAGCCAGAGAGAACATGGCGCTTGCCGTTCACCGTCTTGCTGGCGGGGGCGGTGAAGGTCTGGCCCTCGGCGTCGATGGCGTAGTGGTAGTCCCGGACGCCCGCGATGGTGAAGGACTCGACGACGTTCGTGACGGGAATCACCGTGATCTCGCGGCCGCGCCCGAAGTAGCGGGCCTCGTCGACCACGCGGTTCCACAGGACCTCCGCGTCCGAAAGGCAGCGGTTGTAGAAGCGGAAGTTCTTAAGCGTGCCCTTGAGCATTTCATCAGTGCGCGGATAATGGCTGCCGAGGCAGAAGCCGTTGTCATATGTCCAGGCCGAGCCTGACTTGGAGGAATCGTAGGCGTGGCCGTAGGAGGTGTCGTTGTAGGCGGCGTCCCACGGCGCTTCCGTGTCGGAAAAGAGCACGCCGTCGTTGACGTTGTTGATGGCCGTCACGTACGAGAACCGGATGGCGGAGGCGCCACGGATCGCGGGCCGCTTCCCAATGGAACCGGAGACGAGATACATCGTATGGGTGACGTTGCCGCCTCCATAGTTGAATTGGCTGCTGCGAATGCCGAGGCTGCAGTAGGACCAGTGGGCGGCATCGTAATCGCACATGATGTAGCCGATGCCGCTCTGGTTGCCGGGCGTGGCTTCCACCAGCGACTGGATCGTGTAGGTCTTCGGAATCGCGAACGATGCAGGTTGGTAGAACGCCGCGCCCTTGTCGAACACGAAGCCCTTGTCCGTCCACGAACCCTTCGCCGCATCGTTGTTCCACGCCGCCTTCGCATTCGCATTGCCCGCTGCCGTAATCGCCGCCGTGCCGTTGGTGCTGTAGCGCGTCATGTCGTAGGTGCCGGGATTGGCGGAGTTCACCCAGGTCATGGCGTTCGGATCGTGGTCGGCGTTCGGGCCGGCGTTGCGGATGCCGTCGTAGTTCACGACGAGGCCGTCCTGGACGTAGTCGCCCACGTCGAAGGCCTTGAAATCGGGATTGTCCCAGTATTTCACGCCTGCAAGGGCGGGAAGCGCCGCCAGGGAGAGGGCGGCGAGAATCGAAGCGGCATGGATGTGTTTCATGTCTTGGTCCTCGGGAATTCTTTTTTCGGGGGCGGGCGGCGCCGCCGAACGGGGCGCATCCTCGCACGCGACTCATTATAGGGGGAAGCGCAAGAAAAAAGTTTCAATTTTGCGAAAAAAATCATCGAGTCCGCTTCCGCCAGTCCCGCATGGAAAGACCCGTGCGGGAGCGGAAGAGGGCGTCGAGCGTGCGGTTGCAGCGGAAGCCGCAGAGCGCCGGGACGGCGCCGATGGCCGTGTCCGTTTCGGCGAGGAGTGCGAAGGCCTTCTCGAGGCGGACGTGGAGGATCTCGTCGAGGACGGAATGCCCGGTCGCCTCGCGGAAGCGCATCTCGAAAAGGCGCCGGGAGCCCGGGAAGCGGGCAGCGAGGTCGCGCGCCGCGAGGCCGTCGCACGCCTCGCGCCGGATCGTCTCCACGGCCTTCAGGATCCACGGTTCGCGGCGGCCGCGCCCGCCGGTCGACTGGCGGCGGACGACGAACAGCGGGCCGAGGACGGAGGTCTCGGCGCCCGGGCGGCCGTCCCGCGTCCGGTAGTTCGGCGAAAGCGCCGCGGCCGCCAGCCAGCCCTCGCGCTCGAAGTCGAGCTGGATGGACGAAATCGGCGGGTCGGCGCGTTCGCAAAGCTCCGGGAAGTTGTCCACCGAGAGGAGCGTCAGGCTGCGGGGGATCGGACGCCCGGCGGCGCGCGCGGCGCGAGCGACCCGCACCGCCACTTCGTCGCTTACGGCGAAGACGGCGCAGCGGTCCGGAAGCCCCGCGAGCCACGGCGCGAGCCGCTTCTCGAACGATTCTCCCGATTCCGGCCGGAAGCGCGGCCGGGCGGGGAACGCGAAGCACTTCGCCCCGGCGGCGGTGGCGGCGGCCCGGAAGGCGGCGGCGCGCTGCCGCGACCAACGAAGCGGATTGTGGTGGCCCACGACGGCGTAGCAGGGCGGACGGATGGCGGAAAGGTCGCGGAACGCCGTGGCGGCGATGGCGGCGTGGTCGAAGACGAAGTTCGGCTTGCTTCCCGCCAGGCGGGACGGATAGCCGACGTAGCTCACGGGAACGCCCCGGAAGAAGCGGGGCGGCAGGTCGCCGTGGCGGGCGATGCCGTCGACGACGCAGCCGACCGGACGATACCGCCGCAAGAGGGCGGGCAGCGCCGCGGCGGAGGCGTCGTCGCGGGACACCGCCACGGCCTCCCAGCCGCGCGAGGAGCAGTAGCGCCGGATGCCGTCGAACTTGGCGGCATGGCTCGGCGAGCTAGCGATCATCGAAAGGTACAGGACCGTGCCGGGCGGTCCGGCGTTCCGGCCGCGGGGGCCGGCGGACCCGCCGGCGGGGAGTCTGGAGGAATGGACCTGCACGGGCGGAATCCTACCAGAACCCCGCGCGCCCCGCAACGCCGGCGCGACCGCTACGATTCCAAATCGGGGCGGCACGGGCGGGGCGTGTTGACAGCGATCCGGGCCTGGAACATAATCTGAGGCCGTCCTGTTTCCCCATCGACGAACACTTCCCCATGAACATTCCCCTGACCTTCTTCTGGCCCTTCAACGTCTCCGATCGCCGCGTGCAGGAGTCCGTGCTGCGGCAGTTCGCCGAGGCCGGCGCCGACGGCGTCAACTTCAACCCGTCCGACATGCGCGCGATGATGGGCGACCCCGGCGAGATCCTCCGCTGGAAGCGGATGCTCGCCAACGCCGGCGTGTCGTTCCGCGACGCCCATGCGCCCTACGGCACGCTGCAGGACCTGAGCTGCCCCGTGCCGGAGCTCTTCCCGCACATGGTGGAGATGCACGCGCACTGCCTCCGCCTCTGCGCGGAGTTCGGCGTGGGCTCCAGCACGATCCACGTGGGCCGGCCGACGTCCTTTTGCACCGACACCGCCGTCCTGCACGCAAACCTCCTCCGCGCGCTGGAGCGGCTCCTGCCCGTCGCGGAGGAGTGCCGCTGCGTGATCTGCATCGAGAACATCTGGGACCCGAACAACACGGCCGGGATGCTGCTCGACGCGATCGAGCGCTTCCGCTCGCCGTGGCTCGGCGTCTGTTGGGACAGCGGCCACGCGCAGCTCTCCCGCTCCGACACGCCGGACGTTCCCGAGCAGGCCGGCCGCGAGTCCTGGCGCAACAACGGCTGGCCGGACGGCCCCGCCGAGTGGAGCGACACGGGCGACTACCTCCGCCGCCTGCTGCCGCACATCGTCACCTGCCACCTGCATTCGAACGACCGCGTCCTCGACCGCCACTGGCTCCCGACCGACCCGCGCGGGAAGACGGACTGGGCCGCGGAGATGCCGATCCTGCTCTCCGCCCCACGCCTGCTGCAGCTCCAGAACGAGGCGAGCGTGAACCCCGAGAACCCCTTCACGGTCCGCGAGCACGTCGAATCGCTCCGGTCGCTCGTCGAGCGCTTCGGAGCCCCGGCCGCCGCCGCGACCTGATCCCGACCGCCCGGTTCCCGTGGACGCCCCCTGCCTCCTCTACGCGCCGGCCGCGCCGGGCGACGCCATCGTCGAGGCGGAAGTCGCCGGCGTCCGGCGGTTCGCCGCCGCGCGGGGCTGGGAGGTCCGCCCGGTCGCCGCCGACACGCCGGAGACGGTGCGCGACGCGATCCGGCGCGTCCGCCCCCTCGGCTGCATCGTGAACCTCTCCAACGACCGCCGCGACCTCCCGCCGTCGCTGTTCCGCGGCCTCCCGCTGGTCTACGTCCATCCGCCGCACGCGAGGCGCCGGCGCGGCGTTCCGTTCGTCGCCCGCGACAACGAGGCCGTCGCGCGCTTCGCCTTCCGCGAACTCGCGTCGGGGCGCCCCGACGCCTTCGCCTTCGTCGGTTCGCGCTACAACCGCGCCTGGTCGCGCGAGCGCGAGCGCGCCTTCCGCGCCCTCGCCGCCGCAGCGGGGAAGCCGTGCGCCGTCTTCCCGCCGCGTCCGACGGAGCCCGACGCGCCGCGCGCCGCGCGCCTGGCGGCCTTCGCCGCGTCGCTTCCGCGGCACGCCGCCGTCTTCTGCGCCTCGGACGTGACCGGGGGGGAGTTCCTCGCCGCCTGCCGCACCGTCCGGCGCGCCGTCCCGCGCGATCTCGCCGTCGTCGGCGCCGACAACGTCGTGGCGCTCTGCGAAAGGCTCCGCCCTTCGCTCACGAGCGTCCAGGTGGACTTCGAGCGCACCGGCTACGTCGCCGCGCGGATGCTCGCGGCGGTGGCGTCCGGCGACGTCGCGGCCGACGGCGCCGCCGTCCTCATCGGACCGCTCCTCGTCGTGCGCCGCGAATCCACGCGCGGGCGCGGTCGCCGGGAGCCCCGCATCGCCGAGGCCGTCGCGATGATCCGCGCGGAAGCATGCACCGGACTCGACGCCGCCACGCTCGCCGCGCGCTTCCCCGGCTCGCGCCGGCTCTTCGAGATGCGGTTCCGCGAGGCGATGGGGCACAGCGTCCTCGACGAAATCCTCGAGGTGCGCCTCGAAACGGCGAAAAGCCTTCTCGCCCACGGGAAGGTCTCGCTCTCCGCCCTGGCGGCCTTCTGCGGGTTTTCCGGCTATCCGGCGCTGCAGAAGGCGTTCCGCTCGCGAACGGGCCTGACGATGTCCGCCTGGCGCAAGCGCCATTTCGCGTAGAAAGTTTTCGCAAAAGTTTATTTTTCCGCCCCGCGATATGCTACAATCGTTCGCGGGTCTTGGGACAAGGGACTCCGGACATTCCGGAGGATCCGGGCATCCCGGCCGACCCTTCAGGGCATCACCGACCATGAAATTCATCCGCACAGCTCTCCTCGCCGCCGCCTTCGCTGCGCTCGCCGTCCCGACGGCGGTCCTCGCCGAAAACGTCATCACGGCCGAACCCGACGCGTTCCTCGACTACATCGAGGCGACAGGCTCGCAGTACATCGACACCGGCGTCAACGCCGAAACCGGACTCAAGGCCCGCATCGACTTCGCCTGGGCAAGCGGGAACATCAGCGGCAAGGACTGGTCGCTCCTCGACGCCGCGATCGACAACACCGTCTCGGACAAGCGCACTCGCTTCCTCATGTGCCACCTGTACGGCGGAGGCGGCAAACCGTACTTCGGCTACGGCGTCAAGCAGCGCAAGAACCCCGAAGGCTCGTTCCCGTTCGTCCTCCAACGGAAATCCTGACATGAAAACGTCGCTCGCACTCGCCGGCCTGCTCGTCGCGGCCGTTTCCGCCCGGGGCGCAGATCCCGGCGCCGCGATCCCGCCGCCGCCCGTCGCGCGCGTCGCCCTCGTCGGGGTCGACGGCCTCGGCGTCCGCAACATCCCGTGGGACGCGATGCCGAACCTCGCCCGCCTGCGCGACGAGGGGCTCTACGCCGTGGGGCGCTGCGGCTACCCCACGCTCTCCGCGCCGAACTGGACGTCGGTCTTTTCCGGCGTCCCGATCGAGCTGCACGGCGTCCGCGACAACTCCGGCGCGCCGAAGGTCGAGCCGTGGCGCTTCGCCCCGGCCCTGCCCGACGTCTTCTCCGAAATCCGGCGCCAGGCGCCGGACGCCTTCACCGTGAGCGCCTACCCCTGGAAGGGGATCGGCTGGTGCCATGCGACCAACGCCGTGAGCGAGACGCGCCTCTTCGGCGGAACGGCCGACCAATACGCGAAGCGCGACGCGGCCGCCGTCGACTGGGCGCTTTCCTTCCTGCCCCGCAATCCCCGGCTCGCGCTCTACTACCAGGGCCAGGTCGATTCGGCCGGCCACCGCTTCGGATGGGGCAGTCCGGAATACACCAACGCCTGCCGCAACGTCGACGCCAACCTCGGCCGCCTCGTGGAGGCCCACAAGGCCGCCGGACTGTGGGAGGACACCGCCTTCGTCTTCGTCGCCGACCACGGCGGCCACGACAAGACGCACGGCGACGCCTCGATGGTGTGCTTCGAGGTGCCGTTCCTCGTCGCCGGCCCCGCGACGAAGGGACTGCGCCTGCGCGAGCCGGTCGTCCTCGCCGACACCGCTCCGACGATCCTCGCCCTCCTCGGGCTCGACGTTCCCGAAGCCATGCGCGGTCGCCCGGCCGCCGCGGCATCCGCCCCTTCCCGCTAGCCCGGACCGACACCGCCCCTCCCGACATGAAAGCACTCCTCCTTTTCGGCCTTCCGTTTCTCCTTGCGCTTGCGGGGCCGGTTGCCGCCGCCGCGCCCGCCGCAACCGCCTGGGACCTCGATCCCGTCGCCTGGCGGCGGGACGCGGACGGCGCCTTCCTCTCCTCCCACACGGGCCGCGCGCTCGCGCCGGCGCCGAAGGGCCGCCGCGTCGTCGTGACCGCCCGCGTCACGCCGGAGCGGACCTCCGATCCGGAGTATTCCTCGATGGGCGTCGGCGTGTTCGACGACCTCGACCGCTACTGGAACTTCGCGGTCCTCAAGGGGCCCGACGCCAAGGGCGCCTGGCACCGCTACGAGATCAAGGCGATGTCCGAAGGCGTCTGGGGCGGCGAAGAGACGCGGATGGACCGCACCGTCAACAAGCGCAGCGCCGAATGGAGCTGGGGGCAGGCCGTCGACCTCGCGCTGTCGTTCGCGCCGGACCGCGTCGAGGGCGTCGCCCGCGACGCCAAGACGGGCGCCGAGCTCTACCGCGGCGTCCTCGTCCCGAGGAACGGTGCCGAGCTTCCCGTTCCCGCCGGGCGCCCGTGTCTCTTCGTCTCCGGCGACCTGCGCGGCCGCGTCGAGAACGTCGAATGGACCGTCGAGGACGAAGTCCCCGAGCAGACGCGCGCGTTTCCCGCCTACCGGCCCGTCGGCCCGGACACGGGCCTGCGCGGCACCGCGACCGGCTTCTTCCACATGGAGAAGATCGACGGCCGCGACTGGGCGGTCGACCCGCTCGGCCGCGCCACGGTCCTCGCCGGCACCGACTGGTGCAACCCGCAGGGCTCGATGTGCGAGAAGCTTGGCTACCGCCCCTACGGGCGCTGGGTGAGCGAGCACTACCCGTCCGTGGACGCGTGGGCGGAGGAGACCGCCGCGCGCCTCGGTGCGTGGGGCTTCACCTTCCTGCCCTGCGGGAGCGACGCCTCGATGCGCTACCGCACGCTCGCCCACGCGAACGCGGCGGACCGGCTCTACTTCTCGCACCGCCTCTGCGTCGCCGATTCGGACTGGTGCATCGCCGAATACAAGCGCTCGCCCTGCACCGCGTTCCCCAACGTCTTCCACCCGGAGTTCCAGGCCGCGTGCGACTGGTGGGCGCGCCAGCGTTGCGCCCCCAACCGCGACGACCCGTGGCTCGTCGGCTACTTCATCGACAACGAACTGGCCTGGTGGGGCGACGTGAGCGAGAACAAGGCCGGCGGCCTCTTCGACGCCGTGGCGAAGAAGCCCGACGCCCACCCCGCCAAGCAGGCGCTGCTGGCCTTCCTCGCCGAAAACGGGGGGGCGGGGGGCGCCGACCCCCGGTCGTTGGTGACCGCCGCCACCCCGGCGCAGAAGCTCGCCTTCCTCCGCCTCATCGCGGATAAATACTTCTCCGCCGTGACCTCCGCCATCCGCAGGGCCGACCCGAACCACATGGTGCTGGGCTGCCGGTTCGCGGGCGGCCCGAAAGGCGTCGACCCGGTCGTGATGGAAGTGGCCGGCAAGTACTGCGACGTCGTGTCCTTCAACCACTACCCGTGGGTCGACCTCGACGAAGGCGCCGTCTACGACTCCCGCGCCAACCGCGTACCGGCCGCCGACCTCTACCGCGCCGCGCACGAACGGGCGAAGAAGCCGCTCCTCCTGACCGAATGGAGCTTCTCGGCGCTCGACACCGGGCGGCCCTGCACCTACGGCGCCGGGCAGCGCTTCCTGACGCAGGCCGAGCGCGTGGCCGCGGCGGAGACCTATGTCCGCACGCTGCTCTCGCTGCCGTTCTTCGCGGGCTACTCCTACTTCCGCTGGGTCGACCAGCCCGCGCTCGGCATCAGCAAATACTTCCCCGAAAACACCAACTACGGCCTCGTCTCCGAGACCGGCGTCCCCTACGAGGGGCTCACGGAGATGTTCACGCGCGTCCATGGCGCCGCGGCGGCGCTGCGGGGGGCGACACTCGTGGCTGAAGCCCCGAGCACAGAACCGACTGCGGCCAAACCGCGCACCAAACCGCCAGCGGCCTCCCCCTCGGAGCGCGAGCGCTTCTTCGCCGCGGCCCGCGAAGCCGGTTCTGTGCCCGGGACTTCAGCCCCGGGTCCGGTCGCCTTCGCCCGCGATGGCGACCGCTGGACCCTCTCCAACGGCCTCGTGCGCCTCTCCGGCCGCATGGGCGGGAAGTACATGGCCGACGAGATCGCCTACGGCGGCGCGCCGGCCGTCGGGCGCTGGGGCGCGCTGCTGCAGGGCCTCCACGACGGCATCCCGTACTGGGTCGACGCGACCCGCGTCACCGACGTCTCGTTCGAGGCCGACGAGGCGACCGGCATCGGCTCCGTCACGATTCGCGCCGAGGGCGGCGCCAAGGCGGGCGTGGCGGGCGGATCCGTGCCCGAGGGCGTGCGCTTCGCCTTCACGCACCGCCTCTCGCTCGCGCCCGGCTCCGCGGAGGTCCTCGCCGAAATCCTCTCCCTCGAGAACACGGGCCCCGAGCCCTTCGAGACGACGTTCCTCTTCATGCGGCCGTTCGCCGTCGAGAAGGAGCCGCAGCAAACGCGCAGCGTGCCCAACCTCTGGAAAGGCCCCGTCGAGGGCTACTGGCTGCTTTCGGACGGGTCCCGGTGGGGGATCGAGTCGCATGACCCGGGCGTGATGAAGGCGTCGCTCTGGCGCAAGGAGGGAACGACCTCGCAGCACCCCGACGTGCGGTGCCGGGAAAGCGGCCCGTTCGTCCTCGCGCCGGGCGCCGCCTACCATCCGGGCGTCCCCATGGCCGCGCGGATCCGGTTCCAGCCTCAATAAGTCTACTGTTTTCATACGAAGCGGCGCGTTTATGGTTGCGCCGCGTTCGCGCGGGGCAATATACTCCTCTTAAAAGGGGCGGTTTCGCCCTTTTTGCGTCCGTTCACCGCTCAAAAACCGGCATTCTCCCATGAAGAGCCCACTCCTCTCCGCGGCGTTCGCCGCCGTCGTTCTCCCGCTCGCGGTCCAGGCCGCGACGCACCAGGTTGCCGCACTGTCCGACCTGGCCGGCGTCAACAAGGCCCTCCGCGTCAAGGCGGGCGACACCGTGTCGCTCCCCGTCCTCTCGGAAGGATCCTACAAGGTCACCAACGCGCGCTACGCCGAGCTCGGGCAGGACGGCGCGACGCTCACGATCCTCGAGCCGGGCATGCTCGGCGTCCAGCAGCTCGCGGCGGACGGCACGACGATCGTCACGACCGGCGCGATCCTCGTCGTGCCCGACGCGATCGGCAGCGGCCGCGTGTTCGTCTGGAACCCGACCCACTGGGACTCCGCGAACTGGTGCACGTCCGAGTCTCCGGTCTGGACGATCGTCGAGGGCGAAGGGACCGCCTCGGACTACCCGTGCCGCCCGAACGACATCGCGATCCTGCCGCGCTACGGCGACTGGGCCTACGAGATCAACGTCTCGCAGGACATCTCGCTCGGCGGGCTCATGATGGGCTCCTACATGCTCGACAAGAACATGTGGGACTACAAGTACACGATCCGCGGCAAGGACGGGGCGGCGTCCACGATCACGTTCTCGCGCACGGACGGCGAGCCCGCCTGGATCCAGTTCTGCCCGAACGGCAACTCGACGGGCGACACCTTCTGGCAGATCCGCCCGTCGTTCGGCGAGTCCGGCCGTCCGATCGTCCTGCGCTGCGCAAGCGACGTCGATCTCGACCTCGGCTGGGACGGCACGGACTCCCGCGCAACGCTCGCGCGGCTGCTCCTCGGGGAGGGCTGCACTCTCAGCATCGACGAAGACCGCACGTTCACCGTCACGCACGGCAGCCCGCGCCAGGACGGCGCCTTCTTCAGCAACATCGAATTCAAGGGCGCCATCGCCGGCGCCGGCACGTTCGCCAACCGCAGTCCCGCGGCCGTGCGGTTCGACGCGAACGGCACGGCCTTCACCGGCCGCATCGTCGAGGCCGGTTCCGGGCGCGACAGCTACGACCGCAACGCCCAGACGTTCTTCCTCGACTCGGACACGCTCGACAACGCCGCGCTGACCGTGGAAGGGTATGTCACGCGGCAGACCTATCGCGACTTCCTGCCCGCCCAGGCCGCCGGCTACGCGCGCTTCGGCATGGACCACACCTGGCCCGGCCAGAACGAGATCGGCAACCGCCTCCCCGGCCGCGCCGTCGTCCTGAACGGCGGCCGGCTCGAGCTCCATCCCGAGCAGCAGACATGGAGCGAAGGCGCCAAGGTGCGCTATGAGACGGACTTCCTCGCCGTCTCCAACGGCTTCAGCTACGTCGATGCCAATGGACGGGGGGATACGGCCTCTCCCGAGGTGGCCGTCTCCATGGCGGACGGCCTCCACGCGAACAACGCCACGCTCTACCTGCGCAGCAACCGGATGTGGATCAACCACCACGAGTATTGCGAGCGCATCACGCTTTCGTTCCCCTGGATGAAGAACGAACTCGTCGGAGGCATCATCCCGTGGTTCGCCTCCCATGACAACCATCCCGAATACGGCGACTGGATGGCCATGCGCTTCCCGTCGGTCGACGAGGACGGATTCCTCTACATGCCCAACTATCCGTCCGGAGACCTCTCGGGCTTCGCGGCGGGCGCCAACGCCTTTTGCGACGGGACTAGCCTCCGCCTGACCGAGGACCTGACGGTCAACTCCCTGACCGTCCAGAACTCCTGGAACGGTGATAGGAAAATCGGCACCGACAGGACGCTCACCATCTCCTCGGGCGGACTCATTCTCAACGGGAACACACGGATCGGCGAAAACGACTGGAACCATACCGAACCCGCCGCCGACTGCGGCACCCTCGCGTTCGGCGCCAAGGCCTACGTGTGGGCGAACAGCCAGAACGCCGCCAATCCCAACATCATCATGGCGACCATCGTCGCCCCCTACGGCTTCGTCTGCGCCTATCCGGGCTACCTGCACCTCGTCGGCGACCAGACGGGCATCGACGGCGAGATCGTCATCAACGCCGGCGAGCTCACGCTGGGCAGCGGGCGGAACATGAACGGCGTCGACCTCGACCTCGGCTGCACGATCGACGTCCCGGTGCGCCTTGTCGGCGGCGGGGCCAAGCTCATCGTCCGGAAGGCGGGGTCCCTCGATCCGACGCAGCCCATCTTCTTCGAGGACATCGGCGGCTACGCCGGCACGATCGAGCTTCCGGCCGGCGAAGAGCGGTGCCGCGAGTGCTACGTGGACGGCGTGACGATCCCGCGCGGCACCTGGGGCGCCACGGGCTCCGGCGCCGAGCACATCGACGACGCGCACTTCGCCGGCACGGGCGTGCTCAAGGTCGCCCGCGACAACCTCGTCCGCCCCACCTTCCTCCTGATCCACTGACGGTCGCCCGGAAGGGCTTGCGGACAACTCGAGCCAGCGGCTCAAGTTGTCCGGGATCCGCCGCTACTGCGCGACGCGCGGGTGGGAGGCGCGCCCGCA
>Ga0310691_10006919_pt1 | contig 11976 bp, 9 predicted proteins | sample 176DNAGHGlowgp2_FD_203887 | JGI IMG/M metagenome (GOLD analysis project Ga0310691, IMG submission 203887) | Sheep rumen microbial communities from Palmerston North, Manawatu-Wanganui, New Zealand - 1766 DNA GHGlow gp2 (v2) (version 2) | ecosystem: Host-associated > Mammals > Digestive system >... | reverse complement strand
TACAGTAAAGATAACGAAAAGGTGATTCTTCGTGGAATCAACCATATGTTTATTTGGACAGACCGCGAAGGAAAGACCATTCCCGAAATAGCCAAGACGGGAGCCAATTGCGTAAGAATCGTTTGGAATACCCGCGGCCGCGTGAGCGACCTCGACAACATTATTGCGCAGTGCATTTCTAATGGAATGATTCCCATTCCCGAAATTCACGATACCACGGGTAACTGGGAACGCCTGGGCGATGCTGTCGATTTCTGGCTCCGCGAAGAAACGGTGCAGATGATTTCGAACCATCAGCAGTACTTGATTCTGAACATCGGTAACGAACCGGGTGCAGAATCCAAGTCCGCAGACGAATTCTTCACCGTCTATAATTCCATTGTCACCAGGATGCGCGCCGCCAACATCCGCATTCCGCTGATGATTGACGCCGACCAGTGGGGCCAAAGCGAAAAGAATTTGCTTGAAGTTGGCCCCAAGCTTTTGCAGGCCGATCCGGAACACAACCTTTTGTTCTCGCTGCACATGTGGTGGCCCTCGGAACGTCACGATCCGAAAGCTACGGGCTACGCTACCGTTCAAGACCGAATCCGCGGCGTACTCGAAGCCTCCGTCGAAAAGAATTTGCCGCTGATCGTAGGCGAATTCGCTCCTGTTGCCGCTGGCGATGTCAAGGAAATCCCGTATAAGTTCATTATGGCCGAAGCCGAACGCCTGAGCATCGGCTGGCTCGCCTGGAGCTGGGGGCCGGGTAACTTCGACAGCCCCGAAATGGATATGACAGTCCACAGCTCATTCAATACCCTGGTGGGCTGGGGCAAGGAAGTCTGCGTCGATAACCCAAACGGCATCCAGAACACGAGTGTCATTCCGACATTCATTCAAGAGAAGAATTTTGATACAGGCTCCCAGGCAATCGATGCAAACCTGATACAAAACGGCGATTTTTCTGCTGACGAACCGCTAACCAACTGGCAAGTGGACTTCTGGGGCGGCAAGGCCGACGTCAAGGTCACGAACGGCGTTGTCCGTTTTGACATCAAGAAGGCGGGCAAGGAATCCTGGAACCTGCAGTTCAAGCAGAAACTTTCGCTCCGCGAAGGTATCACCTACATTTTCAGCATGCGCGCCAAGGCCGACAAGCCCCGCACCCTGAATGTGAATATCAAGCGAGATTCCGAAGAATATACGCCCTACGCCAACGGCCGTATCCTGGACTTGAGTACCAGCTGGCAGAGCTTTAGCTGGAAGTTTACCATGAAAGAAGATTCGGACCCCGATGCCTTGTTGATTTACGATATGGGCGGGGTACCGATTTCTTGGGAACTCAGCGATATTTCGCTTGTGCAGGCCCGCAGCGTAGAAGACCGCCTCAACCGAACCTTCCAGCGCAATGTGCAGAAGAATTCGGGCTATTTTAACGCCCCGAATGGCCCCTGGGAATTGCATTTGTATTCCACCAAGGGTGAGCTTCTGGAGGTGCTCGACAAGGGGCGCGGTGGCGAAGGCATGCGCCAGTACCCCAAAATCGAACGCAGCGGAATCATGGTCGTAAAGGACCTGTCCAAATAGCGTTTCACCTGTGAATATTCCAATTTGAAATAAAAAAACTCCCATTTTTTTTTACAAATAAAGCACTTTTTCTTTGAAAAAGTGCTATTATAATACACAAAGAAGGATAATGTCACAGACATAATACACATGGAGGGCTGTTAATATGGATCTACAGGATTATGTCAATCATTTCGACTCAATGACCTGTATCATATCTGTCGAAAAAAAATCAGACGGGTCTTACGGGAAAATACGAATCGAAGTGGGAAATCCTGCATATGTTGCTTCTTTTGACAAAGCAAACGCCCCCATAGCCATGAAAGACGAGAATGGATTTGTTCCCGGATGTGAATACACGACCTATCTCCCGAAGGATTTAAACTTTGAACATTTTGTTGTAGCCAGCGCAGTCAACAAAAAACCAATGCACGCCTATATCCACCCGGACCGTTTCCCCATTTGGTTCAACATTTTCAGCCTTCCATTAAATATTGACGATCCTGACAAGTATTACTGTACCTACACCCAAGAACTCTCGACCGAAGCAAATACAGAACAGATGACGAATTTGTCTGCCAAGGCAACATCGCAAGTCTTGCAGACCTGCATCAAGCTTCGTAGTTCTACGAATTTCCTGAAAACGATGGATGAAATCATCCATGATATTCGCACCGCTTGCGAAGCAAGCTATTGCTGCGTCATGCTTACTGATTTTAAAGAAAGGACCTGCAGTCTTTTAAGCGAAGATATTGCAGTCGGCGTGCCGCAACATTCTCTCAAAAATTTTTTGGACGATTCCTTCATTGAATACGCCGAAAGTTGGCTTAAAACCATTGACGGAAGCAATTGTCTAGTCATTCAAGACGAAAACGACATGAAGGAAGTCAAGCTGCGCAATCCCAATTGGTACAGGTCGTTAAAAAGCGCCGAAGTGGAAAGCCTTGTTCTGTTCCCGCTTCAGTACAATGGCGAGACGGTCGGATTCATTTGGGCAACCAACTTCGACACCAAGGATACCGACCGCATTAAAGAAACTCTTGAACTTACGACATTCTTCATAGCCTCAGAAATTGCCAACTATCAACTTCTACAGCGCCTTGAAATGCTGAGTTCGACAGACTTGTTGACGGGAGTCCTGAACCGTAACGCTATGAACAACCGAGTTCTCCGTATGGTTACCGGTCGCGAGCGCAAGCCTGAATCGATTGGCATTGTCTTTGCCGACTTGAACGGGCTCAAACCTGTTAACGACAAGGAAGGCCACAACGCAGGAGACTGCCTGCTGAAAGAAGCCGCCTTGATTCTCAAGTTGTCGTTCGAAGGGTGTGAAATTTACCGAGCCGGTGGCGACGAGTTCGTGATTATCGCCTTGGACAAACCTAGAAAAGAGATTGAATCGCGCGTCGAAAAAATCCGGAAGGACTCGGCGGACCCCCAAAATGTCAGCTTTGCGGTAGGATTTTACTATGATGACAAGGGTGGCGACATCCGTGTTGCAATGCGCGAAGCCGACGCCCTTATGTACGAAGACAAAAAACAATACTACGATCGATTCCCTGAATTAAGACGAAAATGAAAAAAGAAGAATTGCAAAAATTCGTTGAATCTTTTCCGACTATGACGAGTATTCTATCGGTAGAAAAGCGTACCGATGGAAGTATCGGGACTATCCGCATCGAAGCGGGTAACCAAATCTATATCAAGTCCATGGAAAGAAAAGACGAGGACGGCAATTCCGTATTCACCCAGACTTTTGTTCCGGGCTCCAATTATGAACGGTACATGGAAAAGGAACTGAACTTCGAGAAGTTCGTTTACCAGAGCGCCATTCTGCATAAGCCGGTTCATGCCTACATTCGCCCGGAACGCTTTAATTTTTGCATCAATGAATTCTTGATGCCCGTCGATGTCGAAGACGACGAAAAGGGCTATTGCGTCTTTACCATTGAAATCCAGCCCGAAGAAGACCTTGACACCTCCACAAGGCTTTCTTCTGAAATTTCGCAAAACGTGCTCAAGGCATGCATCAAGCTGCGCGGTTCAAAGGATTTCAGGAAAACCATGGACGAGGTGATTGAAGACGTTCGCACCATTTGCAAAGCGAGCACCTGCAGTGTTCTGTTGACCGACTTCAAGGAGAGAACCTGCTCCATTTTGAGCTGTGCCCGAAGGCAAGGAATGCCTCTGCTAGATCTTGATAGGGTATTCAACAACGAATATATCTATATCGCGGAATCCTGGATTGAAATACTTAAGGGAAGCAATTGCCTGATTATCCAGAACGAAGCGGATATGGAAATTATTCGCCAGAAAAACCCGGACTGGTACAAATCGTTGACAGATGCCTGTGTCAAAAGCATTGTCCTGCTGCCATTGACGAACAATGACGAATTTATCGGGTTCATTTGGGCGACAAACTTTGATACCTCCAGAGTCCTGCGCATTAAGGAAACCCTTGAACTGGTGACCTTCTTTATTGCCTCTGAAGTGGCCAGCTACAAGTTGGTGCAGCGCCTTAGGTTCTTGAGCAATGAAGACCTCCTGACTGGCGTGAATAACCGAAACGCCATGAACAACAGGGTGCTTCAATTTGTAAGTGGCGAAGTCAACTACAGGACGATTTCCGTGGTTTTTGCAGACTTGAACGGTCTTAAGCCCATTAACGATAACGAAGGTCACAATGCCGGCGACGCCCTCTTGAAGAGCGCCGCAGAAATCTTGAAGCAGACCTTCTCGGATTGTGAAATCTACCGTGCAGGTGGCGACGAATTTGTCGTCGTGGCAATCGATGTTCCCAAGGAAAGCCTTGAAGCTAGAGTCGAAACGCTCCGCAAAAAATCCAAGGTCAAGGGCAACGTGAGTTTCGCTATCGGGTACTACCACGACGAAAACGGGGGAGATGTACGTAAGGCGATGCGCGAAGCCGATGCCCTCATGTACGAAGACAAGAAAGAGAACTACGCCCACAGCCGCGGTTAAAACACAAGACCGGGCTGGCTGCAAAATAGTAGGATATTACCATTGGCCAGCCCTCTTGCAACCACGCCTCGTTAATACGAGGCGTTTGTTGCTCACAAAGACCGCTCGGCTCTATCGCATAAACAGGAATGTGATATCACCTCGCTCTCGCAACCGCCCCAGCTTAGCGCCTGGGGCTTTGTTGCTCACAAAAGACCGCAAAAAAGCAATTTCAATGACTTGTATCATCTTTTTTTGCAGGTTTGTATCATAGAAAATTAGTCGAATTTAATCAAAATCAGTAATTTACACATTTTTTAAAAGAAATTTTGACTTTTTGTATCATAGCTTATTGACTTTGTTAAGAAAAGATTATATATTAAGGAACATGAAACCCGTAATGGAATACACCAGCTACCGCGTCTATATTCGCGACTTTTACGCCGAGCGCAAGGAGCGCAGCGGTTTTACTTGGCGCGATTTTGCAAAAGCGGCAGGGTATTCTTCGCCGGTGTTCTTGAAATTGGTTTGCGACAGTAAGGCAAACTTGAGCGAAGCGGGCATCGAACGCGTCGCTTCGGCCATGGGACTTGTCGGTGTCGACTTGCAGTATTTTAGACTTCTTGTGGAATTCAACCAAGAAAAGTCTTCCATCGCCAAGAAAAAAATTTTTGCTGAATTACGCAAGATTGCCAACGAAAACGCTTTTGCACTTGTCGGTGAAGATCAGTACGATTATTATGGCAGCTGGTTGAATCCGGTTCTTCGCGAAATGGCCCCGCGCCTAAACGGCGCGACCCCCGCCCAAATGGCGGGGGAGCTCGTCTTTGATAGCGACGCATCTCATGTCAAAAATTCGCTGAAATTACTGGAAAAGAACGGACTTCTTGTCAAAGACGAGCAGGGCCGTTACAATCAAAATTCTCGTTCGGTAACCACAGGCAACCTTGATGTCACCTCGCTGGCCATCCGCGAAATGCATCGCCAAATGGGCGAGCTCGGCGTGCAAAGCCTCGACCAGGTTCCTGTTAAAGAACGCGATATTTCCGGCCTTACAATCGGTATTTCCGAAACTGCTTTTGAAAAGATCACGAAGGAAATCGCCGATTTCCGTCGCCGCATCAGCTCCATCGTCATGGAAGATTCTGGCGAAGAACGAGTTTATCGTCTGAACGTGCAGCTGTTCCCCCTCACACGCACTTTGCCGAAGGAGGAACGCCATGCTTAAGATGTTTAAAATAGCTAGCCGTATTGAACTTTGGGCGCTCGCCTCTGTCGCATTCACTATGTCGGCATGTGGAGTCTTTTGGGCCGGCGGCGTTGACGAAGAAACAAACACCGTTGCAGCTGCTGATCCCGAATTAGGAGTTTCGGAGGAAAACACAAACAATGCGTTACAAGATACAGATCCCATTGTCGACTCCGCCCAAAACTCCATTCACATAGCCCCTCCTTCCGGTCATAATTATATCATAGTACACGATATAGATACGTGTCATGTAACACCCTCTGAGCCCACCCCGATAAATGACAAAGAAATAGACAATACCCAAACGTTTGTCGGCAAGTTGAACAATACCAACGGTGAACCTATTGACATCACGATCATGGCTTCTGACAAAAGCATAACGACAAAAACCGATGGAGCCGGTTATTTTAAACTGGAGGAACTTCCCCTTGGAACATACCAGATGATTGTATCCTCCGGCAATTCCGACGGTGTAGCATACCTGCTGACGATTGGAGCTAACGCGGATTTGCTTGGACCGGTACCGTCTTCAGCAATTTCCCTCGTTGACACCTCCGACTTCAATGAACCCGAATTGCAGACATTCGTATATAAAGACGAACCGGCCACCGGCAATCCTGTTCCACCTCCGAATCCGGAACCTGATCCGGAACCTGATCCAGAATCCTCGGATTCTAACGGTGCGACTGACGGCGGACACAGTTCTTCGAGTCAAATAGAATATATGGGGCACCTCGATTCGCTTGCGGGTGTTCCCTCCAACGATTTGCCTCATGAATCCGACTACGGCACCATTAAGCATTGGACAAGCATCGTAAACGGTTCGACTGAAGAAGATCCCTATAGTGATTTCAAATGGTATGCGGAATGGACCATCGAAGCAACATTTAAGTTGGATTCTATAGACAAACAAGACTATTACCGCAAGAATATCTTTGGCAAGTTCGAATCCGGAACTGGAATTGTAAGCCTTGCGATCATTAAAGGCGAATGTGGAACCGAAGCACCGTCCTTCGCCCTGTACATCGCTCAGTACGGACAGTTCTACTGCAAGGATGCGGTCATCTCTACTGCCACCGTGGAAGTCGGGAAGACGATTTCGCTTACGGGAGTTTTCAACGGGCATTACTTAACGCTTTACAAGGATGGTTTTAAAATCGCAGAAATCTATTTGCAGGACTATGTCTCGCAAAATTTCTCGACAGCACCGTTTGTTTTTGGGGATAAAGAAATTGATATGACCTTGAGTGATGTGCGATTGGGTGAAAAAGCAATCACTTCAGCCGATGTACTGTACAGGTACTATCAAAGAGGAGGCGTACAATGATGAACACTATCGATCTTGCATATTTCGAAGTTAATGAACATGGCCGCCTTCTCAGCGGCAACAGGCGCTTTTGCCGCATGTTCGGCTTTGAACCGTCGGAACTGCAGTGGCACTATGTAACGGACTTGTACCGCTACATAAGCGACTGGGAAAAGTTCCGCAACGACACGGTCAATTCAAGTTTCAACACCCGCATGAGAAATCGCCGCGGGCGCAGCTTCGAATGCTGTATCGTACGTGAAATTGTCCAGAACGCCAACGGGGAAATCATATTCCGCAACACTGTTCGCAGGGTAGGCGAGTGCAGCAATGTCGAAACGCAGACAACGCCGTTGTCTATGGTTTTCTTGGCCAAGTGCGCCGACTGCGGCTCACAGATTCGGGTGACATCTGTCGCCGAAGCAAGACTCCGCATGCTCTGCAACCAATGCGCAGCCAAGGCTTTCCCGGAAGCATACTACCGCAAAAGCGCGGAGGTTTAAGCAATCGGCGAAAGCGAGCGCTTTGGGGACGTAATTAGGTGACTGGGCGCGAGCGGTCTTATAAGAAGGGGGAGGGAAAAAAAAGAAAAGCGGCTCAATCGAGCCGCTTTTCAATTTTCTTTGCTAAGGTTTGAGTAATTAGGCGCCGAAAGCGTCATCTGCTGCTGCAGAAACCTGAGCCACGTTTTCAGAAGTCATTTCCGGTTCGGCAACGGCGACTGCTTCAGCCTGATCGTTAGCCTTCTTGTCGGAGATAGAAAGCTTGCCTTCCTTGAACTTGTACATGGCGATGGTGGTCGGCTTCTTGGTAAGAGTGATATAACCCTGAGTAGCCTGCTTGTTCACAAAGCGGGCTTCCTGAGCCATCATAACCACTGCACGGAAAACGGAGCCTTGACATTGCTCGTTAGCGTAAATGTCATCAAGATAGACTCTCTGTTCTTCAGCCATTAAGGTACCTCTGAAAATGTTTTAGAAGAGGGAGAGGGATTCGAACCCTCGTTACCGTGAGGTAAACACGCTTTCCAAGCGTGCGCCTTCAACCACTCGGCCATCCCTCCAGGATGTGCGCCAAATATACCATTTTATTTTTCGTTTGTCAAGCGTTTTTGGGCTTTTTTACGAAAAAAATGCATTTTTTTCTCTCGTCTTTCGTCTGTAGGCTCGAAGAGCCGTTCTTTCGTCTAGTTTAACTCGTCCCACACGACCTGCATGAGCGGCTCAATGGTTTTCGCGGTAAAGTCAAACTTGATGTTTGCGGCGGCAAAAAGCTCCGGCAAGGGGCGGCTGTCGCCCAAACTTTCGGCCCTAAACAGGTCATCGATGGCCTTTTTCGGGTCCTTTTTGAAGTTTGCCCACACCTGGAGCGCGCCAAGCTGTGCAATTCCGTATTCGATGTAGTAGAACGGGCATTCGAACAGGTGCAGCTGCTTTTGCCACAGGTTATTGCGCACGGATTCGAATCCGGAGTAGTCCACGCCCGCATCGTAGCGGTCCATGATACCCTTCCAGATTTGTTCGCGGTCCTTGGCCGTATGGTTCGGGCGGCTGTAAAGTTCATGCTGGAAACTGTCGATGCTTGCCACCCACGGGAACAGCCAAATCACGTCTTCCAGTTCGCCCTCGATACTCCTGCGGATAGCCTCGGAATCGTCGCCGTAGAAGGGCTTGAGGTTGCTCATGCCGATCAGTTCCATGCTCATGCTTGCGACTTCGGCAAATTCCGAAGGCACGTCGCGGTAAGCGAGAATCGGCTGGTTTGCAAGCGCATACTGGTGGAAAGAATGGCCCGATTCGTGCAGCAAAGTGTAAATGTCACGGTCGGTTTCTGCCGAATTCATGAAGATGAAGGGGAGGCGGCTTTCGTCAAAGCCAATCTGGTAGCCGCCGGGAGCCTTGCCGAGCCTGCTATCCGGATCGATAAGCTTTTTGGCCTGCATTTCGCGGGCCCACTTACCCGCCTGCGGGTGAATCGATTCGAAAATCTGGTCGACTTTTTCAATCAATTCTTCGCCGTTCTGATACGGTTTGAGGGGAGGGCGTGAAAGCGGATCCACACTCAAATCCCACGGGCGAAGCGTCTTGAGGCCCATTTTTTGGGCGCGCTTCTTGTAGATTTCCTTGAGAAGCGGAAGCACCAACTTTTCGACGCTTTCATGGAACGCCTTGCAGTCTGCAGGGGAGTAGTCAAAGCGGCGCTTGGCCAAGAAGATGTAGTCGATAAAGTTCTTGCAATGAGCGTTTTTTGCAATCTTGTTGCGAATCTGGAACAACTTGTCGAAAGAGGCATCTAAGGCATCTTTATCTTTCAGGCGGCGGTCCCACATGGTGCGGAACGCCTTCTCGCGCAAGTCGCGGTCCGTCTTTTCAAGGTATGCACCCAGCTGCTGCATGGTCTTGATTCCGCCGTCAAATTCCACGCTCATGCCGCCGGTAATTTTCTGGTAAGCCTGAACCGCCATGGTTTCTTCGGTTTCGAGCGGAATGTTTGCGGGGGAGAACAGGTCCAAAGAAACCTGCACGCTCTTGAACCATACGCCGAATTCGTCTTTCAGCAGGTCCTTGGCCGGGTGCGCCATCAATTTCTTGTTCAACTTGTCGTCGAATTCGCTCATCACAGGGTCGATATTTCCGACAAAGTCTTCGTACGCCTTGGCGGCTGCTTCATCCTGCGTATTCACAGTCATGGCCACGTAACGACGGCTAGAAACCTCTGCCAATACAGACCCAAGTTCACTCCACTTCAAGATCCAGGCACGCAGGGCGTCGGGGGAGTTCGGGATATTTTCATCGAGAAGAGTCTCGAAAAGACGGGTAACGTCTTCTACACTGTCTACATTCAAATTTTCAGGTACGAATTTTCTATTCATAAACACCAATTCTTTTATTTAAAATCCAATTGCTCCGACCCAGTCGCTTACAATGTTGTCCAAAACCGAGGTGCGGGCCTTGTCGGCAAGCGCCTGCTTTTCTTCTTGGCTGATTTTGCGATCCTGGTCAAATTCGAGCGTAAAAGCTTCATCCCCTGCCTCCAGCGAGACATCCATACGGCCCACGATATGGACCACGTTCACGTCCATCAGCCTGAAAATACGGCGGTCAATGGGCATTTCAGTCACAAGAATCACCTTGTTGTCGCCAGGAATCAGCTTAACCGTGTCTCGGAGCGCCACAGGAAGCTCCATCAGGGAATCTAGCACCAGGTTTGCCATCAGGCCACGAATCCAGAGCGTATCTTTGCCCGAGTTCTTGGCATTCAGGCCAACGGTCAAATGCGCCTTGCCAATCTCCTTTTCCAGGATTCCGCGGGCAAAATCCTGCACCAGGGCAATCACGTGCGGGTTCGGCAACAGGCCCTTCTTCAGGTCGTCAGATTTCGGGAAAAGATCCGGGTTGATGCTCGCAGAATCTAGCGAGAGCGATTCAAACTCGAGCTTCGTTTTAGAAAGAATATCTGCCGCCGACAGTTTCTTGGTCATTGCACAACTGGCGAGCAACAATGCCAAAATGGAGATTCCAACAATCTTCAACTGAGTCGACGAAATTCGTTTCATATCGACAATATAATAAAATGGATTTAACGTTATGATCCATCCAGACCTCCCTTTAGTTTTTCCGTGATTTTATATTGCCGATAATGCGGATTATGTAAACTAAATAATCGCTAAAGATATCACACTTTTTTTCATTTTTGTGCGATATTCGTGAAATTTGAGTATATTTTCAACATACAAGTTATTCGAGGAGAACAAATCCGTTTTATGCGAGTTCTGTTATTTATTGCTTCATTGTTTCTTGTTTTGACAGGATGTACGAATCCGACACAAAAGTACCATCCGTTTGACAAGCCCGAGTATAGCAAGGGCGAAATTGTCAAGTACGAAGATGCCAAAATCAACACCAGATACAGAAGTGATTTTGCCTACGAAATCAAAACTCCCGGCAGCGAAGACAGCGTAAAGTTCTATACCGCTAATCATTTCTGTTACGATCCCCAAAACAGGAATATCGTTGTTCCGCTCAAAGACCGTAATGGTTTTGAGATGACTTCCCCCGCGGATGGCCTTTTTATTGCCATCCCTAGGGATAGCGTTACCCTATGCAAAAACGGCGTCAGGAACAACTCTGATTTTGCAAGAAACCATGCACTTCACGGATTCACCTATGGTGCTATTGTTGGAGGCGCTATTATGGGTTTAGGAGCTTTAGCAGCGGCCCCGATTTTCCTCTTTTATTCCGAAGGAGCAGCCAATGTTGGCTTAATAATCGTGGGAATGGTTGGCGTAGGAGCAGGAGCAGGAGGTCTTTTCGGGACAACTGTTGATTTGGGCTACAACGGAAAGGCCGTGGAAGAATTTCAAGAAAGTTGTTCGGCTTATTTCACCGAAGAAGAACTTGAAAAATACCTCAACGATAATCTTTGCTACTAGGAGAATTATATGAAACACATTACACTTGGCGTTCTCCTTTTTGCAACCACATTCGTATTCGCACAAGAAAATTCCGAACAGCCGCAGCTTGAAGATTCTTCTACCGAAGAGGCCGTATCTACAGATTCCTCGGCTACTGAAGATTCTACCCTGGCACAAACCGCTATTCTAGAAACCGCACCAGAGGAATCCCCCGCTGAAGAGATCTTGCCGGAACGTACGCCAGAAGGTTACCGCATTATCCGAATCCAGAAAACGGAAACCAAGGCGTACAAGGATAGCGTCAAAAAAGTTGAAAGACAAATCGAAGAAGATAAAAAGCCTACGATTCCCTTCCGTTTTGAAGTCGGCCTATTGGCCTCTATTGGTGCAAAAGAGCTATTCGGCAGTGACCGATACGCCTATTACGATCGTGATAGAACAAGCAAGGAAATTGAACCGGTTACATTATTCCATGGTTATCCTGTCAACGTGGGT
>Ga0310691_10006918_pt1 | contig 11979 bp, 10 predicted proteins | sample 176DNAGHGlowgp2_FD_203887 | JGI IMG/M metagenome (GOLD analysis project Ga0310691, IMG submission 203887) | Sheep rumen microbial communities from Palmerston North, Manawatu-Wanganui, New Zealand - 1766 DNA GHGlow gp2 (v2) (version 2) | ecosystem: Host-associated > Mammals > Digestive system >... | reverse complement strand
TCAGCGCAACGGGGAAATTAATCACATTCTGTGCCATAATTCTTATCCTTTCTTCTTGTTTCACATTTTGTCAGGTATAGACCCTAGTTTCTGGCAGTACGAAAGCTGGTTTCTCTTATTAAGAAAGGTGGTTACTATAGATATCACCTTTTCGAACTCTGAGTTTGCAGCATGGTTACTGATCCAGACTAACGGGAATTCCCTGATTCCACTGCAAAGTTACGACTAAAAATCCACATCTGCAAGAAAAAACAAGTGTCTGTTATCACTTTAAGACTTATTTGCAAATGTAAAACAATATTGTATATTATATGTTATTATAATGCCGGTTGTCAGATATATTTCGTACCTTTGTGGTGTAAAACAAAATAGTATGGCATATAGATTAAGTGATTATCCAGACTTGTTCACCAAGCGCAGCGTGGCCAAACAGGTCTTTCCGCACCTGCCGAGCCGCTATGGCTGGAAGAAAATTCGCATGGCCGTGGGCGACGACCCCGTATTGCACGCGGCATTTATCCAACACCGAAGGTATCTGTATCTATCTGAATATAAATACCTTATGAATATATTGTAAACAGACAACACGCGGCCTTATGTTTCAAATGTTTCAAATGTTTCAAATGTTTCAAAAGACTTTTTGAAAATCGCAAAATGGTCGCAGAGAAAAGAAAGATTATATATATATTATAATATATATATAATCTTTAATTTATATATAAATATATAAATACTTCTCTCTACCCCCTTCCCCCAAAATAGAAACACAAAACCCTAATGAAACACTTGAAACATTTGAAACATTTGAAACATTTGAAACAAATCATCCTGTTTTCTTTGTGGTCTAAGAAAAAATCATTATCTTTGCAGCATATTACAAGATATAGCTGATGACTAAAGAAACGAATATAAATCATAACACACTGAATATCAACGAATTACCCCCCCCCTATAGGCAGAGGTAATGTTTCCGAATATCCCGAGGTCCCAGTCAATTCTTATATCATTCGTCTCGTCAGCCAGCTGCTCGATATGGCCGACGCAGACTATACCCTCCTGTCTCCTAACGACAAGGCGGCTCTTCATGACTTACTCCGCTTCGGCAGTCTGGAAAAGATGGCCAAGCTGGAGCACAAGACCATTCCGGCCATTCGCAAGAGTGTGTCCCAAGCCATCTGTGCCCTCAAAAGTCAGATCCTTGCCTGGCAGAATCCCCATCAAGAGATCCTTACCCTCACCCAGCAGGTCAAGGAACTTGAGGATGCTTTGCTGAGTCAGGGGGAGGCACTCAGCGCACAGAAGGCCGAATGCGAAAAGCTGGAAAGGGAAAAACTCGCATTGCAGGAACGTATCAATCTCCTCGAGATCATCCTTCCAGCGACTCCCCCCAAGCAGACGTCGAGCCTGACAAAGGTCGACGAGATGACCAAGCGGCTTTTGGACAAAAGTCTGGAAGAAATCTATATCCCTACCACCGTCACCACCCGTCTGCGTGCCAACAACATCAAAAGAGTCTACCACCTTGTTCGTCTGAACAAGCACCAGCTACACAATCTCAAAGGTGTCCGCCACTACGACGTCATCCGCATCTGTCGCTGCCTGGATGCCGTCGGCCTCCACCTCGACACCCCTGTCCGCTGGGTGGAAGAAGTACAGGAGTATTATATCACGAAAAGTATAACTAAAAGGTAACACGGTGCCAGGCACGGTGTGACTTCTGGCAGGCTATCTGCTGAAGGTCGTGATGGTGAATAGGGAAAGAATAATACAATAAACAAGGTGAAATATGGCAGTAGAAAGTGCAACATTTGCTGATATCCATCTGAGTGAGGAAGACATCAAATCACGATTCATCCAGCCGGCACTGGAGGACAAAGGATGGGATAAGAAACACATGCGGTTAGAGTTTGCCTACACCGCAGGTCAGATTATTGTGCAAGGCTCGTTGAAACACCGCAAAAAGGGCAAACGGGTAGACTATCTGCTGTATACCGAAGACAACTATCCCATTGCTGTCGTCGAAGCCAAAGACCGCAAGCATGCCCCCGCCGACGGCATCCAGCAAGCCATTGACTATGCTCACGACCTTGATGTGCCCTTTGCCTATTCCACGAACGGAGAACAGTTTGTGGAACACGATATGAATACAGGGCAAGAGCAAACCTTTGGGATGGATGAATTTCCTTCACCTCTTGCTTTAAGGGAGCGCCATCGCCAGTGGATGTATGACAACATGAACCTGTCAGAAGAGGGTGCCCAACTGCTCGACATTCCTTATTATAGCGATAGTGACAGTTATCCTCCGCGCTATTATCAGCGTATAGCCATCAATAAGGTGATAGAGGCTGTGGCTTGCGGCAAGAAGCGCATCTTGTTAGTGATGGCCACAGGAACGGGTAAGACCTATACCGCCTTCCAGATCATCCACCGCCTTCATGCCTCAGGGCGGATGAAGCGTATTCTCTACCTCGCTGACCGCAATATCCTGATAGACCAGACCATGCGACAAGACTTCAAGCCCTTCCGCAAGGTGATGTCGAAAGTTCAGGGCAAGAGTGCGGAAAGCGGATTCGAGATCTATATGAGTCTCTATGGCCAATGGGTCAAGAACGAGAAGGAGTTACAGCCTGGCGAGAAACAGCCTTATGAATATTATGCTAAAGATTTCTTTGACCTGATTGTGGTGGACGAGTGCCACAGAAGCAGTATTGCCGAAGATAAGCAATGGCATGATATCCTGACCTATTTCGACCAATCCGTCCAACTCGGTCTGACGGCAACGCCCAAGAGTGTGCCGGGAGCCGATAATATTAAGTATTTCGACGAACCCGTCTTTACTTATTCTCTCAATCAAGGTATCAACGACGGTTATCTGGCTCCCTATCGTGTCACCAAGTCGTTTATTAGTGTCGATATGGAGGGCTATGTGCCTGAAGAAGGAGAGCAAGACCTGTTCGGAGTAGACATTGATGAAAGCATCTTCACACGTAACAGTTTCGGACGCGAGATCAATATCTCAGAACGCCAGAAAGTTGTGGCCTACCGTATCACGCAGATGATGAAGGTGATAGGCAGGATGACAAAGACCATCGTGTTCTGTCCCGATCAGGAAGAAGCCGCCATCATGCGCGAACTGCTTATCGCTATGAACAGCGATATGGTGAAGAAGAATCCCAACTATGTAGTTCGAATCACTAGTGATGACCGAGTAGGCAAGGCATTGCTTGACAATTTCATTGATCCCTACGAGCCTTACCCCGTGATAGCCACAACCAGCGAACTGCTGACAACAGGTGTTGACTGTAAGACATGCGGGCTGATTGTGATAGACAAAGAGGTGAATAATCCTACCATCTTCAAACAGATGATAGGCCGAGGGACGCGTATCTTTGAGAAAAAAGACAAGATGAACTTCGAGATACTCGACTTCCGTCAGGCAACAAGGCTGTTTGACAGTTTTGATCAGGAGAATCCTCACTCTAAAGAATACGGCGAACGAAAGAAGGATGATGATGAAGGTGAGAAGGGAGAAAAAGGAACCCCGCCATCTCCTCAGGATAAGCGCAAGAAATACTACGTCGACGGGCGTGAGGTGAAGATTGTGCATGAGGTCGTACAGTTCTTGGGTGAAGACGGCAAGACACTCTTTACCGAACGACTCACCGACTTTACCCGTAAGGCCATCAAGAAGCAGTATCCCACGCTTGATGCCTTCCGGGGAGCCTGGAGCAAGGCAGACAAGAAAGAGGCTATCATTGAAGAGCTGAAGGAAAACAACGTACTGCTCGACGCTGTGCGTGAAGAGAATTCTGCTTTAGCTGACTGTGACGACTTTGACATCATCTGTCATGTGGCTTATGATCAAAAGCCGCTGACGAGGAAAGAACGTATTGATGGAGTCAAGAAGCGTAACTATCTGGCCAAATACGAGGGTAGTGCCCGGAAGGTGATTGAAGGCTTGATGGAGAAATATGGCGAAGTGGGCGTAACGAATATCGAAAACCCACAGATACTGAGCCTTAATCCATTTACCCAGATAGCCAAACGCCCACGTATTATGAGAGGTATCTTCAAGAGCCCCGAAGAATACAACGAGGCGGTGAGAGATTTAGAAAATGAATTATATAAAGAAGCATAAATAAGAATATGGCAGTAGGAAATTTGGTAAAACGACTACAGGACATCATGCGCAAGGATGCCGGCATCAATGGCGATGCCCAGCGCATTGAGCAAATGGTGTGGATGTTCTTTCTGAAAGTATATGATGCAGCCGAAGAGGACTGGGAACTGGATGCCTTCGACAAAGGAGAAGAGTTTATCAGCATCATCCCAGAGGATCTTCGCTGGCGCAACTGGGCACCTTCGAAAGACGAGGAAGGGAAACTGAAAAGCGACTTCCTGACGGGACAGCCTCTGCTGGACTTCATCAACGAAAAGTTGTTCCGAGTGTTGAAAGGTGAAGACAGCCTCGATGGTAGCATAAAAGGTATTAAAGTCACTCGAGAGACAGAACGCCACCAAGCGATTGTTCACGATGTGTTCCAAGAGGTGAACCAGTATATGAAGAACGGTGTGCTGTTGCGTCAGATGATCGACGAGATTGACGCTGTAGACATGCTTGACTCAGAAGAAAGTCATCAGTTTGGCGATATGTACGAAACGCTGCTGAAAGACCTTCAGGCAGCAGGCAACGCTGGAGAGTTCTACACCCCGCGTCCGCTTACGGATTTCACCGTTGAGCATCTGGATCCCAAATTGGGTGAACTGATGGGCGACTTGGCAGCAGGCACGGGTGGTTTTATTATCTCCACGCTGAATTATCTTGAAAAGAAGAAGAAGACCGCCAAAGACGAAGAGGATTATCAGAAATCTGTAATGGGCCAGGAGTGGAAACCCTTCCCTTATTTGCTGGGTGTGACGAACATCATGCTTCACGGCATCAAAGATCCTGAGTTCTTCCACATGGACTCTTTAGGTAAGAACATGAGCGAATATCAGGAAGAAGGCAAACTGGACACCATTGCCATGAATCCCCCATACGGTGGTGCAACGGACTCGGCTACCAAGATGAACTTCAAGGCAGAATATCGCAGTTCTGAGACTGCAGACCTCTTTATGGTGCTGATAATGCAGCGACTGAATAGAGGTGGAAGGGCTGGTGTTGTGGTGCCTGATGGTTTTCTGTTTGGAACAGACGGCGCCAAACTGGCTATCAAGAAACGTCTGTTGACGGAGTTCAATCTGCACACCATCATCCGTCTGCCAGGTAGTGTATTCTCACCCTATACTTCGATAGCCACCAATATTTTGTTCTTTAACAACGAGCGGGCAGATGGTGCTCCAGAAGGCTATGCCACGAAAGAGACTTGGTTCTATCGTATGGATATGCCAGAGGGATACAAGCATTTCTCAAAGACTCGCCCTATCTTGAACCAGCATTTCGATGTGGTAAACGAATGGTGGAAGAATCGTGTAGAGTTGGAAGAAGGTGAAAAATCACGCTCTTTCACAGCACAGGAGTTAATGGATACTGGCTGTAATTTCGACCAATGCAAGTTCCCCAAGGAAGAGGAAGAGGTGTTACGCCCTGAAGAATTGCTGAAGAAGTATCATGAGTTAAAGGATACTCTGAATAGTGAAATAGAAGCTATAGTCTCAAATTTTGAAGCATTATTGGAGAATAAAGAGACTAAGAAAGCAGATCTTAGCATAAAAAATCCTTGTGGTGTTTTATCCGATTTAATCAGTGGAATTCCAGAGCGATTAAAAAAGAGCATCCTGCAAGAAGCTATCGAAGGGCGCTTGGTGCCACAAGACCCCAACGATGAGCCAGCATCAGTATTGCTTGATAAAATCCGCAAGGAGAAAGCAAAACTGGTAAAGGAAGGGAAACTCAAAAAGAAAGACCTCGAAGAAACACCAATCTCCGAGGATGAGATTCCCTTTAAGATTCCTGATAGTTGGGAGTGGACAAGGTTTGGAACCATCGTTAAATCCTCTACAGGCAAGACTCCCGAAAGAGGTAATTCTGAATTCTGGAGTCAAGGCGATTATCCTTGGGTTTCTATTTCAGATATGAAACAGGGTGAGACAATCATGACTACTAAAGAGAATATTTCCGCATTAGCAGCTGAAAAATGTTTCGGTAATCAAATTTCACCAAAGGGCTCTCTTATAATGAGTTTTAAATTGACTGTTGGAAGAACATCTTTTTTAGGAATTGACGCCTATCATAATGAGGCAATCATAACTATTAAGACAATGTCTGACCCCCTGTATTATATGCGAAATTATTTTTCACATATTTTGCCCATCATTTCGAATTGGGGTGAAACAAAAGATGCTATTAAGGGTAAGACTTTGAATTCAAAAAGTATATATAATCTTTTAATTCCATTACCACCTTACAAAGAGCAATATCGGATTGTGGCGAAGATAGAACAATTAATGAATGAGATAGATAAATTGAAGGTATAAACAATAAAACGAGAAAAATAACGTATTAATAACAGATAAGAGACAGAATTATAAGCGTCTGATCGTTTCGTAATACATAAGAATCTGGTAAATTCATTATAGCATAAAGAAGAAACGGTGACGAGTAATGACGCCTATGCTGATACAGCGTAGGGCGGCAAGACTTGTTGCTTTTCTTCGAGGTGCTATACCAGAGCCTTTGTATTGGGCTTCAGGTGACTACCGCCTCTACGTTTTCTCTTTCGCCCCCCCAAAAAATACATAATGACTACAAGTGATCAAGAAAACATTGAACGCAAGTTGAACCATGTGCTGGAAATGGGTAAACGTATCATAGATCTATACCCACATATTACATGCACGGAGAGAGTTGCGCTACTGTTGGCAATGACAGCCGCCATAAGACAGACTGCGGCAAATATGATAACCGTCGCAGGTCTGCTTAGAAAGAACCTGCTTGACCCGTTCCGGATTGATTATACAGGCTATGCTCGTGAGATAGAAAACCTGCACAGTATTTGGGAAGAGGAACTGAAAGGTGCGCCTATCTTTCATAACCTTGATAACAGAAGTAGGCCTCTCACCAATCCACACGACATAGCCCTGAAAGAGGATACGGACTACGACCTGGCTATTCGTACAGACGATGAAGACAAATTCGACTTCTTAGAGACAAGAGTGGGAATGATGAGAAATGCCTCGCTGATGTGTGATGCCGTTGGCCAAGGGCTCATCCAAATAGGCAGAACTCTTAGGGGAATCGTGGAGGACTACCTGAAACTGAAATCGGATACCGCTCAGCAGGAAAAACGCCTCAAGGAACTTGAGCGGCAGTATGAAGAATTGATGTGGGATGATGATCAAGAAAGGTTGGTTAAAGAGGTGGAGATGTTTATCACTCTACGTAACCACAGCAATGACAAAGAGACATTCAAGTTATTCTTAGACCGTATGATATGGGAAGCCACCGACCCTCACGACATAAAGATCCTGGCAGAACTGAATGAATGTTACTTGGCTGGACAAAGCCCGGCATTATTCATCGTGGAGAACAGAGACAAATTGAACATTGAAGATATTGCACGTCATTTCTTTTTTGTGCGTTGTAGGCGTCTGGTGGCTCAGAAGGTGGAAAGTTTCGACTTGTTGCAGCCTGCTGATGAACAATATAGGGATCTGTTTGTGAACAAAGCCGCACAAGAACTGGCCATCTTACTGGCTGTCACCATAGGAACTTATGTGGATTTCCGGCATAACTATCAGTATGCGGCTCTACAAATGGCTATGCAGGACTTAGGTCTGGTTATCAGCGATAGTAGAAACGGCATACAGATGAGGGAATTTATTAATAATGAATACTTGAAAAACGACAAGCAAATCAAAGACCAAAAAACAATTACTGACTGGACGGGTAAACTGTTGGGGTCGATGTTTGGTGCGATGGATGAACAGCATCTGCTGGGCAACTATTCTCAGGAGGACTTCAACAAAATGAAGGACTATTACTGGCTGTGTCTCAGTATTATTAATAAGGTGGTGCAATTAGACTTAGAAGAATTGCATTTTGCTCCCTATCTCTATGAAGAACACGAAAATACTCCAAGTATCAACAACTACAAGAACCGTGAGGGGGAAAGTATCATGGAACGCCTCTCGGTACTAAAATCCGTCATCAATGGTGAAACCCTTTTAGGGTGACGGAAAATTTGAGTGTAAAATAAGAACGAGACTTTCATCTTCGGGTGGAAGTCTCTTCTTTTTTCCGTTGTTCACAGAAAAGTAATCTGAGTGACGGAAAGGCCGGAATGTGCATTGGTATTTTGCCTAACTTTGCATCGTCGAAAGACAAAAATAGTTCTTTGACTTAGTGATACAAGGTTATGAAGTTTAATTCTTCCAGCGTGGCGACAACCATGTTGTGGGCCAAGCTGGATAATCTCTCGCCAGTTTCATGTGGGGATGACGCCCTACATGGGACTTGGAACTACTTAAAGCGCAGAGGATAATCCTCGCGTGAACATTATTAGTATTCAAAATATAAGACTATGCAAATGTTAGTAACATGTACGGCGCAAGAGCCGATGGTCACCATAGACAGCAAGGAGGGTGATCAGAACAGGGGTCAGTTGAAGAAGAAGGGCTTTTTCTTCCATAACGACCAGAACGAATTTTATGCCGAGGCCTTAGGGGCATTCGCCGAGAGGCTGGAGAAGAATCCTCTTTTGGCAAACACGCTCTATCAGGTGGACGTCACCATCAGCCTCGCAAGTTGGGAGAGCGATCGGACGCACGAGCAGGTGTACAAGAACCAGATCCGACTGAACAAGATCAACAAGGTAAACCTGGAGAGCGTATGAAAGAGCTGGATTTCACTCAGAGGAACGTGGAGACGTTGACGTTGGAAGATCTCGGACAGACTTTCAAGGAGAACTACCCGAACGGACAGCCCGTCGGGGGCATCTATCACTTCGAACTCATACAGAGGCTGCTCGACATCATACAGGCGCACAACATCAAACCGGTGGTCCAGGAGATATTCGCTGCCAACAACCGCGAGAAGTACCGCCCGGGTGTCTCGCTCTCGGACGTGGTGGCTGCCGACAAAGGCGTCAACAGCCTGGAGGCGCACATCCTGAGGCGCGTGTATGCGAACATCAACCTTGAGGTGGACATAGAGGCCGACGTGAAGCTGAACTGTGCCGTGGCCTATCACCAGAAGGGCATACAGATAGCCTTCGGGCCTTACGTGCACGTCTGCCACAACCAGACGATACTGTCAGCCCAGGACATGTTCACCACGCAGAAGATCTCGCAGGCGAAAGGCCTGGAGTGGGTCGCCCGTGACGTGAGCACGATGCTGGGGAGCGTGTCGGACTATCTCGACACCTTCGAGGAACGACAGAGGGTGATGACGGACACGGTGAAGAGGTGGAAGACGACCAGCTTCCTGCCGGACGACTTCAAGGAGGTGCTGACGATGCTGATGCTAAGCCGCGTGGCTCATGACTCCCATGACCCAGACATCCACAGGGTGGCGGAATACCCGTTGAACAACGCTCAGATCAATGCTGCCTGCGAGCGCTACCTGAAGCTGGAGGCGGAGAAGAGCAGAGAGGGTGCGTGTGACCCCACGTACTGGGAGGTGTTCAACGCCTTCAACTACGACCTCAAGCCCGGACGGGCGGAGATTCCTACGATCGTAGGACAGAGTATCGGGCTGTTTGATGCTTTTGAATCATCTATAAACTATAAACAATAAACTATAAACAAAAAATAGAAATAAAAAGAAAGGATTATGAAAGAAGAAAATGAGTATAGTAGCCGGCCGAACAGGAAGCCTGATGTGGCGAACAAGGGGAAGCTGCTGGGATGGATCGAAGAGGGTGTGTATCAGTTCGCGGCACGGGTGACAAGACCCGAGCTGCAACAGGAGGTGCTGCTGAAGAAGAAGGACTTGAAGGTGGCCAAAACCAGGGGTGAGAAGGAGTCGACGATCATCCTGACGGCGAAGGTGGACGGCAATGCGACGGACCCGTATGGGACGCTGCTCGACATCGTGCAGACGGAGATCGCTGGCAAGGCCAAGGGCGAGCACAAGTTGAAGCCTGCCAGCAGGTTGATGCTGGAGCAGGAGCACCTGAAGGTGTGGCAGAAGAAGAAGGAGAAGAAGGTGTGTGTGTATCTTGAACTGGATACTTGTCAGGACAAGACGTTTATCTATCGGGATTTCATCGAATACCAAACGCAGATCTACAAGTTGATTGATTCTACAAAATTTTAAACGACGAACAAATATCAATAAACCACAGATGTAGGATTTATAATGGGAACAAAAATCTACAAAAATTGAACATAAATGATCGTCGCTGGCGACGATGGAAAGATTTAAGTCAGATTCATGAAGATTTTTGTTCAATAGAAATGATCCGAAGGATCAATAAACCACAGATGCAGGATTTATAATGGGAACAAAAATCTACAAAAATTGAACATAAATGATCGTCGCTGGCGACGATGGAAAAGTAAATGATTATGGGAAAAAGGTTTTATATCAATCTGATCAAGACGCTGGCACCGATGCTGCTCAGCGCGATCGACCGCTTCATCCGCAAGCGTGTGAAAAAAGAAAAAGAGCCGGATACGAGACACCCCTCCTTCGACGAGGCACAGGGGACTCCCATTGTCGATGGTCACAAACATAGCAACGCATAGACATGATCAACAGGTATAAGAGTTTCAACAAGCAGGGTCGCACGAAGATGGCGATCATGGATCAGAACCGGGGCATCGAGGCGACGTACTGGAGCACGATCCGCTCATACAACGAAGCCAAGAACGCCATGTGCGAACAGCTGATGAACGCCCTCGTGTTCGACATCAACGCGCAGCGTATCGAGCAACTAGTCTCTAAAGCCTACCATGAGTATTGTGCCGAGCACATCATGGAAGCGGCCAAGCCCACTTTAGAGTCGTTCCTGGAACAGTTCCGTAAAGACCTTGTGCTGCAGATGGCCAAGGACTTGGGGATGAACATCTGAATATAGACGATGGCAATCTGTGCAGAAATAGCTCGAGGCACGAAGACCATTCCTGTGAAGGATAGGGAACATCTGTTCGCTATCCTTGACCTCCCCGTAGTGAGGGAGAAGATCCCCGTGGTTCGCGAGAACACGGAGCAGGAGTCGAATGCCAGGAAGGTAGGCCTGACGATGAAGGCCAAGGAATGCAAGGGCGTGGCCGGTGCAGCCAAGTCGGCACTCCCGGGCATCGTGTTCCAATGCTCCACCTTCAAGGTGCACAACTGGACCGACAAGAGGGGCGTGGATCATGGCGACGGCGAGTGGAGGCATCAGGAGCAGGGTGTGCTGAACGGACTGTTCATGGTGGACATCGACCACGTGGACGATCCCGATGCCCTGTGGAAGGAGCTGTTGGGGAAGGGACTGATGGACTGGCGTCCGTTCTATGCCTTCAAGACGCCCAGTGGCCACGGCCTGAAGATCGTGATGCCCACCGACGTGAAGCGCGGCAACCTGGCTTCTAACCAGGCGGCCTTCGCCAAGCATTTCGACGTGGCCATTGACGACAAGACGATCGACGCCTCAAGGCTGTCGTTCGTGTCGCTGAAAGAGGATGTGTATTTGATAACAGACGAATTGTTTACATACGAAAATGAAGAATTCAAGCATAAATACCAGGATGCATACGCAGATGGGAGCTCGGAACAGGATCTTTTTGATTCGAGGAAGGAGGAAGGATTTTCGAGGAATGAGGAAGGAGGAAAGAGGAAGGAGAATGGATTTTCGAGGAGTGAGGAGTGTGGAGAGAGGAGTGAGAATGGATTTTCGAGGAATGAGGAAGGAGGAAAGAGGAAGGAGAATACCCAAAAGGCGGATGGGGAGCCGACGGTCGAGGAATGGGTCAAGAGGCAGGTGGCACTCATCAGGGAGGGGAAGGAGCTAGAGGACGTCGATGAACTGGAGAAGAAGACCTACAAGGGCG
>Ga0310691_10006916_pt1 | contig 11980 bp, 14 predicted proteins | sample 176DNAGHGlowgp2_FD_203887 | JGI IMG/M metagenome (GOLD analysis project Ga0310691, IMG submission 203887) | Sheep rumen microbial communities from Palmerston North, Manawatu-Wanganui, New Zealand - 1766 DNA GHGlow gp2 (v2) (version 2) | ecosystem: Host-associated > Mammals > Digestive system >... | reverse complement strand
TTTCTTATATCAGAAAATTAGAATCACGAAAAGAAATAATAACCATATTCCCTCACGAACCAACGCTGGGAAAGATGATCAACACAACTGAATTCAATATACAAAAAAAGTTGATATTACCTGATAAAAAATGTTAAGTATCCAGAATATCGAAAATGCAGTCAGCATTGTATTATTATGAAATATTAAATTATTTTATTTTATCCCAAGTTTCACTGAGATATAAATTCCAGGCTTTCATTGGTTCCATGGCTTTTCTCTGTTCTTCTTCAGTTGGACGATATGGAATATGAGTTAAATCTGTATTAAATCACGTTTCCACTACATCTTCTGAGGATTTGAAAAGTATAATCTCCTCCCCATTAAATATCATCGAATTATCATGAGCTAGAAAAAGATATCCATAATCTGAAGCCAAATATTTCTTTTGAAAATTCTGAGCATAATCCATTTCATTCTGTACACTTGCAGTTCTTGCATTAACGGTCTCTATCGAATCAACTACAGCCAAATAATTTACGTATGTTCTAATTGCAAAAATCATAGTAATAAAAAAAACTACCCATAATCCATATTTTATCTTTGTTCAATATACATTTAATATAGTCTTTAATTTAAACATATGATAATAATCTGATTTCTAAAGTTGTGATATAATCCATTTAATAATTTCCGGCATTTTTTCTTTTGTGATTGGCTCTTTATATGTAAGCAAAACTTTCTTTACGCTGTCTGCTTCATATCCCAATCAACGCATAGATTTTACAATATCTTTGAATAATTTCTGATCCACATCTAGTGAAGCTAGTTCATTAGCTTTCAAAGAATCCTTAAGTTCAAGCAATATTTTCTTCGCTCATTTTGGTCATACTCCTGGAATAGATTGAAAGAATTTCACGTCCATATTATTAACTGCATTTGATAGTTCTTCATGAGGAGTCTGAGCAAGTTGAAATGCTGTTTTAGTTCAGACTCAGTTTACTTTTAAGAATTGTTCAAATAACTGTTTCTGCTCCAATGTATCGAAAGCAAAATATTGAAATGTTCTTTTATTTTCGTCATAGAATGGGAAAAGATAAAATTCTCATTCGCTTTTTTTTCAACCATAAGAAATCTGAACTCCGATAAAGTCATGAATCAAGAATACCATTCAACCTCTCTTTTCTATTTTTCACTGAAAATATTGAAACATATTTTACTCAAAAAATAAATACTCACATATTGTACAATTCCTGTCCTTTTTTGCAAGAGTTGGTTTTTGTAAAAACAAAAAATGGCTACAAGGTAATACCTCATCAGCCATTCTAAGATAGATTTCTTACGCCATTGCAATGTCATAAAGAACCAAGTTTGATTCTCTGATAACCGATGCTACAGAATCAGCTCCGTGGAAGCAGTTCGTAGCCTTCTCTTGAGCATACATCTCAGGTCCCCCAAAGAGTTTCTGAGTGTAGAAATGTCTCAAAGTTCCCTCTGTTGCGTTCTCAGGATTAGTCGCACCGAGCGTTCCTCTCCACACTTGGAAGCATGGAACATCTCCATCCTTTTCGAGGATAAGAACTACGACAGGCCCAGCAGTCATCTGAGCTACGAGACGGTCATAGAATCCCTTTCCAGCGTGTTCAGAGTAGAAATTCTTCGCAAGTTCCTGAGAGAGCTGATACTCTTGCTGGAAGAGAATCTTGAATCCTCTGCGTTCGATATCCTGGAGGATTTCCTCCTTTGCCACTACTGCATCTGGCTTAATCATTGCGTAAGTCAAATGCTCAAAGTCTTGAACTGTGAAGCTTTTAAACTTCTCTAAAAATTCTTTAATATTCATTTCTTTTTTGTTTTGGAATTAAATGTTTTTTACTTATAGTAAAATGAGTAAAAAAGTCAATTAGAAAACTAATAATCAGAAAAGAAATGAACATAAATTACAAACAACACTTGCTAGTATCGCCTTTCCTCGTGAAACTTTTAATCAGTATTTTATAATAAATATTTCTATTAAAGTTACTGCTAATTCTCAAATTACCATATATTCTACTCAATCTACAACGAACAATGGAAGCACAAATCGTAATAATGGAAGAGTGATAGTCGATGCTAAAATTCAAATAAGAATTAATCTTCAATTAGAAATCTGATCTTCTTTTCGGAATAATTTTGCTATAAGGAATAGAACTATAGTTTCAATTAGAATCGTTATAATCCATGCAATTCAGAATTTTACAAGTCTATCCGCACTTGCTAATTCTATTCCTTGTTCAGTTTCCACAATCTCTAATGTATAATTTATCTCATCTTTCGCATAATCCGTTTCATCTTCCACATATTTATCATCCAATGGTTTTATATCTTCTTCATCTAAAATAATTTTATTATTTTCAAATGATTTTACACTTTCAGTATCAGATTCCTCTAATTTATAAATACTTCAATTTTTGGTTATTCTATACGTAAAAGTTTCACTTGATAATGGATTCGAGTCACTCACATATCATCAAATCGCTCTCAAATTTCATAGTTTAATAGCTTTATCTTGAATATTTTCATGTGTAATCTCCCCGATATCTATTGATTTATCCAATAAATATTGTGTAGATTCAGCAAACTTATAATATCACTCCAAACATTGATCTGCTTGTGGTTCATATATTTCATCAGTCATTGGACCATAGTTTTCCACAATAACTCTGTAGTTATCGATTTCTACATCTTGAAATTTTACACATCTATCTACATAGTGTGTATTAGGTTCAATCACATCAGCAAAACTTATTCATACCAAAAGAATTGTGATGATTGAAATAAAGAAAAGTCAGATTCTTTTCATTGTATATAAAATTAAAAAATAAATAATCAGACAACGAATGAACATAAATTACAAACAATACTCGCAAATATCGCCATTTTTCGTTCAACTTTTAATGAATATTTTATAATAAACGTTTCAATAATAGTTACAAAAATTTCTCAAAAAATCACGTAAACTAAATAAAATTTAAAAAATATTGGCAATAGAAATCGCAGTAATGGAAGCGTTACACTTGACGCTAAAATTCAAACAACACATAATTTTCGATTTTTAAAAGTCCAAGAATTCCAACAATTTTTAGCAATAATAAATAAAACCAGAGTTTCTATTATAATAGTAACAACCAAAGCTAAAAGGAAATTCCGGACATATTTATTTATGTTTCATTCATTTTGCAATACTAGCTTATACTCTCAATCAATTTTAACAATTTCATATTCTTCAAGGATAAAATCTCTATCATCTCAATCCTTTACATTTATTCTTCAGGCATATAAGTTTCAAACTTTTATTCACTTTCATGATAATACAGAGGAAGATGGTAATCGAAAAGGTAGTAGATAAATATTCGAATCCCGTTTTTTATAATCCCATGCTAAGCACTCATTTGGTTTAGGATTATAAATTGATGGATAGTCGATTACTACTTTGTATTTTCAAATTATCGTATTTTTAATTAAGACACAATGTTCAACTCTATGATATCAAGGTTCGATAACATCTGCAAAACTTACTCATATAAACAAAATTACAAATAGAAATAGTAAGCAAAGACAGATTTTTTTAATCATTTTATTGATTAAAAATAAAATACATCTCGTATATAATGTTTTGATTTTTTTATGCAATTAAATATCCAAGATATATATTTAAATTAAAATATTTATTATGCGTTCAAAGTGAAAATACATTTCAATTCTCTCCTCTCGAAGTTTTTCTCATATGGTAGTAGATTTCTGCTGTGCCGCTGCCGTTTTCTCGATATGGAATTTAGATCTCCTTTCTACAGAAACTTTTATTCAATGAGTTTTATTATATAATATTTTAGCTTTTTGACTACAATTATTCTTATGAATTTTTGCAGATAAAACTGAATATTCCAAAAGTATTTCATATATTGGATGTATGTTAGTGTGAATCTGAGTTTGTACATTTTCAATCTATCCAATATTATCAATGATTTTTCTATGACTTGGAAATGCATGTTTCCATATTTGATGATGAATTTTAACTCTAGCTCTCAATCCATGAAAAGCTAAAGAACCATGAATCTTCGTTGCTCCATGAGCAATTGGATTAATCCTAGGGACATTATTATGAAAAGCTGGGAATTTCTATTGTCGAGAATGACTAGTATTACTATGAATTTGATTGATTACTATGATTCGAAGTTCAAAAGATTTCTTACCATATAAAAAAATAAAAGAACACGCAAAAAAAGAAAGCCTGAAAAAACATGATTGGAAATTACCAGTATTTATAATTATCTCACTTTTGACTATATGTATAATTATTCGTTCATCCGTAGGATTCTTGGTTAGTTATAGATGGAAAACATGAGTATTAATTTCAATCAGTTTTGTAGTTTGTTTAGCCTTATGAAAAGCATTTGGTGGAATAATTGCAGATAAATGGTGATGGTTAAAAATTTGAGTTGGTTCGCTTTTATTATCTTTACCATTTTTATTGCTTTGAGAAATGTATCCAGTTTGCTGATTTATAGGAATATTCTTGTTCAATATTACTATGTCTATCGCACTTGTAGGTATGGTTAAAGTCGTACCTGATAAACCATGATTTTCATTCTGACTTTTATGTATGTGATTATTAATCTGAGCATTACCTACCCTACTTCATATAAATTATCAATGAATGGAAACTGTATTATTGATTTATCTAATTTTGTTATCAGCTTGAGCTCTTTGAGTAGCATTAAATGCAGAAGAATAATCTGTTGAATATATTTTTTATGTTAGTAATATAACATACGTGTTTTTCGTATATATTTAGGTTAGTAATCTATACACAGCGGTGTATTTGGTTCCATGGATTCAGGGAACCTTTTTTTGAAAAAAGCTGACCCCTGTTATCACAACAAAAGTCAGCGTATTATGAACATATCAGAATTAGCAAACTAAGAAAATCATAGCTGGCTAAATGACAACTGTATTATAACGAATTATCTATTTATTTCAAATATTTTGTAGCTTAACTGCAAATTGTAGCTTGAAATTTTATCTAATACAAATATTGTTTAATTATCAGATTTATTTTGTTTAACAAAAATTTAATATGGCAAAAGCTATAACTGCTGAAGATCGTAATTTAATTATAAATATTGCTAAACTTTTTTTGGATAGTCCATATATATTTTGAGGAAACTGAGATTTACCATGAGATCCAACTGACTGTAGCAGATTTATTCAAGTTATACTAGAAAACGTAGGAATTACTGTAGAAAGAAATTCTGCTATGCAATGAGAACAATTTTCATCTACATGAAATATGCATACAGATTTATCAAAAGCTGAAATCTGAGATTTGCTTTTCTTCAAAAACACTTATGAATCAAAGAATGAAATTACCCATGTAGGTTTCTACATGTGAAACAACGAAATGATAAATGCCTCTTGAAAGAAAGTTCAGATAAGTAAAATTGATAAATATTGGCAAGATCATTTTAAATGAGTTTGAAAACTAACTCTTTTTACTAAAGAATATAATAAAACAACTGCTAAAAAGAACTATGAAAGACTAAGTGATAAAGAAGCTATCGAAAAAGCTCGTATATTAAGAGCTGTAAATGCCGTAATTGCTGCACTTACTACTACACGATGAGACCTACCTCCTAAATACCAGGAAATAAGTGCTAATTATGCTAAGATTTTAAGAACAGATTTCCCTGAAGCTAGGAGACTAGATCCAGACCACATAAAAAAGACATACCAAAGTATAGTAGATATGCTAAGTTATTCATGGAAATTTGCATGATACGAAGAAAAAAAGAAATATGAGGAATTAGCAAACTATCTAAGAAAAAATTTCTGATTACAATAATTTACCACCATATAGCTATCTATGACCGAAAATGATGATAAAAACTTAAAAATAGAGAAAAAAACATGAATAATTTGGATAATAATTATTACAATTTTAGTTGTATGATGACAAATTGTATTTTTAATTGCTCTATCTAATTTATAACTTTGATTAACATTTGATAAATCACTATGGAATACATAACATTAAATAATTGAATACAAACACCAATACTCTGATTTTGAGTTTATAAAGTTCATCCTGATGAAGCTAAACAGACAGTTTTGAATGCAATAAAAACTGGATATAGACATATAGATACAGCTCAATATTATGAAAATGAAAGATGAGTCTGACAAGCAATCAAAGCATCATGAATTGATAGAAAAGATTTTTTTGTAACTACAAAATTGATAACTAAATGATATGAAAATACTCTAAAATGAATAGATATATCTCTACAAAAATTCTGATATGATTACTTTGATTTAATCCTGATTCATCGACCTAAATGAGATAATCTCAGCATTTATAAAGCGCTAGAAACTGCATATAAACAGTGAAAATGTAGAGCCATTTGATTATCAAATTTCAACGAAGAATTATTTTTGGATATCTATGAAAACTGCGAAATTAAGCCAGTCATAAATCAAATCGAAACTCATGTTATGTGGCAACAACGAAAAATGCATGGTTTTTTGCAAGAATATGATTGTGTTCACGAATCATGGAGTCCATTATGAGCATGAAGATTTAATTTATTTAATAATGAAACTCTGATTAATATCGCAAAAAAACATAATAAAACTGTAGCTCAAATTATGCTCAGATTCTTTATTCAAAATAACGTGATAGTAATCCCCAAAACTTCACATATTGATAGAATGAAAGAAAATTTTGAAGTCTTTGATTTTATACTAGATGAAAATGATATTCAAGAAATTAAAAACCTAGATCAAAAAATATCCTACACGAACCGACCAGAAACTATGTTAAAAGAACAGAACTATTAATATTAAAAATAAAAACATAAGATATCTCCCAAGAAACACTAACAAATCTATTGAAAAATAAAGTCAATTACCTATATTATAGACAGTTTTTTATTTATTAAAAATATTTTCTATCATGAAAACTAAAACACTTGGACTTATTGCATTATTAGCAATGGGATGTTTAATTATCACAGGATGTAACAAAGCAGAACAGTCTAACGAAGACATAAATGTAACTAATCCTGAAGATATTGACGAAAATGTAGAAATAGCTAATCCTGCAGCAGTGTATTGTGAAGAACAGTGAGGAATTTTACAACTTGAAACTGCCGAAGATGGAAGTAAATCATGGATTTGTTTATTTGAAGATTGAAGTTATTGCGAAGAATGGTCTTACTATAGAGATGAATGTCAAGCAGGAGAGATTTATTATAACACACTTGATGAAGGATTTATTGATGATGTAGAAATTAAAACTGATTGGAATGGATCTTCTGAAAAATACTCTGATGAAGCTTTACAAGCTGCTGTAGATAAGATTGTAAGTTATTTCGACATTAAAGTTGAATTTCAACAAATCTTCTATCAATGAGATGAAGAATCAGCTAACCAATTAAGTTACTGTCAAGAATTAAATCCTGAAGTTGATGAATGTGTATTCTTCAAAACTAATTTCTATATTCCAGAACAAGATGCTGAAATGGCTGGAGCATTCGAACCAAATACAACTCTTACAGATTATGAATGGTATCTAGGAAGAAGCAATTGAGGAGAATGGAATGTATTAACTGCAGGTTATAATTAATAATTATTTTTCCATAAGAAGACCTTCAAATGAAGGTCTTTTTTTATTTGAATTAAAATATAAAATAATTATCAAAAAATCAGATTTATATTAACTATATAAATGACTAATTGTTGGATATTTGATGATATTTATTGAAAGGATATTTATCATGAATTAAAACATCTTTTACCAAATTTCAAATATCCAGTTAAAAGTAATGTAGACAATCCAATCCCATTTTTGCCAGAAATTAAGAATTGAGATATTATTATTTTGGATAATTTCTTCTTTCGAGAATGAAGAGAACAACCACTCTGAGATGATTTCCTTTGGCAATATCTCAAACTAAATTATAATTGTAAAATTATATGTGTTTCAAATTATGGAGAGAAAAACATTCAAAGATTCCCTCAATGGTATAAAACATATTGTAAATGAGATATTATCTGATTTGTACCAACAAAAAGCTGAAATGAAATTGCTAATTTAATCTTGGAATATTTAGAAATAGAAGACCTTGAAAAAACTAAGTAAAATAAATATACTAAATGTAAATATAAAATTGTCTAACCAAAATAAAAGAAAGAATTCTGTATGGAAACAAAACTTGAAAATTGCAAAATTGATGTTGGTTGTGGTCGCTCCGCAACTGTAACTGTTGAAGAGAATTGCTATGTAAAAATAGAGTTCTCTAACGAAAAAGATGGGATGACTTCCGTTGATTTATCAAAGCATCCAGAGATGATCATCAAAGCTCTCTCCGAGATCAAGGGAAAGTACCATGACTACGAGCCAAAGTGTCTGCTTTATCAGGCAAACAATTGGGTAATGTATCATTTCAAAAGAATTCTTTAAGATTTATCCTATTTCATGCGTCTTGTGAATAATAAGACGCTTTTTTATATCTTAATTACCATTTTCTACTATCTATCACGTTTTCATAGTCGTCATGATTATAAAATCAGACTATTATAAACTTTTTTTTCTCATTCTGCCTTAAAACAAATCTATACCCACTTCCTCATGCTCTAAGAGAATATGCTCACGAATTTTTTAGGATTGGTCTTGAAAAAGTATTTTTAAGCAATGAAAATAATAATGAATCTTTTACAAGCTTTGAGCTTAAACATATAGTTTCTATCTGTTTCCTTAGAAGGTTTTCATTTTCTATATCATAATTACATAATTTTGCTTTTTCTATAACAGCAGAAACTGGATCTACACTAAAAAGTTCTATTAATTCTTTATTTGTTTTTTCTTCAAGTAACTCTGCTGAGCTTACTTCGCTATCACCTATCAAATCTATAGAATCTTTGCCATTTTCACTTTCTGATAATCCCTTTATCCCATCATTTTCTATAATATCAATAGACAAATCATCCAAAAGTCAGATTACTCAACTTGGCAAATCTGTAAGATTATTATTTTTTAAGAACTGTTGAACTTTAAATGGCTTTTTATTTACTGCTAATCTTATTATATATTTTTTTATCTTCTTTTTTTCCTTTTCACCCAACATATCAAATTTTTGGATAATTTCATCTATCGTATTTTTTTGTTCATCATCCAATAAATTAATATTTGAAACCTGTTCTATTTCCTCTGTATTCATCATCTTCTTAAAAATTTTTCTCTTTTCTTCATCCGAAATCTCAACCTTATCATTTTTCTGATTTAATCTAATTTTCTTCTTTTCATTATCTAAATAAAAACGATCAAAGACTCTAAATAGTAGATATTCTTTTACATAAGTTTTTATCAAATTATCTGATGTTTCTATATCTGTTAATGTTTCTATAAGCTCTTTATAAAGAACTCGAGTATCTTCTATATTTTCTACTTGATCCATAATATTATCATAAAAATCTATATTTTTACTGGAATAATCTGCCAAGAACTTTTTCTTAGTATCTTCCAAAAATGTTTTATTTTTCAATAAATAATAATTTGATTTTGCAGCTAATGGGTATTCTTTTTTCAACTCTTCCCAATTTACTAAATTCTCCAACCCCTCTGGATATTTATTGACACAATTAGGAATTCTTGGAATCCTAGAGTCCAGTGTTTCAAAAAACACATCAATTAAAAAATCACGAAGATTTATTTCCTTTCATTTACCAAATTTATCCATAGCTGCTGGAAGTTTTTTATATGCAACTTTGTAAAAATAATATAATGCTGCAAAATTCTTTTCATCAGCATTTATTGGTTGAGAGTCAAAATTTGCTGAAAAAAATTGAAAAAATTCAGCAAATCAAGGATGTTCTAAATTTAAATAAATATCATCTTCAAAATTAGCTCATCTACTTTTTAACTTTGCAGCGAGATCCACTCTTTTACTATATTCTACAGATTTTCATAATAAATTATTAATATTCGACATCAAAAATTTTACTAATATAAATGTGCGTTATATATACTAATTTATCTAAATTTTTCAATATTCTTATATATTGTCAATAATTATATTTTTATACAAAAAATTGAATTTAAAAAAATTAAGCATATAAAATCACCATGGAAAAATCAGATTTTCAACAAAGAATTAAGCAATTTCAAGATTTGATAGATAAATCTAATCATATTGTATTTTTCTGATGAGCTGGAGTTTCTACCGAAAGTGGAGTTCCTGATTTTAGGAGTAAAGACTGACTTTACAATCAGCATGATGTTCAATTTGAGGATTATCAACCTGAATATTTATTAAGCCATTCATGTCTACACAATGAGCCAAAAGTATTTTTTGAATATTATAGACAAAAAATGGACTGTAGATGAGTAAAACCAAATATAACTCACAAAAAATTAGCCCAGCTTGAAAAAGTCTGAAAACTTTCAGCGGTTATCACCCAAAATATCGATTGATTACATCAAAAAGCATGAAGTAGAAATGTTTTGGAAGTTCACTGAACTACCCAAAAAGTTTACTGTGATGAATGCTGAAAATTATATGATCCAAATATTTTATTCACTTTCAAATGAGATATTCCATACTGCGATTGTGGATGAATGCTTAGACCAGATGTAACATTTTACTGAGAGCAGTTACCTCAGAAAGCTCGACAAGAATCTATAATAGCATTAAGAAATTCAGATTTATTCATTATATGATGAACTTCTCTAACTGTCTATCCTGCCAATACTTTGATACAATATTATGGATGAGATAAAATCGTTATTATAAATAGAGATTCTACTTCTCAGGATAGATTTGCAGATATATTATTCCATGAAAATTTAGGAAAAGTTTTTTGAGAAATTAAAATTTAAAAAACGTGATACATTTCCATACCACGTTATTTTTAGTATTAATAAATTAGAAAGCTATTGTTGATCAATCTTCAAGATTACATACTCAATCACTCAACTCTCCTCACATACTTGAACATGTATTCTCGGCTATTTCCATAGTTTCTTCTTCTGATTGTCACTCAACTACTCTCATTTTAGCAGCCGGCTCTTCATCTGTAACTGTTATATCTTCTTGTAATTCACCGTTATAAATATGGTTTGAGAACTCAACACTAACAGTTCTATCTACCATATCTATAAAACATTCAACATCATCTTCAGCATTTTCTCATCGTTTTAAATAGGCAACATGTCCATTTCTAACAAATGATGCACCAGCTTCACTTTCATCTTCCCAAGTGAATGTTCATTCATTGAAGTTTAAGTAATACCCAGCTCTTTCTTCACAAGCTACGATACGACCTTCTGGTGTATTTAGGTCAAATTGTTCATCAACGGTAGGAGTATATTCTATTGTCCAATCACTCGCATCATCTGAATAAGTACATTTCAAAGCATATTCCTTATCGTCAGCTTTTGCTATTCATTCCACAACTACTGTAAATCAATTACTTGATTCAGGCTCCCAATCTACTCAATAATTTCTTGCTTTATTTTCTTTTTGAAACTGTGCATAACAATGTAATTGACGTCCAATTTCGTTTGTAAGATCATAATCTACATCCCAAACTTCTTTAGAATTACATCCAGTTAAAAGCAAACTCGCTAATCATAAGATAGCTACCAATCATAAATTTTTCATATTTTCACCGAAAAAATAAATAAAAACAATCAATATTGTATATACAAATTGCGATATGTAAAACAAGAGATTTCTTGAATATTAAGTTGAAATATGATAAATCTTTTCTACAATGATTTCGTTTTATTTGTTAGGTATTTTGAATGAGATTTAAAAATCAGATTTTCCTTTTGGGTTTACTAACTATCACATTAAGTGGTTGTACCCCTACTTTACCAGTTACAATTGATGAAGAAATAAACTATTCACAAGAAATCAATTTAACATGAAATGAATATGATAAACTTTCATATCTATTGGAG
>Ga0310691_10006913_pt1 | contig 11982 bp, 14 predicted proteins | sample 176DNAGHGlowgp2_FD_203887 | JGI IMG/M metagenome (GOLD analysis project Ga0310691, IMG submission 203887) | Sheep rumen microbial communities from Palmerston North, Manawatu-Wanganui, New Zealand - 1766 DNA GHGlow gp2 (v2) (version 2) | ecosystem: Host-associated > Mammals > Digestive system >... | reverse complement strand
TTTTACATCTGTTTCCAAGTCTATCAAACGGCTCTGGAATACTACAGCATCTCCTACCCTCTTCTTTTCAGCGGCAGCGGGAAAAACGACCCGCTCAAAGATGCTCTTACGGGCGAAGTCAATACTATCAATGCCGTTATGATGGAGGCCAACTATACCAATCAGCAGGAGGTATATGATAGCAACGTAACATTCATCCTCGACATTCTTAACACAATGGCAAAGAAGGCAAAAGAGATAGAGAGAATGAACGCAAAAATCAAGAAGAAATAGATGTCTAACCCAAAACAAATTGGATTAAGCGGAGTAAAACAACGGATTGAACAGAACAAACGGATTATTTAAAATTAAAGGACATGGAATTACAAGTGAACGAAAGAGAAGCCCTGCTGATTGTTGCGGCATTGGGCACGTATCAGAATCGTGTGGGACAGCACACAAGTTGGTACCAGCGCAAGCGACAGCCGACATTGAGGGCGAGGCTTGCCGACTGCGTGACCATTGGCGACGATGAAGAAGCCAAGACGGTACGCAAGGCACTGGCCAAGACCCAGCGACGCATCGAGCGTGGCATTAACCTCGGATTCGAAATCAGCGCACTGCGTGAACGTGTAAAGGAAGAGACAGGCATCACCGACCAGAAAGTAAATACCAATGACGATGAAGAAGAAGGAGTATCAAAAGCGCAAGGATGAAAACCTTGCCCGATGGTGTGAGCGTATCGCGGCAATGTGCTGCGGTCGCTCTCTTAATGATGTACTCGAAATGGTAATCGAAGTCAGCAAGACATCGTACATCGAGGGCGGTCATGCTGAAAGGGCAACCAGTAAGAAATACGGGAGGGCAGAAGGATGAATAGCATCTTTGACACTCCCGAATACAAAGAACGGTGGGCGATGTATCAGTCAGCACTTGACGCAGGCATCCCAATCGTCTCGACTGAGACGTGCACCGTCATCTGCGCCATGCTGTTAGTGTGGGGCAATACGGCAGAGTTCACGCACAACCATCGGCTGGTGTGTGAGTTGCAATACGCTCAGAAGCGGTTCGGCATCGAAGGCGGCAGCGTACCAAACGACCGTAAATTTCTTACGATATTGGAGCGGGAAAGCCCACTGGCTTTAGCCGTGGGATGAAAGCGACCCCGCCTTGTTTAACTTCTTGTTTGCTGTCTCTTTCTGGTCTTCGATGTAGCGTCGGACGGTCTCTTCCGAGATATGCCCGATGCTTTCGACGTAGTAGGATGGCGACCACAGGCATTTCATCTTCCGTAGCCACGGGTATTCGCGGCGCAGAATATAGGATGTATAGCCTTTCAATCCCTGTACGAGATTGTCTATGCTGACGGTAGGCTGTGTCTTGATGAAGATATGCACATGGTCGGGCATGACCTCCATCTTCTCTATGCGGCATCCCATCTTGGTAGCCTTCTCCACAAGCAGTATTTTCAGCCGCTCGTCGATGCCCCATTGCAGCACCTTCCGTCGATACTTCGGGCAGAAGATGATGTGGTAGCCGAGATTGAAAACGCAGTGTGAATGGTACTCGTAGCGGTCGCTCATCGTGCAAATTGTATGTTCTATAACATCTTTCTGCAAAATAATAGCGAATATATTTGCTCATGTCAAGGAATCTTTGTTCCTTTGCAGTGCTAAAACTGATAAGCGGTACGAAACGATGCCGCCGCTGAGCGGCTATTTTTGTATCTGCCATATAATAATGAAACCCATTGGGGCAGTAACCGAGTCGGTAAGCCGAAAGACTCCGGTGGCTTTGCTTATCAGGCCATAGCAACTCGAAGTTCTGCCCCATCTTTGCTAAAACTGATAAGATATGAAAGGAATTAGTAAGCGTCAAGAGATTGACGGAGTTTACGGAGGCGACGAAGAGCGCGTTCTCCTGAGTGGTAGCCGCAGGACTTATCCTGGAGTGGAAATCACCTATCTCCGCGAAGAGAATTGGGAGAAGGGGCGCGTCTATGTCAGCGTGTGCCGTGACTCCGATTGTATGACCATCGACCAGTTCGAGGTGTTCATTGCCATCTTCCGCAAGGTTGTGGACATTGCCCATCGCAAGGAAGCGGAACTTGGTGCCCAGCCCGACGACCTCCCGTGCAAGGGAGAAATGCCGCAGGTGGAAATGAGCTACGACAGCGTGAGCCACGAGAACCTGCTCTACAATGTCAATGACCTTGGCGGGATCTTCGGCATCGCCACCGCCGAGAAGTTCATCATCCTCATGGAGGGGCTGCTGGCCGAGGGCCGCAAGATTCAGAAGCTGCAACCCGCCGCATAGTATATATAATAAAGGTATAGACGCATGATAGCCTACAAGTACAAGCTCTACACGAGCAAGCAGACCAAGCACCTCGACGCGATGCTGCGCGAGGCTGCATGGGTATGGAATCATGCGCTGGCGTTGCAGAAGCGGTACTATAAGATGTATCACGGCTATATCGACACCGTGCGTCTGCAGCAGAAGTGGGTGAAGTGGTACGGCAAGAGCAGCCGCCTTCACTCGCAGACCGTGCAGGAGATACTGCAAAGGCTCGACAAGTCCTACACACGCTTCTTCAAGCACATCCAACTGCGACCGCCCAAGTTCAAGAAGGCCGACTGGTTCACGTCGTTTGTCTTCAAGCAGGGCGGCTACTCGCTGAACGGCAATGTGCTCACCATTAACAAAACCAAGAAACGCTACAAGTTCTCGCTCTCCCGTCCCTACGAGGGAGTTGGCAGGATTAAGGGCGTGACCGTGAAGCGGTCGCCGCTTGGAGAATACTACATCGTCCTCAGTATCGAAGCCGAAGGAAAGCCCATCGGAAAGACACATAATGGTGCATCCGTGGGTATCGACTTCGGGTTGAAGACGTACATGACACTCTCCAACGGCAAGCGCATCCAGTCGCCACGATTCCTGAAGCAGGGCATGAACGCCAAGAAGAAGGCTGACCGTCGTATGTCGCGCTGTGAGGAAGGGAGCAACCACCGGAAGCTCGCACGACGCGCAAAGAACCGTGTGGAGGAACGCATCGCCAACCAGCGCGACAACTGGCAGTGGGAAGAAGCACACAAGCTGTGCCGCAAGTACGACATCATCTGCATCGAGGACTTGCAGCTCACGGGCATGACGAAGCTCTGGGGTCGTAAGATGCAAGACCTCGCCCACGGCAAGATGGTTGCAAAGCTGGAGTACCTTGCACCTCGCTATGGCGTGACGGTCAAGAAGATTGACCGCTACTTCCCTTCTTCCAAGTTGTGCGACTGTGGTCATATTCATAATTCTCTATCTTTGCATGACAGGGAGTGGACCTGTCCTGTTTGTGGTCAGCATCACGACCGCGACCTTCATGCTGCGAACAACATTCTGAGGCAGGGCATTGCCTCATTGGGAAGTCCTTGTAAGACGCGGAAACCCGCTGTGGCGACCGTGCGGGGGCGCAAGCACCCAAGAATCCCACGGCTTTAGGCGTGGGAGTATGTCAACAGAGGACAATCAGATGAGAAAATACATTGCGACTGCGGATTTTTATATGTTTGGGCGAAAGGATATTCGTAAAATCTTCAAACACCTAAAATCCGGCAAGGGGTACGTGCGTTTCTTGGTAGAACGGTATAACGAAACGGACTTTGACCTGAAGGTGACGCCATACAAGCCGTGAGCCGTGGACAGTAAATTTGTAGTGTATATTTAGTACAAGGATATGGAACGACGAGAAATTCCCTTATTTATCTCCCATATTCTGATAGATGATTGGAACGGTGTTGAAAGTATGCTGAAAGATTAACTAATGAACCTAATTTTATATATGACACACGCGCACGCGCAAGGCTACTTGTCCTTGCGCGTGCTTTTCTTCTCAAAGTCCGTGTCCGGCTCCGCCGCAATGGAAAGGTGGCTGTTGTTTATCGTGTCGATATTGACATTGACACGATAAGCCAGCGCATTGTACTCCTTCCGTAAAACACCAAAGTCCTGCCGAAGCGTATTGTATTGCCCTTGAATTGTTCCAATAGTTGCACGCAGCTCTTCAATCTCCTTGCGTAGTGTGGCTATATCATCTGCGGGTGCTGACTCCATCCTCTCCCGAAACCCTTGTGGTACATCCTGTCTTTCCTTGCGGTTTGCGTTCCTGCGTTTCTTCTCCTCCGGCCTGTTGCGGTCAATGATGAAGTTGTATGGCGATACTTGCAGTTTGGAACAAGTATCGAAGAACTCATCGACAGGGAAACGTGTACCTTCAAGAAACCTTTTGCGGGCATTTTGGCTTTTTATGACCATTGCCTTGCTGACATCTGTCCAGCTTATGTGATTTTTATAGAAGACGCTTTCGGCAGCTTGCCCATCCCATCTGATGCTATGCCAATCATCGCGGGGGATGGTTGCGTTTTCGCGCTCAGGTATGACAGACACGCCATTTTCTGCGACAAAGTAATAAATAGGCATCCGCAGCGCATTACAGATTTTGATAAGCGTCCCAACAGAGACAACAAAGTCCTGCTGGATATAGCGGCTCAACATTTGCTGTTTGATGCCAGACCTTCGTGCAATCTCTGCGAACGATATGTCAAGCACGCCGGATAATCCCAATAACAAGTTCAAGTTAAATTCCCACTTTACCATAGTTTTTATTCGTTTTTATTGTTAAATCTTACCTTATATGTTGTAAAACATACAGAAACCCGATATAATGTGACCGAATTTGTTGTACCTTTGCACCCAAAGATACACAAAAAGCTACAATTTCAACTCATTTTCTACAACAAAAACGTGCAATGTGTCAAACAACACATATTAGCGACGATGCGCTATATTAAGAATATATGGCGTGCTATCCTTGGAAGAAGCTCTTATCCAGTCGAAATTGAGAGAATTAGACAGGAGTGCGAGCAAAAGGCCGCGAGCGAGGTCAGAGACTACCAGGTGTTAGTCGAAAACTTGCGCGAGCGTTTGAGATTAGCCGAAGAGGATATAACGAGTGCGAACAGGTATATTGGCAAGTTGTTGCAGCAGAAAGGTGAGCTTGAAGAAAAGTTGCGTGTTATGGCGAATAAGCAGGAGCGCGTATGACAGAACAAGACAAACAGCGACTAAATGCTGTGCCGCTTACAGATGTTATGTTGGCATGGGGATATACACCATGTACCGGAGCAAAAAACGGTGCATGGGCAGGCTATTTGTGTCCGTGGCATGATGACCATCGCCCTTCTTTGATTGTTGACAAAACACCCCGTAGGGGGGCAACCGACCTTGGCTTCAAGTGTATGGCTTGTAAGCAGGAAGGCTTTGGGGCCATCCAGCTTGCGGCGCGTCTGATGGGAAAACCCGCAGGGCAGCTTAGCGGGGATGATTTTACAGAGGTTGTGACAGAGCTTGCCGAGCGTTGCAATATAGAGCTTGAAGAATATGTGCCAGGCAGCGAGAGGTTACGCTGCAAAACTGTCGAGCCAAGTAAGTTCCGCGAGGCAGAGAAACAATACGCGGAATGGGATGGAGAGCAGCCCATCTTTGAGATGGGGGAATTGACGGTACAAGGGCTAAAGGCACTTGGATTGAAGGTTGAAACGGCCACAAGGAAGGCAACAAATAAAGACTTTGAAAACGAGCCTGCCGACAAATATCCAGAGGTAAAAGTGGGCGATTTGCTGACGCGGTACGACCTTGATACTGGCGAAGCGTTATACAGATGCTCGTTTGGCAAGGATTTTTATCGTGGCGCGGCAAAGGCGGAAGCGCGGACGATTGCGGAGTGGGGCAAGGAATTGGAAGAAAAGTTCCATGTGTACCCTGTTAGTCGCTTCATCAAAATGCAGACTAACGAAGAGACTGGCGGGCGTTTTGTCCTCATTGTCAATAGTACGCCAAACTACCCGATATTCATGTTCCGCTATCCTTGGGGTATCAAGAAATACGAGCCTTTAAGCCGTAAGGCGGGGAAGAAGTGGACGTGGTGGTGTCTTGCCGAGGATGCAGATCTGGAGCATCGCTATTACGCAGATGCAAATTTGGAAGATTGGCTGGAGGGGGCTGTGCCGAATACAGACAAACGCCATCCGTTTGCAGTCCAGGAAAAGCCGAAAGACGAGAGAGAGAAAGAAGAGAAGCAAGAGAGAGTACGCTTTGAACGCATAGTCATTTGCAGCGGCCCGAGGGATGCCATTCAGGTCTGGGCACATTCCAATGCCCATGTCGTATGGCTCCATAGCGAGAGTGCCGGATTCGACCACAGAGGCAGTGGGGCTGTGAGGCCAAATCGTTGGCTGAGGGGGTTTATCGTTAAGCTCCGCAACGCAACAGTAGAAGGAGGCTTGTATGTATGCTATGACGAGGATGCAACAGGCATTGCAGGCTCACAGGCCATTGCGCTCAATAGCCCCCAAATAAAATGGCTTAGGCTGCCCCGTGAACTTTCTGCCATTATGCCAGGGAAGCAAGGCAAGCCGTTGAAAGATGTTACGGATTTCGTTACGCATTTTGCGGAAGTGGAACGATTGATGCCTGCTGATGTGCAGCACGATGACCCTGTTGAATGGTTTGCCAACGCACTTTACGACACGCCGACTTGCCAATTTTGGCAGTGGGAGAGTGAGCGTAAGGATGCTGACGGCAAGGGTCGCCCAAGATATAAGTTTGACCTTCGTAATGTGCCAGTGTTCCTCCGTGCTCGTGGCATGGTCAGAAGTACGGCACAACAGGGCAAGGCGTCATTTTCACGCTTCTTCCTGCTGGGAAGCGATAAGATGTACACAGAATGTTTCCCCGGAGAGAAGGGTGCAAACAAGTTGGTTGCATTAGCCCGCGACCTCATGGCCGATTGGCTGAAGGCGCACATGGAATACAATGACAATAAAGGCGCACTCTCCCGTGCCGTTTACTCCGCGAAGCTTGAACAGTCAACACTGGAGGTAATCGAGCAGATAGACCTCGACATCAAATCCTTTGACAAGGATTTTGACCACTTCTTCTTTGGCAATACTGCCGTGAAAGTTTCTCGCGAGGGACTTGAACTTGTTCCTTACAACCGCATGAAGTGGTGGACAAACCGTGAGGCTATTATGGACGGCGACTTCTCAATTGTGCCGCAACATTGGCGCGTAGTGGTAAATCCCCGCTATGCCGAAGAACTTGATGCACATAACGAAACATACAAGACGCTCAAAACATCCGAGGAACGCGCTCAGGAGAATATGCGATGGGATGCCTGGTCGTCGCTTTGGCACTATCGACTTGTCATGGACAAACCGCTCGAAGAAATGCCCATGCACTTCCAGTTCCTGTATAACAGCATTCGGATTCTTTGGGGAAAAGAGGCGCTTGGCGAAGAGTTGACTTCCACCGAGCGCCAGATGCAGGATGTGTATTTTATCGCGGCTGCCCATGCCATTGGCAGTGCTTTGGTGAGACATAGGACAAGAAGCCGCCAGCAGTTTGTCCACATCACGGACAATGGAACACTGAGGGAAGAATTGGCATCCGGCGGCACGGGTAAGAGCGCATATCTTGACCTGCTTGCGCTTGTGCGTCCTGTTCTGAAGATTGACGGAAAGGCTTTGGAGGGAAAGAACATCTCGCTAACACAGGAACTCAACAAGGTTGTCCCAGGGCTTCATAGTATTGTCTGTGTTGACGAATTGCCAGCAGGCTTTTCGCCAAAGAGCCTGTATAACCTGACTACATCACTGACGGCCCGTGGTCTATATCGCGAGAGTGTCACCCTTGATGGTGACGATGTGCCGAAGTTTGTTGTGGCAAGCAATGAACAAATTGACCTGAGCAGCGAGAGTACAAGCCGTCGCACCTATCAGCTACTTGTTTCGGACTACTACCATCCGCGAAGTCTGGATGGCTCACGTCCTGCGCACACGCCAGCAGATGATTTCGCGGAGAAATACCATATAGACGAGGTAGCAAGAAATCTCCCACCTGCGTTGCTGAACGAGGCCAGGAACCTTCTGCTGTCATGCGTACAACTGTTCTTCCAGTTCCCCGACGAGACTGTTCGCCCGCCCAAAGACAGCCGCGCAATGCTGCGTCAGGCTCTTGCTGCCAGCAAGGACCAGCAGTTTACGCTTTGGATTGCCGACTACCTCTCAAAGCCCTGCCACCGTGCTATTCCAATTGCGCAGCGCGAGTTGGCCATTTCCCTACTGGACTACTGCGGCATAACCATCGGCGAGAAGACGCTGAGGGCCGCTTACAAGAGGATAAGGGACAACCTGGATAGCTATCTCCGCACTTCTGCCTATGTCTGCAATCCTCCTGTCGTGCTGTTTACGCCTACTGACCGCGAACAAGGCTACCGTCAGTGCGCCGCATGGCAGTACCCGAAAGCAGAAGATGGCTATGGCATCCCGACGGACGAGAACGGAAACAGGCTTCCCCGTGAGCTTAAAAAAAAAGCGCCCTATCCAAAGGTGTATTACTTTTATCGCAAAAGCGAGGTGCCGCGACACTTTTTCGACCCAGAGCATGTCGGCGACAAAGACTATGTTCAGGCAGCTCCGAATACAGACCCCGAATTTACGGAAACACAACAGCAATAAACAAATATGAGTTATGAAATCGGACAACATCTATTTTGGTGAAACTGGATTGACAAGCACCAGTGCTAACCACATCGCTAACATGGCGAAGGAGAGTGTTAGAAATACGGCCAATGAATTGTCGGGTATCAGTTTCTATAGTTCAACGGTGAGCTTGTTGAGCGGCGGAAACATCCAAAAGGCAAAGCTTGGCAGCACAAGAGATGAACTGAACAATATACAGAGGTCTCTTGAAGCTATTGGCGAAGCAAATGCCCTTTGTGCGTGGTTGCGCGAGGCAATCAAGGCTCGTGAGCGTTTGCTTGAAGAGGTTAAGCGCATGACGCTGGAAGGTTACTGCAAGAGCGTCCTTGGTGGCGTGGAAGTTCCGCAGCAGGACACGAACATTGGCGATTGGATGAAGTCGAAAGGCTATACGTGTCCGGACATCAACGCTGAATTCTCAGACGCAACAGTAGCCATCATGAAGCCATTCTTAGGGGTAGTAGAGTCGCGTTTGAGCGGATTCTGCCGCAAGTTCGGCCTCAAAATGCCAGATAGCCCGAAGCAGGAGCCGGCAATGACAGAGGATGATTACATGAGTAGTCTTTCCGTAAAAGACCGCAACCGCTTCCTTATGCTCGAAGCGAAGGCTGCAGTCATCGGGAAGTATATTCACGAGGACGGACATCTGTATAACGAGCGCGAGAGGCTGCGCCAAATCATCGCCAAGCCAATAGGCACACAGGGCGAAGGAGCGAACACACTAATCTACCGCTTTGAGCCATCGGTGCAGAAAAACGAAGTGGAGGCGTTGTTCTTCCGTCTTGCCGCTGAACATCGTACTATACAGGCAGAGTTGAATGGGATGCTTGCTGAACGCGCCAGGGCGATTGAAGCTGACAAGCAGGAGAAGGCCGCTGCCTACCAGAAGGCAAGCGAAGACTTCTCTCGCGAGATGAGCGTATTGCAGGACAAGCTTTCTGCCTACATGCTTGAAGAACGCCGCAAGATGAGCGAACTTCAGAGCGAATATGACGCATGGAGCACCGAGCAGAAGAATCGCCATAAACAGCTCAATGCCGACCTTGCCGCGTGGAAGCTGGCGGAGTCCAAGCGTATTGCGGCACTTGGCATTATTATCCCCAATGAGCTGCGCGACATCTACGAGCGCATAAATGGGCTTGGAAAATGAACTTGCGGAGTGCCGCAAGGTGAAAATGCTCTTTGACTTATTGCACAGGTAGCCGCAGACTGAATGTGTTTACTGTGAAACTGCGGCGTACTGACAGTGGAGATGGTTTTCTTTGACTCGCCTACTGGTTCTGAAGGTCACGGGTTCAAATCCCGCCTCGCGCCCCAATAGGAAAATTGGCGCGAGTAGTTCAGTGGTTAGAACGTCAGATCGGCAAAGAAGTTTACTGGTTCGAGCACCGTCTTGGGTTACGTCCCCAAGTGGCGGAATGGGTAAACGCGCGAAATTGCTAATTTCGTACTTAATCTTTCAAACGCTGACGCTTCGGACAGACTTCCTCCCTTCGGGGTCTGAGAGGCTGTCGCCTCCAGGATGGCTCTTGCTCTTGCTTGTCCGCAGCGGTTCTTGCTATCGCCATTACTCTTGTCTTGGACATCATCGCCCACCGTCGGGCCTGTGCATCTTTGGACTCATAGCTCAATGGATAGAGCACATGCCTACGGAGCATGGGGTTGCGGGTTCAAGTCCTGCTGAGTTCACGATTAAGACTCGTGTGGCATGAGGCGGCTGTCTTTACGTTCTTTCAGCAGCCGCCGGAGAGGAAGCATTTCTCATTCTCTCGTTAAGCCGAGCCGGGGTTAGGCCAATGGCACCGTATGGAACTGACGGGATTTTTGAAAAACGAATGGATCTACCTCTATAGAACAAACGTGGCTCTCGCAAAACCCAGATGAGACATCCTAACCGGATGTAGAGGCCCTTGAGATGACACGGTGGAAAGACGCCGGACCCTCCCGCGCAAACACGCTCGGATAGTTGTTATGTAAGACTTGGCAGGGAACCGTTGTTCGACTCAACGGGGGGGGGCTAAAAACAAAACGAATGAGAAAGAAAAAAGTTCTGATAGTACGAAAGAGCTGCCTGACAGGAAAGGATGTTTGGGTGTATCACGGCACATCAAAAGGCTCTGCAAAGGTGGTGTACCATCGCGCTTGCAAGGAAGAGCTTAGGCGCATGGGCCTTTGGAAAAATCGGGAAGAGCGCAGGAAACAAGACGTGTTGGCACTACTCAATGAATGCCTGGCCCAAATTCCGGAAGCGGAAGGACTGACAGCAAAGCAGGCGAAAGCCGTAAAGAGGCTAAAGGCTATTGCCAATGAAGAAATTCCGTGCGACAAAGAGTTCTACCGTCACGTCATAGCAGAGCGCATACGTCGGAAAAACGCCAAAGTTCTAATACAGGAACGCAAACTAAGAGAGGAACAAACATGTTTAACAATAAAAAACAACAAAAATGAAAACATTTAAGAAAATTCTGGTGTCACTTGTGATTGCATCAATCACAATCGCTTTCGTCGCAACATCCAATTACTTCTTTGGTCCGATGTGGACGAATGCCATTCTACTTTTTGCGCTTGGGACGGGAATCACCTTTGCATTGCTTACATTCCGTCGAGGCGAATCCTCTGCTAAAGAAGCGACTATCGAAGTCCATGCAATGAAGTGTAACTTCGATGGAGTTGTCGCGTTTTTTGAAACCGCTGGAGAAGTTGAAAAGATTAGCTATTTGGATACCCTGAAAGACGAGAAGGAGCAGCCGACACTCGCATCGCTTCCGAAAGACAAGCAGACAATGAAAACAGAAGAGCGGTCTCTGCGGAATCGGCTTCTGTCAAATATCAGGCTGATGCAGTCGGACAAGTTCAAGGAATGGAGCGACGATAAGAAGCGGGAGTTCCATCGTCAGGTTGGAGCCATGAGGTTCTATCACATCTTCCTCTTTGCCCGCTGTCTTGACGAGGGTGTATTGCTGATGAAAGACGACATCTCTTCTGACAGTCCCTCTTCATCATCATCTTCAGATTCTTCGTCATCGTCCTCTTCTGATTCGTCATCATCGGACTCCTCTTCGTCTGACGTGGCATCTTCTGACGACGATACGCATCCTATACCTGTTAAATGATACCGGCTATGAAAAGTTCAAGAATACAACGTCGCAACAAACAGGGCTTCAAGGGTGTTGGCAAGCACAACGAATTGCCAAAAGGCCACAAGTTTGGAGATTACAGAGACAAGAACACCAACCACAAAAGGACAAAGGCCGCCGATGCACATCACGCTATGATAAAGTTTGCCGCCAAGTATGGGTGCAAGCATCCTGGCAGCAAGCGGCACGTCCAGCTCATGCAATACCAAAAGCCTTCCCCTGGCCCAAGCGTAAGCCTGTGACAATAACGCATATTATGTTTAGTCTTGTGAGGATTG
>Ga0310691_10006910_pt1 | contig 11986 bp, 8 predicted proteins | sample 176DNAGHGlowgp2_FD_203887 | JGI IMG/M metagenome (GOLD analysis project Ga0310691, IMG submission 203887) | Sheep rumen microbial communities from Palmerston North, Manawatu-Wanganui, New Zealand - 1766 DNA GHGlow gp2 (v2) (version 2) | ecosystem: Host-associated > Mammals > Digestive system >... | reverse complement strand
CTGCCAGGAATAAAGTAATATAACTGACAACCTGTATTAGGAATAAAAAAATAAAGTGTAAACCCAGTTAGGAATAACAAACAAAACTGTCAACCAAAATCAGTACAGGTCAGGGCATGGTGTTTGCACAGGTGACGTGGAATCAGAAATGACGTGAGAAAATAATTTATCTCCATGGGATACGAAACTATCTCATGGAGATATTTTTTTTTCTTACGCTAAAGCGTCTTGATAAAAACAAAAGAAAACAAAGAAAACAAATAAAAACAAATCTGACAAATAAAAACAAGCCCCTCGTATCAGGAGGTTCTTGGAAAGAAATGAGAAAGAATGAGAAAGAATTACATCCAGAAATGAGAAAGAATCATTCACGAGAAATTTACAGTCATTCCAGCGTGTGTATCTCACAAAAAACATTAAAGATATTTAATTTTTTTGTTGAACATGCTCAATCCATATAATTATGTGGTAATTTTGTCATCAAATTGCGTGCACCCGAGGGACGAAACCAAAAGGACGTAAAAGTCTTTTACTGTTTTGGTCAACGCGGTAACACGCAAAGTGAAAATGACAATCTTTAATTAACTAATTAACTAATAACTATTTTATGAGAAAACTTAAACTACTATTCACTGCCCTCGCACTATTGGGGGGGGTAAATCTTGCTAATGCGCAGACGGATGTGACAAGCACGTATATGACGAATCCGTCATTTGAGGCTGCAAATGCGACAACTGGAGATATTAGCGCAACAGGAGTTTTTACGAATGACTGGAATATAACAAGCATCAATTATGCACGCGTCGCAGTATTTAATGCAAGCTCGACCATCTCTACTTTTGGAGGTACTACATCCGTTTCCAACGGAAATTATTATTTAATGATTCGAAGCAATTTGGATCAGGGGAAAACACAGAATATACGTCAAAACTCTGACATGAATTTGCCCAAGGGCAAATATACCATTTCTTTTGACTATAAGGCAGCACGAGTCAAAAATGTAAATAGAAAGTTTACTATTAGTGCAATAAACAGCAATGGAAATACAACTTATGGTTCAAAAGCGATTGACATCCCCCTAAAGAGCGCTAGCGATACTTATTTTAGTGGAATCGAATGGTCAACAGCTTCCTTTGAGTTTACTCATGAAAGTGCAACAAATACCAGAATAAATATTTCTTGTGAAACGCAAGGTACTGCCAATGACAAGAATTCGAAACACACAGTTGTCCTTCTTGATAATTTTGTTATTCAGTATTCAAATATTAATAAGGAAATCTTAGCAGCCCTTATTGCTCAGGCAACAAGCATCAATACAGCAAAAGGTGGACTGAATGAGGCTATTGCTGCAGCTCAAGATGTATATGACGAAATAAATGACACTCCAGAATATCAAGATGATATAGATGATGCCATCTCGACACTGAAAAACGCAATTACTACTGTGGTTAATGGCATTAGCTTAAGTCATGGGACAGACTTAACGTATCTTATTGCCAATGCTGGCTTTGAAGGAATGACGGCTGAAACGGAAGATTATTCTACAGTAAAGGGTAAAGACTATACCGATGAGGGATGGATTTTGGACACCACATGTGATTCTGGTTATGGCGCAGTCCTGACATATAACTCTGGTTTAAAAGTTAATGGTGCGGTAATTCCTGAGGAAGATAATGCAGGGAATTCAGGAAAAGCACTTGGACTATCGGTCGGATGGGGTGGCACACAATTGTATAAAACAACTGTCCCCATTACCCTTCCTGCAGGAAAATATATACTTAAGGTATATGGTTATAATGCGGGTACAAGTACTACACTTACTTCAAAGTTTGGCTTTGTACCAACAAGTGGCAATGCTGTGCTCTCCACCAAGACTTCTTACGAAATGAATCAATGGGGAAGCGAGGAAGTAATTATTGAACTTGGAGAAGAAACAGAAGGTTGTTTCCAGATAGGTGGTACAGCTGTTAGTGGTTCCGGTTCTGACAATACAGCTAAGGTCTTCTACGACAATATCACTCTCACCTATGTTACTGACGAAGGCCTTGAACTAAGTGCAGCTTATGAAAAGCTGGATAATCTCATCACATTGGCTACCGACGAGATGAATTATTCAGTAGGCACAAAAACTAATATTGAGAGTGCTATCGCTACAGCCACGAGCAACAAAGATAATTGCACTTTAGCCTCAGAACTTGAAGATCTTTATAACACATTAGAGACAGCACGCCAAACCTATGTGACTAGCGGCGCTCTGCCTACCGAAGGTCATTCTTTCGACTATACATTTAAAATTGCAGATGCTGCCGTAACAAGCGTAGATGCATGGACAGGCTCTAATGTAGCCGAAAATGCTAACTATACAGGTGCTCCTGATGTATTTTGTTTGAATCATGGTTGGGATAAAAATGCTTCCAATCAAAGACAGACGGTTTCAGGTCTTCCAGCTGGTATTTACGAAGTGACAGCAATTACTCGAGGCTCCGGCGTTAGTGCCAATGTTTATGTAAATGATGGTACAAATAATTACAGTACCAATGTAGAAAATAATGGTGGTGATGCTACTGCAGGACAGTTTGGATATGGTTGGAGCTTGACAAGTGTTCCATTCAAGCTGGAGACTTCTGCAAATGTGACAATTGGTTTTTATACTTATTCTACCAAAGACACTCAGAATTGGGCGAATGCCGACAACTTCCATCTCTACTATTATGGACCAGCATCTATGACTGCAACGGTTACCGATGCCGGCATGGCCACCTTCTGTAGCCCCTATGCGCTTGACTTCACCGACATGGGTGTGAAGGCATACACCGCTTCGCTCACTGGTGATGAAGGGGATAAAACCGTACTTCTGACACGTGTCTATCAAGTACCTGCCGAAACGGGGCTTGTGTTGAAGGGTGCTGCTGCTGACTACGAAATTCCTGTCATTGCATCTGCTGATCCCATCGAAGGTAACCTCATGGTGGGTACTCTGAATAAAACTCCTGTTGCTGCTTCTGAAGGTGGTTCCTACAACTACATGCTGGCAAGCGGCACTAATGGCGTAGGCTTCTACTGTGTTGAGGAGGCAACGACCTCTGCCGCAGGTAAGGCTTATCTACATACTACAGAGCCCTTGAAGAATGAGACAAATGAGACACCAGGCAGTCGTATTGCGCTCATCTTCAGCGACGAGGGCGCTACGGGTATTGAAAGCGTGAATGCTGACAATGGCAAGGCCGTCTACTATGACCTACAGGGCCGCCAGGTGAGCAAGCCTTCGAAGGGTATGTATATCATCAACGGAAAAAAGGTAATTAAATAAATATAGGAGGACAAGAAATGAAAAAGACATATATCCAGCCCGCAATCATCCAGGTGGCTCTTACAAGCATGCCTCTGATGGATATAGTATCAGCAGAAAATGCCGGTGGTAATAAGGGTACATTCAATGGTGGTCAGCTATCCCGTCAGTCTAGGTGGAATGATGACGAGGATTAAGACGATGATCACTCCCCAGAGGATACACTAAATCTTTGATAGCATTTCTCTATCGAGACGCTTCAAACCACTCGAAGAAGTATATCACCACATTAGTTGACAGCGACAATGGTAGCACCACTGTCGCTGTCTTCATTATTTCATCATTCTTATCTCACCTCTCACCTCTCATCTCTGTAAACTGACGGTGACGGCACCAGAACCTACCGCCATTACACTGCCGAAGAATATCACAGTATATATTGGCGGAACCATCACGCTGACACCAATGCTTACCCCCGAAGGTGCGGAGACCACTCTGACGTGGGAATCGGATGACCAGTCTGTAGTCCGTGTAAGTGCTGATGGCGTATTGACAGGCATAGCCGAAGGCTTGGCGTTGGTGACAGTCTCAACTTCAAACGGCCTTACCTCAAATGTTTGCAAGGTGAAGGTGGAACCTGACCCTTCAGGCATCAGTAATGTGCAGATGGACGACGAAACTGTCAAGAGCGTTTTTACACTTTCTGGCCAGCGGCTCGCCGCTCCCAAGAAGGGCATCAACATCATTGGCGGGAAGAAGGTTGTTATTCGCTCGACTATGCCGCTTGGCTCGCCCAAGAAATGAGAGAAGCGTGAACGAGCTCGAGCGAAAGCTCAAGGTGATTGTGAAATAACGAGATGCAGAAAGAGGCGGAATCGCAACGATTTCGCCTCTTTTTTCGTCTAATTGTTGGTGGTCTGGAAAATAGTTTATATCTTTGTAGCGTTAAAACGTTATTACCATGTCGCAAGAGCAGTCAAACATCATCGATTATCTGGTGTGCGTCATCGGTCCATTTGCCCAGCAGTTCTCGCTGACCAATGCAAAGGCATACAAGTATTTGCGTTGCTTCTATGCCAACAATAAAAGACTGCTGATTAAAATGAGTTTAGAACAAACCTACTTAAGAATTGTTTAATGTCAATTATTATTCATATGAAAGAAAAATCTATTCTCCTGTTCCTTGCCATATTAATGACAATAGGGATTCTACCTGCAAATGCTTTTGACCAGTACGAGTCGATGAATGTTGGCGAAACTAAGACGTTCTACTTTCCTTCTGAAGTTACATCTAGGACAGGCCTAATGTATGATTACAACTGTACATCAGACCACATTAATAATGCAGAAGTGGTGAGTTATACAAAATCATCTGTCACAGTAAAAGCACTCGCCTATATTCAGACACGCGTCAATATCCGTTTTGATTATTGGTGGATGGAAAACGGATATGGTCGTCACGACACTCACATGGTTCATATAGACCTGAACGACAATTCATCCCCCAACAACGACCCAGATTATAATCCAAACAAGTATTCAGTAGATTATGGTTGTTGGGGAAATATTACCATAGAAGTGGGAGAAACTAGAAGGTTGTACTCACAATATAATATTACGGATTGGGAAAAAGTTCATTCAATGGTGTGGTCTGACGTACAATCGCTAGGATGTGAAGTCATTTCTGAAGGTGGTGCAGAATGCACCATCAAAGGTCTTTTCCCAATGATCAACGATAAAATATACTGTTTGGTGAATTATGGAAACAATTCGTTCAAAGCCTACTATAATATAAATGTTATAGCGTCCACGAAGGAAACGCTTGCTCTCTCCGCGTCTACAGCTGGTGGAAAGATAAAAAAAGGCGAACAGGTGTATTTGACGGCAAGCGTTAGTGGAAGCGACATTTATTATACTCTTGATGGCACGTGGCCTACGACGAGCAGCACCAAATATCCGTCATCGGGAATAACTATTGATGAGTCATGCGAACTGCGAGCTTTTGCTACTAAGCGAGGTTATAATGACAGCCCAGTAATGTCTTGGGTGTATAGTGTAGACGTTCCTAAAATAACCACAACAATAACAGATGTAGTTGCAGGTTCTTCACATTCGCTAATAATAGACAAGAATGGTACACTATGGGCGTTTGGTAATAATTCCAGTGGAGAACTTGGTGACGGAACAATGAAGAATAGACAATCGCCTGTCAAAATAATGGATGATGTACTGTCTGTAGCAGCAGGGAATAGTCATACTATGATTATTAAGAAAGATGGTTCATTATGGGCATGCGGTTATAATAAATACGGTCAACTTGGTATCGGTTCTTCACAATGGGAAGTTAAAGAACCTGCAAAAGTAATGGACCATGTTGTATCTGTTGCTGCAGGAAACGACTTTTCGTTAATTGTAAAAGATGACGGTTCTTTGTGGACTTGCGGTTTCAATCTTTACGGCCAATTGGGAGATGGATCTACAACAAACAGAAATACTCTTACCAAAATAATGGACGACGTGGCATCGGTTGCTGCAGGAGAATTCCATTCTCTAATTTTAAAAAAAGATGGTTCGCTATGGGCATGTGGAAGAAATTACAATGGCCAGTTAGGAGATGGGACTAATGAAGACAAAAACTATCCTGTTAAAATTACCGAAGATGTTTCATCTATAGCAGCAGGTTCGTATCATACGATGGTTATAAAAAATGATGGCTCATTGTGGACTTGTGGATTGAATGGAAATGGTCAGTTAGGTTTCAAATTAAATTTTGCTGCACTCAGTCATTACAGCAAACCTGACCTTACTAAAATAATGGATGGTGTTGCATTTGTGGGATGCAATAAGGGGGGCGTAACACAAATAATAAAGACTGATGGTTCTTATTGGGCTTGCGGATATAATGGAGATGACAATCTGGGGGGAGGTCCGACAAGTGGTGAGATTTCCACTCCTTTCAAGGTGATTGATGACGCTTCAAGGATAACATCAGGCTCGGCGTTCACTTTACTTGTGAAAAAGGATGGTTCTTTATGGGCATGCGGAAAGAATGGTAGTGGGCAGTTGGGGGATGGCACGACAACAGATCGTCATTCTTTTGTGAAGATTGTCGAAGGAGAAGAATCCCCCCAAAGCATAAATTCGACACTTGTAAAATTGGAAAGCAATTCAAGTATCTTCTCCCTCTCTGGCCAGCGGCTCGCCGCTCCTCGCAAGGGCATCAACATCGTTGGCGGGAAGAAGGTCATCGTGAAATGACAATCTGTGTAACGCCATGAAGATAAAACATTTCGGGAGACCGCCGCTGAATCGTCTGCGTCGGCCTCCCGAATATCTTTTCCGTCTATACCTTTATATTATATACGAGAGGACATAGATTTCTCAACCTATTCTATTCTGCCCATCAATTTCTACATACGCCAACTGATAGGAAACTTTCTCCCAGAGCTTTATCAGTCCGACCATTTTTTCGAAAAATTAGGAGCGGACCAATACACCATCACGAATTGTGAGTTCGGCTATGGCGCGTATTACCTTATTGCCACAACTGCTTTAAACTCCTTCCAAGGGGATGCCGCTTTATATTTTTCAATCGATGAATTGGGGACATGGAGTGTTATATTACCTTGGCCAGAAAAAGTATGCGGGTCTGTTGCCGGAACATTTTCAGAATAGCAGTATATATTTGATATTTTTCCACAGAAGGCTAAAAAATGAGCACCTATGCTTTTAATTCCCTTTCCTATTTTAACGTCCATGAGGCCAACACAACCAGAGAATGCATATTGTCCGATGCTGGAGACGCTGTTCGGGATGGTGATGCTGGTCAGACCCGTACATCCATGAAATGCAGACTGTCCGATGTCGGTGACTCCATTCGGGATGAAAATGCTGGCAAGACCTGTACAGCCGTCGAATGCGTATTGTCCGATACTAGTGACTCCATTCGGAATCTTAGAGTTCTTACAACCCGAGATCAATGTGCTACTTGCCGTTTCAATAATGGCATTGCAGTTGCCGCGTGAATCATAGTATTTGCTGCCCGGGTTCACAACGATACTGGTCACACTATAACACTCCAAGAATGCACCTTCACCTATGCTTGTTACACTGTTCGGGATGGTGATGCTGGTCAGACCCGTACAATGAGCGAATGCATACCGTTCTATGCTTTTGACACTATTCGGGATGGAAATGCTGGTCAGACCCGTACAATAAGCGAATGCATCCTGTCCGATGTTGGTGACGCTGGTCGGTATAGTGATGCTGGTCAGGTCCGGACAATCCTCGAATGCATCTTCTCCGATGCTTTTTACACCATTGGGGATCTTAGAGTTCTTACAACCCGAGATCAATGTGTTGCTTGCCGTTTCAATAATGGCATTACAGTTGCTGCGTGAATCATAGTTTTTGTTGCCTGATTCCACAACGATGCCGTCCAGGCCGTAACACCCTTTGAACGCTTCCTTTCCTATGCTTCTGACACTTTTCGGAATGGTGATATTGTTTAGCCCTGTACAACCCTCAAAAGCTTCATTCCCTATACTTGTGACACCATTCGGGATGGTGATGCTGGTCATGCCGTAACAATCAATAAATGCCTCGACACCAATGTTCGTGACATTGTATTCTACCCCACTATAGACTACTGTTGCCGGTATAACAACGACACCTTTGTAGTCGCCTCTTGGTTTATTTGTCACCTCGGCCACCTTTTCATTTGCACTTAGATTGTAATAAATACCACCAATCTCAACAGCATCAGCACTTGCTACCATTGGCAGCAACATCATCATCACAAGTAATAATAGTAGTTTCTTCATATTTCTTTAGTTTCTATTCTATAATCCTACCCGTCTTGTCGATTTTATGTTTGTTGCCGTTCTCGTCTTCAACCTCAGCTACCCCATTGTGGAAAGAGTATGCATTTTTCCATTGACACGGAATAACAAGCTTGCCCTTTTCGTTTACATAGCCATACTTGCGGCCTGACTTCACTACACACAAGCCTTCTGAGGGAAGTTCTATCCAGCTCCACTTACACTTAATAACTTCTTTACCCGTTTTGTCAATGATTCCCCACTTCTTGTCGTAGTAACCGCCTTTGGCGACTGGTGCCAGCCCATCTTTAAAACCACGTGCATCATACATCTTTCCAAATGGTATAACAAAATTTCCAGTTTTGTCGATGAACCCCCACTTTCCTCCGGATCCGCTCATAACAGGAGCCAGACCCTCGCTGAAATTGCCTACATTTCCCCAAATGCAGGGAAGAACCACTTTGCCTGTTTTGTCAACAAATCCCCATTTGTGGTAGTTTTCAGCTACAGGAGCCAAGTCCTCACTGAATGTTCCTGCGCTCCACCAAGTGCATGGTATAACCACCTCACCTGCTTGGTTAATAAATCCATATCTGTCGTTGTCGTCCATTACCCTTGCCAGACCTTCTTGGGAGAATGCATATGCCTTTTTCCATGTGCATGGAATGACCACTTTACCCGTTTTGTCAATATAGCCATAATCTTTTTCAAATGTATTCGTGACAAGAGCAAGTCCCTCATGAAACGGATTTGCTTCATACCACGTACAAGGAATGACAATGTCGCCAGTTTCATTGATATATCCATGTTGTTCATATTTCTTATTCGGATATACAGCCAATCCTTCAGAGAAATTGTAACAGTTGTTAAGCCGAAATTTTCGATCTTCCTCCTGGCTTTTTCGTTCAGCTTCCTCTTGGGCGGCTTGTTCTTTTTCCGCTTGTTCATGGGTTATTTGCTCTAGTGTCTCAAGTTCTTTGTGATCTGCCTCCTCACGTTGACGTTTCTCAACAAGGCGAAAGCCTAGGCTTTCATTCCCAAAATGATCGTGCCAAGCATCACGGAACCACACTTCGCACCCACCTGATAGCCATTCACTACTTGCAGGTCTGTTGTACCAACAACCACCACGTGACACGGGATGAGAACAGCACTCGGTGTTACGTATGCGCTTATCGTTGGCAGGAGGCCCCTTTGGGTCTGTTTGGGGGACGGAATCGTAGGGCGCATACCAATCTTCACAAAACTCACTTACATTGCCCGACATATCATAGAGACCAAGTTCGTTGGCAAGCTTCATGCCCACATCATGTGTCTGCTTGTTGCTGTTGCCACCATACCAAGCCACATCGCCGATGGAATCACTCCCTGCATATTGATAACCTTTCGAGCGGTTGCCACCACGGGCTGCAAACTCCCACTCTGCTTCGGTCGGCAAGCGGTATTGCTTTCCTGTCAATTGATTCAGCCTCATAATAAACTGATGACATTCTTTCCAACTAACTTGCTCTACAGGCCGCTTCGCACCTTTGATTTGTGAGGGGTTACTGCCCATCACGGTCTGCCACAGCTCTTGTGTCACTTCATATTTACAAATGTAATATGATGACAATGTTACCTGATGGACGGGCTTAGCGTTACCTAGTCCTTGAATATCTCCCATCATAAATGTTCCGCCTTCAACAAGAACCATATTCTCCGCAAGTTCGTGAAATAGTTGAGCACGTTCTTCCTCTACCTTCTTCCTTGAAGCCAATTCCTGCTGCTCTTTCTTTTTCTTTTCAGCCGCTTCGCGCTCTAACCTAGCTTTACGCTCTGCAGGCGTCTCAATCTTTGTCTGTGCAGATACATTTGTTGAGAGAGTCAGCAACAGAAAGAATGTTGCCAGTAGTATTCTTGTTATTGTTTTCATATGCGTTGTCGTTTATAGTATTTAGGAAAAGATTAATACACGATCTCTATCTCCTTGCCGTTAATATCGTACCAGACCCCGAGCTTTGGCTGTCCCTTCTCATCAAAGTCTCCTTTGAAATTGCTGCCGTCAGCAGCGGTAAATGTTCCGTTAAGGAAATGGTCTGCCTTCATTGTGCCGATGAAATAGGAGCCGTCACTGAATACATAATATCCATCGTTGCCCTGCATCAGACCGTTTTCGAACGGACCGCTATAGACACAACCATTATCGAACTTCACAGTTCCTATGCCTTGCGGTTTGCTGTATTCATCAACAGGCCCGGTGTACTGTCCGTGGTCGTCGAGAGTGGATACAAAGGGGATGGTGACCACGCCAGGTTGCTCCGCTTGTGGTTCTGCTATGGTCGCTTGCTCCTGCTGTGGCTCTGGGCTGTCACTTTTCGACGAGTTTCCCCCCAGCAGAAAAAATGCTGCCCCAACGACGGCCAGTACCGCCACTACCCCTGCAATGATTACACCCCAGCGGATCCTGGATTCAGGTGCTTCGTCTTCATTATCAAACTCAGTTTCCTGTTGAGGTTCAAATTGAGGCTCCAGCTGAGGCTCAGTCTGAGGTTTATGCTGAGGTTCAAACTGAGGCTCCGGCTTGTGCATCACCGTTGCATTTTCGTCAACCTCAAAGGGTGTGTCAAGGAACTCACGCACATCAGCTGCCGACTGCGGACGCCGGATGTGTGCAGGGTTCATCATCCACGTAATAAGACGCTGCATACGAGGGCTGACGACAGACGGGAACTGAAGCTTGCCATCCATAGCGATAATCTCAGAAGCCGATGGGGGTGTATTGGCCGTAAGCAGCTTATAGAGCGAAGCTCCCAAGGCATACAGGTCGGTCCATGGACCGAACAGCTTGAAGTCTTGGTAGGTCTGCTCCAACGGGGCAAAGCCGGGCGTAAAGGCCAATGCCGACGATGTCACCACAGAATGGCCATCGCTACTGTGCAGCTGTTTCGAGGCTCCGAAGTCAATAAGAAATAGCTGTTCCTGCTTGTCAACCATCATGTTGGCAGGTTTAATGTCAAGGTGCCAGATGTTCTGGCTGTGAACGGCCTCCAGCGCATCGAGCGCCTGGCGCAACAAAGGCTCCACTTCTTTCTCGGTCAACGGACGCCCCAGACGCTTCTGACGTTCACCAAGTGACTCACCGTCAATGAAGTCCATCACGTAATATGCGGTACCGTTCTCCTCAAATAGATCGTGTACTTTGATAATATGCTCATTTTTCAGGCGCCATAGACGTTGTGCCTCTTTCTTGAACTTCTCACGCTGGGCATCGAACGACGGACGGTTGTCGGGCACGCTGACGGTAACGGTATTGCCGTCGCGAAGGTTAACCCCCTTCATGAAAAACTCCTTCATCGCCCATGTCTCGTCGAAGTTCAGGTTCTTCACTACATAGGTGTTGCCGAAGCCACCTGAACTGATAGCTCGCTCTACGCGATATGCTCCTCCACGCAATAGTGTTCCAGGCCGAAGTGTTGATTGCTGTTCCATATTGAGCTCCTGCTATCTATTTCTCACTTTTTGGTTGCAAAGATATTAAAAACCGAACGAAAATCCAAATATAATTGAGTTTTTTCTATGAGAAAAACCCCAATCCTAGAACACCTATCCCAACTTCTTCTTTATTGACAGTATCTTCAAGAAATCATGACAATAATCTCCATCCCCTACAGGAAAGATGCTGCTTCCCAACCAATATAACCTTCGGCAGTTCTGCTTGGTCTTTATTCTCGCGCAGAGTCGCAGAGTTACGCATACCGTCGCTTTAGCTTACATTATTCAAAACAATAGTATTTGTACGCTTCGCGTCCTCCAAAAACAAAAGAAAACAAAAAAAACAACAAAAACCGGTTTTATTTTGTGTTTCTGGTTTTATTCTGTTTTCTTAATAACGCTTTGC
>Ga0310691_10006908_pt1 | contig 11990 bp, 18 predicted proteins | sample 176DNAGHGlowgp2_FD_203887 | JGI IMG/M metagenome (GOLD analysis project Ga0310691, IMG submission 203887) | Sheep rumen microbial communities from Palmerston North, Manawatu-Wanganui, New Zealand - 1766 DNA GHGlow gp2 (v2) (version 2) | ecosystem: Host-associated > Mammals > Digestive system >... | reverse complement strand
ATGTAGCAAGTGCTACATCTCTCTGCATACCTTCTGCATCGTTTGCCTTGAAATACTGAAGCACCTGAAGGTTCTCAAGATTTGTAGCAACAGCAGAATGCATGATGACCATCTTAAAGATGTTCTTATTAGCTCCAGCTGCCTTCTGAATAGCAGTGTTGAGTGTTGTAGCACCAACTACCTGATCAGCAGCAGAAGCTTCAGCTGTAATATCAAGAGTATGATCGGTATTAAAGTTGTTTGTTGATACGCCAAAAATACCCTTAAGAATTGAAAGAATGATTGACTGCTGATTGTCATCCCAGTAACTTGATACCTGAGCAGCGATCTCGCTCATGAAATCCTTACCAGTAATATCGAATGTGAAATCCTTTTCCTTCCAAGCATGTGAACGTCCAACGACGATCATTGACTGGAGATATGTTTCGAGTGAATCAGCTGTGATGTTTGTGTTGCCATCATAGTTATCAGCTGTACCACCAAGAAGACCGGTCATTGGAATAGAAATATAGTTGCCGCCTGTCTGTTCTGAGAGCATTGTCTTCAGATCAGATCTGTTTCTGAGAATACCAGCCTTAAGGAAAGCGTTCTGCTTTACCTTTGGGACTGTCTCAACGTACTTGCCGAATACTTCAGAATTGAAGTTCTTCTTATCAAAAACGCCCATAAATTAACTTTCTCCTTTCAACCATGAAACGACTTCAACAGCAGTAGGATGATCATTAGCATAAGCCATTTTATCAGCCAATGACATTTCGCTGAACATTGACGGATTATTCTGCGTAGGTGGCTCGGGTGTAGAAGCACCGACTTCTCCCTGCTTCACAATAAAGTCTGACCATTCAGACTGAATGTTTGCTTTAAGAGTTTCGGCGTCTTTTACCTTGCCTTCAGCATCGAAAGTGATCTTTGAAAGATCTGTCACTTTAAGAATCGCATCGAGACGTTTCTCAGATACGCCAGATTCAATAAGAAGCTGTCTATAAGCAACTTCAGCATTTCGCTGAGTCTCTCGTGCTTCTACGTCTGACTTGTATTTGTTATACTCAGCCAGAAGTTCATCGTACTTGCTACTATCGTTTTCTGAAATTTTTTTATTAAGTGAATCAATCGTCGACTGCAGCTCAGGTAACTTTTCAGCGTCAGCCTTATACTGATCTCGCTCCGATTTGATTGCATCCATCGTGTCAACGTGAGCTGTGATTATTTCATCAATCTTATCAGCTTCGATCCCGAGGGCTGCTAAAAATTTGCGTGTAAGTGCCATAATTACGATCTCCTTTACTTCGGTGACAATGCATTGTCATTAGATTATATTCTTATTATAACACATATTCATGAATATGTAAACTATTGTTATAAAAATATAAACATGTGTTTATGCGTTCTTCATTGATTCTTCAATGAGTTTCTTGTATTTCTGCGTATGATTGGCCGCAGCGTTCTTCAAGAAATGATGTGCAGGCACTCCATTCACCGTTCCCAGTTCCTGGAATGGAGCATATTCGACATTCGTGCCAATATAGACAGCATTCTTCTCAGTCTGACCCGTAGTGTCAGTATACTCCTTACCTTCAGAGTCCTTATAAGAATATGTACCATAGTGCTTGCTCATAGCGTACGTTATGCTGTTACGTAATCGGCCGGTGTCTACCGGACAACCACGTTTTGCATAGTCTTCGGCAGCCATACCGATAGCGACTAATGCGCGCTCAAGCGCATCGTCGCACGCTTCTAAGACTTCATCGAGATGACTTGTCATTTGAACGTCTGCCATAGTGATCACTCCTTCTCGTAGTATTGACAATCAGCATTATCGAATAATACTTCATGCGGCTTATCGTTTCCTTCAGGCATACCGATATACTTCTCACACGTAGCTCTTGTTACACCGATATAGCGTACTTTGCTACCGATCTCTAAAATTGTCTTGTCTCTGTATTTGCAATCTTTGCACATTATCTCATTCGGATTTGGAGAACTCGTCTTTATTGGTGTAAACATAATATTAACCTCCATCAATTCTTATGTCGTGTTTTACCATTATTATATGTATCTTCATCGCCATATTTGAAATAGTCTGGCTGATTTACGATGTCCATCTTGACTTTGATCTTACTACCTTCTTTTTCTATTCCTGTGATTTTATATGTGGTTCCTCGCTGAATGATGATCTCTGCTTCGCTGCCAGTAGAATAATATTCTTGTCCAACCTTATACAGCTTTGCACTTTTGCCAACCGTATTACCAAAATATGATTGCGGTTCGGCGTAAATGCCATGTGTACCTTTTGGTGCATAGATCTCATATATAATGTGATCGTCAAAACCTGAATCTTGTGCGATTGCCGTTGAAGTGAACGCATGATTTTGGAATTCCTGACCAACAAACGCTTTCTTCATTTGCTCGATGTCACCAGATTTGATTATCTCATTTGCGTCATCGAATGAGAAAATATCACCTTCAATGAGACCAGCCAAGCCTCCTTTATCTGAAGCTCGTACCAGCACCATGCTCTCTTGTATCTCAGACTTTTGAATCGCATTCGTACAGTCTGTGATAACCTTATGATATGTGACATGCCCATTTTCGCCGAACTTATGAAACGCTTTAGGAAGATCTCGCCAACTGTTTTCGTGGTTCCAGTCTGTATTCTCCATGCCAATGAACGATGACCTATACCAATCATCATGATAGCCTGAAAGCGATTTATTCATCGGATTTGAGTTATGAGTATATTCCCAAATAGAATACTTTTCACTCTTACTCAAATTGTCCCAAATACTGTCAAGATATGGTCTAAGGGCTTTATCTGCATCAGATCTGTCATAATAGAACATCGCATTTTCTTTGGCTTCAGTTGTATACATTTCAGGTAAAAATTTCGCGTTCTTAGTTGCGTCTTTCACCAAAGAATGAATCTGCTTATCTAATGCGTGATACTCATTATAAAGCTTTTCATATTCTTTTCCAGCTTTCTCAAACTCATCGAGTTCTTGTAATTTACTCTCAAAAAATTTGATCTTTTCTTCTGAGTCAGGCAGGTCATATGTCTTGTACTTATCCAACTGTTCTTCAAAATATTGCTTTTTGAGAGCAATTTTGTCTTTCTTCATTGGATAATCTGAAGCGGTTACCGGATCTTTCCAAATGTTTTCAAAGAAATTATCTTCATCAAGCTTCTCAAGCTGTTCAGCCATTGCGAGAAGCTGCTGAGCTGGATTTGAGGCTTCATATTCCATAAGTATCGCATTGACTTTTGCAGTTGTCACTGGATCTAAATCATTATTGACATAATCGAGCCACAGCTGACCTGGTGCACCTTCTGCTTTTAAAACGTGATGTAATGCAGCAGAAAGCTCTTCATTGACAAGCTTAAGTTCTTTCTTAATCGCATTGATCTTATATCCTTGATATTTCTCATGAACATCTTGAATGTTTGCTTTCGGCACAAATCCAGTCACCCATGAACCAAGAGTGCATCGGCAATTGTATATCTCGTGCGGTAAATTCACGCTCCAATCGCCTGGAAACATCAATCCATTGCTGAATTTCTCACCATTATTGACTAATTCACCGTGCTGAGCCATGTGGCTTGGTCGCGTTCTGGAGTCGTTTGTAGCGATCCAACGCTTTTTGAATATAATTCCACTAGCTTCTGCTCGGTTCATTCCAGATTGTCTCCCAGAATTCTCAGCAGCAGTTACCATCGTTCTCGCATTTCTTATCGCAGCTTTCTCATTGCTCTCACATACAGCGACTGCTAGTTTATCAGCGATCTCCTTCATGTTTGAGCCCTGAAGTATACCCTGCATTACGACAGAGTTGACTTTCTTCGCATTCCAAGCAATGTCTTTGATCGCATCGATGTCTTTTGGTGGAGGAAGCATGATGTCTTCTTGGCCCTCAAGGTTCTTGACAGTATCAGCATTGACAAGCTCAAATGAATAACCTTCAACAGGCGAATTCTCGATGACCTCAGCAATACTATTGAAGTTTACCGCATAGATCTGCGGAACCTTGCCATTGATGTAGTCCAGCGCTGTCTTATTCACATTCAGGAGCTCTTTCGTGATCTGATCAACGAGATTGTGCCAATGTTCGCCGTACATTATCTTATTGTGTCGCCATTGGTTATACTCTTCCTGAGACAGCGTACCGTCTTCGACTTGCTTGGCTTTGATCTTGTCCATTTTGAAGAACTTTTCGAAATACGCTTCTGACTTCGCTTTTATTTCTTTCTGTGCTGCTTTGAATTCTGCTCTGAGATGATTCTCGATCTCGATTAACTCTTCATCAGTCCAGCTGTCCGCCGACATTGTCATCACCGCCATTATTGTTTACTGGTTTATCAACGACACGGTCTATCTCTTCCTTTTCTTTATTCTTCAGAATGAATGGAATTTCGTCAGGTGATAAGAATGGTAAGTGCTTAAGAATTGTCTCATCATCAAGATACTGCGCAGCAGCAATGACCATCGTAGTCTCTTCTGTCTCATTAGCAAGACGGTTACGCTTATAAGTTGGATCGTCATCCACACCAATAAGCGTGAGAATTCCCTGAATGAACTGATTGAGACAATATTCAAACTCATCGCACTTGTCATCGAGTCTCTGATATGCGGCTCTGATCGCTGTGGCCGTAACATTACCCGAAGCAATGGAATTGACATTGAGAGCCTGAGCATCTCTGTACATGTCATTCTCAAGACGATTGAGATATGCTTCACGACCAGCATAAGGCACATCGAGCGTATGAGCTTCAGCACGAGCACCGCCATCTCCATCAACGACGGCCGCTTTGAGCGTCATGAGTCTTTCTTTAAATTCGGCGAGATCGATGTCGTCCATACCTCCGCAATTCTCAAGTGTCCAATAGATCATAGACGCTTCGTCTAAGTCATTTGCACATCCAGATTTGATGAGATCGTAGCAGTCGATACTCTGCTTAAGACCAATCAGCTGTGACTGTCTCTTCTTGTTTCCCCATAACGGTACGATTGGGAATGACGGATAATTTGCACCATCGTAGAATTCGGTACCGTCGACCTCAGTGTGCTTCGTCTTGAACTTATACGGACGTTTTGGAACGTATACCGACGTAGTTCCATTCTTCCTGATGATCTCAGTGATACCGTCTTCTTCGTAAAGAGTTGCTCTGAGCGGCATATCCTTTCTGATCTGCCAGAAACGGATACCTGCACGCAGCGCACCAGTCTCCTCATCGTAGAATGGTACGAATTCTTTTGCTGAGAACACGTCTACGTGATCGAGATTGAAGAATCCATACGCTACGCCAGCAATAAGCGCTTTCTTTGCGATGTCAACAAGCTGGTCATCGAACTTCTTTGTCTTGGTACCGAGTTTCTTCTTAAGGCCCGAATTGTTGAACGTTACGCCGTTACCAAGTAAATACTGCACTTCCTGCGTGTTGAATATGTCGAAGAAATTCGACGCACATTTGTGGTTCGGTGAGATCTTATCTGGAATCGCTTCACCTGTTACCTTATACAGTATCTTCTGATAGAGCGTTATTGTCGTGTTCTTCCATTCTGAATACGCTTCGCCTTCAAGCGCCCAATGATAGAGATTCGATCCCTGATAGTCTTCTATCGCAGAGATCACGAATTCTGGATCTGAGTTATTTGCAACTAACTCCTGGTAAGTTTTCATGCACATTTCTCCTTTTAAATTAAAAAGTGTTTCTCGGCCGTTGCACATCCTGCACGGACCTTCTTCTTCATTACATCCTGAGTACCATACCGTATTGCGTCTATGTGATGATTGAACGTATCGATCGGCTCATTGATGTATTCATTTGTTTTCTTATCCTTCACCCAAGTATAGTTGTCGAATTCCTCGATTGTCTTAGTGCAACGCTCGTCGATGATGATCTCATACCGCTGTATTCTGTCTATGCCGTTCTTAATAGAATCCTTGCCTTTTGCTGCGGGCTTGATTCTCTTAATACCAGCACGGCGTATCTCAGCGATACTCTTAGGCTCTGCGCTGTCGGCGATGATTACTTCTTTGGACAGTCCAAGCGATTGCAGCGTACGCGCTATCACATCATTGGTCATGCCCCTTTTATCGTATTCGCCAACAATAAACAAGCGCTTGTTTGCGTTATCTACGTAGCCCCAATTGATCGCTGTCGGGTCATTCGTATAACCGAAGTCCATTCCTGACCAGTATAATAGTCCTTCTGTTTCAGCCGGGCTTATCAGTCTGACTGTCTTAATCGGGAATACGAGTTTATCGAGCGTAGCGAATTCACCAAGTACATATATCTTATAGTATGCGGGGTTCCTCATCTCAAGATCTTTCAGCGATTTGATGTACTCATCAGGCAGATACTTGTTGTCTGTATACAGTGTATGCAGTATCATCGTATCTTCTGGAGTACCATGAGCAAAGAAGTACTCATAGACCCAATTCGCTTTTGACACTGGATTGAACATGAGATGAATCTGGTTAAACGGTTCTTTCGATCGTAATCGTAAGTTTAGCTGCGTGAAGTCATCTAACGTGAGCTCCGTGGCTTCCTCTATGACGATGTCGGTGATACCTTGAATAGACTTGATCTTTTCTGGGTCATCTAAGCCTTTGAATAATAGTATGCTGCCATTGATCAGCGTTATTGTCATTTCTGATTTGTTTGCTGCGAGTACTGTCTGAGGCATTGCTGATAACACGGCCATGAATAAATCCCAAATAGATGATTTGATCGTAGCTCCGACTTTTCTGATTATGAGCATCTTACGCTTCATGCGAAGTGCTTTAATGATCATCTTCTGTACGACGAAATGAGATTTGCCTGAACCTGCTCCGCCATAGAATACATTTATACGCGTGTGATAGTTTCTGAGCTGCGGCAGATATGCTGGTAGTACCCACTTATCAATGCCTTTGATCTTAATCGCCATCAATATCACCCAGGTCTATAGTTACGCTCGTCTGCTCGATCTTCTCGACTGGTTTCTGGCCGATCGTGTCTCTCAGTGTCTCGAAAGCTTTCACGTTTCCAAGTAAAGCCTGCTGCACGAGAGCGAGCGATACTTTGTTCTGTGTATCACCATCGGATAAGATTGCGAGCAGCTCTTCACGGAGAGTTTTTCTACGTCGTCTTGACTCTGCAGAAGCCTTCGCTCCAGCACGAGCAAATTCTCGCTGCTGTTCAACTGTCCAGTCACTCATCTTCACCAAATTCTGTGGATTACCTCTTGGCATAGTTAATCACTCCCTTTCATACTCTTATTATACACTAAAGTTACGAAAATGTAAACCTTGACAAAATGACAGGCCGTGCTCAATTACTCAATCTTTTTCTCTATATTATATATATTTATCCGACTGCAACTTTTTTCATTTTGTTTATGAAAGTATAAATATTTGTTCATGCATTAAATCAAATATTCTATAAATAGAGAAAAAGATTGAGTGATTGAGTACCGAAGTAAAAAAGTCGAATAAAAATATAAACACACTTATGCACATTCAACAGTTTTTTATAAAAATATAAACAACGTGTGTTTATTGATTTTACATTTTTTCCGACGTCTCTGTGACTGTTACATATAATTTTCTGCATTTTTTTGCCGAGGGTACTCAATCTTTTTTTGAAAGATTGAGTACTGTTAAGTACTGTTAAGTATTTGTTCGATAATTGTTCGAAACAGCCTGTCATTTTGTCAAGCGAAATGCGCACTTGCGCATTTTTGTTCGAAAGCTGTTCGAAAAAGATTGAGTACTGTTAAGTACTGTTAAGTATTTGTTAAGTACCCCCTGTACTTTTATTCATATTTTTGACATACCCCCTAATAGTCGTCGAATTTTTTGTATAATGACAATTCTAAAATTTTCGTAGTTTTTTTATAAAAAAATAAACATCGAACACGCATTGTGCGTTTTGCCAATGTCAAGTGTGAATTTGCGTATACTATTATATCTCGAAAAAACATGAAAATTTTTTTATTTTTTTATAAAAAACTATTTACATTTTCATGAACATGTGTTATAATAAGAATGTAACCAGAGAGGTTACACCACACATAATGACAGCTTACTTGGAGGTAACTATTATGAAAAATCAGACTTTTGGAATTGAAATTGAAACAACAGGCCTTAGCAGAAAGACAGTCGCAGAGATCATTGCAAAGCACTATGGCACAGATGCTTACTACATCGGTACATACTATGATACATACGGCGCTAAGACAACTGACGGACGCGAATGGAAGTGCATGAAGGATTCATCTATCATCAACACTGGTTCTGGTGTATGTGAGATCGTATCACCAATCCTCACTTACAGCGACATGGAAGATCTTCAGCAGATCGTAAGAGACGTAAGAGAAGCAGGTGCAAAGTCATCACCAAGATTTAAGTGCGGTATCCACATTCACATTGGTGCTCAGAATCACACAGTACAGTCACTCAAGAACCTCGTAAACTTCATGAGCAGCTACCAGGACATCATTTATAAGGCAGTAAAGGTCGATCCTTACCATGAAAGTTACTGCAAGAAGCTTTCAAGTGTACTCATCGATAAGTTCAACGAAAGAGGACTTGATTCGATCGCAAAGTGTGAGACAGCTTGGTACGGTAAAGGCAATGAAGCTTATCAGAAGAGCCAGCACTACTCAAACACAAGATACTACGGATTAAATCTTCACAGCGTATTTACCAAGGGCACAGTTGAATTCAGACTTTTCAATGGTACATTTCACGCTGGTGAGATCAGATCTTATATCGTTCTTTGCTTAGCAATGTCACAGTTCGCACTCGATAAGAAGAGCGTAAGAAGAAGCAAGAAGAACAACCTCAATGACAAGTACGCAATGTATAACATGCTCTGGTCCATCGGAGTTGTCGGTGACGAATTCAAAAACTGCAGAGAACATCTCATGAAGCACCTTTCAGGCAGCCTCAAGACAACAGAAAGAAGAGTTGATTAAAAGCAAATGTCTTAGACGCACCCAGTAAATCCTGGATGCGTCTGAGATATTAACATTAATATTAAGTATCATAATAGTAACACTACGGAGGTAATCATATGAAATGTGAAATATGCGGTAAAGAGATCAAAGAGAGCAGCTATTACGACGGAATACTTTGCAGCGACAGCAATTGCTTTCATACTTGGTTCTGGAAGAATACTCTTGATGATGAAGCGATAATCATCGATCAGAATTGTTATCACGCTGCACCTGAGCACGATAACTCAGGTTTCAGAGGTTTTGGCGGCAGACGCTTTAAGATCAGAATGCTTAGCGGAAAAACAATCGAAACAACTAATCTTTGGCACCAGGGACGTATACCTGATGAATTTTACAGAAGCGATAATGCAGAATTTTTGGAGGTCAAAGATGAAAAATGATGAAACGTACGAAGAGTATATGAATCGTAAGTTATCAGAATCGGTACAGTATAAACCGAAAGAAGAATTGTCAAAGTACTATGACTATGAGGTTGAAAAAGAGAAGCCTAAAGAGAAGATGGATTGGTCTGAGGTTGCTCTTGTGATTTTTATAGATGCCACAGTCATTGGTGTAATTGTATTTGTTTTATATGAATTATTTTTTGGAGGAAAATGATATGAAAAACTATATAGCTTATGGAAGTAATCTCAACATTAAACAGATGAAGTACCGTTGCCCGAATGCAGAGATCGTATGCGTTGGTCTCATCGAAGATCATCGCTTAGCATTTAAGGGCAGCAGAAGTGGTAACTATCTTACGATCGAACCCGCAAAAAATTATACGGTTCCAGTAGCAGTTTGGAGCATATCTGATCAGGACGAGATCAACCTCGACATGTACGAAGGTTTTCCAACATTTTACCGCAAAGAGACGATCACAGTGAAAACACCTGGATTCACTGAATGTGAAGTCACAGGTGTGGTCTATATAATGAATGGATGTAAATATGGTCAGCCTTCAGATTCTTATATGAAAACTTGCGTTGAAGGTTACAACGCATTTGGATTCAGTCTGAGAGCACTCAGAGACGCAGTCGATTATAGCGTAGAAAGATAAAAAACTATTTACATTTTCGTAAACATGTGTTATAATAAAGAGGTAGTCAGTATGAAGAGATTCGATCAAGAACAAAAAAGACAAATACGCAAGATGTATGAATGTGGCACGTCACTCCAGAATCTTCAGAAAACGTTTAGATGCGCATATAGTACAGTATACTATATTACTCATCCGATAGCATACGATCGTCATGTGGAGTACGTGAAATATGTACGAGAGACTTATGGAGATTTACCGCGTAAAAGACGAACATGATTTTTGGATGCTGCTGCTGATTTATCAGAACAAAGCGCAGCTGATATTCCCTAACGATGGTGTATATGAAGGCATTGATATTTTTGAAAGTACCTCCAAGTACAGACTATATGAATACTTCAATGCCTTCAGTACCATAAATTTACTGATGACGTTTCATCCAGATTTTACGTTGTCAGACAAAGAAGTATTTTTGAGTCAGTTTAGAAAGGTTGAGAGAATATGCTGAGATTGGGTTTACTAATTTTATTTATGATCGCAGTGACAGATGCATTCATGTATGTCGCATTTTGTGAGAACCGTGAAAGACTGTCAGCGACCAAGCGAAAGATCAGAATCAGAGAAAAGCTCAGTAAGATGCCAGACTGGGCAAGACAAGAGTACATTGATAATTTTGCAGACAGCGTAAGAAAGCACATTGAGGAGAAATGAGAAATGAAGCCAACAATGGAACAGATCATGAAAGACATCAATAGTCTCCAAGAGACGGTGAAAGCATATGACGCTGCCGAAAAGCAACGCGAATCAGATGAAGGTAAGAGAATATTGTCAGACCGGCTTGCATATCTTACGTATGAGATCAGACGTAAGTATAAGCTGACATCAGGATATTTTTTCGTAGCTGAATGTGCAGCACAGAAGAAATATGAAAAAGAGTACGAAAAGGAGGAACAATTATGACAGATACAGAATTCATAACTAACATCATCACAGAAATCTGTGAATATGCAGTTAAGAACGACATGGAGCCTGATGACACTTTGAGAACACTGGCTGATAATATTTTGATGTTGCTTGAAATATCGAGTTTTAATAACTTTAAGGACTGGGAAAACGCAGAAGAATTTGATGATTGCAAACATGATCTCTCTCCGAGTGGAGAGAGTGGATTGAAATAAATAAATGAAACGGAGAATTGCTAATGAAAGAATGTAAATCATATGATGCACTCGATCAGACGTGCAAAGATTGCCAAATCAATAATATGTTTGATCACAATTCGTGCTACAGACCAAAGATCGAAGGCGTAGAACATCCTAATCACTATCAGAACAATGGCAGATTAGAGTGTATCGAAGAAATGAAGATCCTTTTTGGCACAGAAGCCGTGATCACCTTTTGTAAGCTCAATGCTTATAAGTACTATTACCGAGCAGGCAACAAGAAAGGTGAAAGTGAAGAAAAAGACAAAGAGAAAGCAATGTGGTACATGAAAAAAGTAGCGGAGTTGATGAAAGATGAGCAAAAGAAAATTTGAAGTAACGATTGAAACAGAACACGTTGATGACTATCGCGTGAATGAAGCTGAGAAGCTCTTTGAGATCATACGTGAGAACATGTCATATCTATACAGAGAGAATGTCGCATTTAGCGTGAAAGAGATCAAGGACGTTTCAGAGTATATTAAAGAGCTTGTACTTATGGAGGAATGAAAATGGATACAGCAGTATTTTACGCATTTATGGCAACAGTGTCGCTTTTGTCGATAGGTTGTATGTTCGCAATATATGCAATACTTAGGCATATTTCTGAAATGGTTCTCGTGATCAAAGAACTCAAGAAAATAGAAAAGCACGCGCACTCAGTTGACAGAATGAATGCAGAGAAAGAAGTATAGTATGAATGATAAGTTTATTGATCTGTTACGTTCAAATGAAGAAATCAATTTGGAACTGGAAGACGAAGCAAATGCA
>Ga0310691_10006907_pt1 | contig 11990 bp, 5 predicted proteins | sample 176DNAGHGlowgp2_FD_203887 | JGI IMG/M metagenome (GOLD analysis project Ga0310691, IMG submission 203887) | Sheep rumen microbial communities from Palmerston North, Manawatu-Wanganui, New Zealand - 1766 DNA GHGlow gp2 (v2) (version 2) | ecosystem: Host-associated > Mammals > Digestive system >... | reverse complement strand
ACGGGGAGCTCATGCTCCGCTTCGAGGCGCTCAAGCGCGCCCTCGCCGCGGAGGGGCTCTTCGACCCCGCCCGAAAGCGCCCGATCCCCGCGCTGCCGCGCACGGTCGGCGTCGTCACCTCCCCGACCGGCGCCGCGATCCGCGACATCCTCAACGTGACCCGCCGCCGCTTCGCCGGCGTCCGCATCCTCCTCGCCCCGGCCCGCGTCCAGGGCGAGGGCGCGGCCGCCGAGATCGTCGAGGGCATCCGCCTGCTCAACGGCCTGCCCGATCCGCCCGACGTGCTGATCGTCGGCCGCGGCGGCGGTTCGCTGGAGGACCTCTGGTGCTTCAACGAGGAGGCGGTCGCCCGCGCCGTGCGCGCCTCGCGCATCCCGGTGATCTCCGCCGTCGGCCACGAGATCGACTTCACGATCTGCGACTTCGCCGCCGATCTCCGCGCGCCGACGCCCTCCGCCGCGGCGGAGCTCGTCGTGAAGAACCGCGCGGACCTCGTCGCCACGGTCGCCGCCCTCTCCCGCCGCCTCGTCCTCGCGGCGCGCAACGCCACGGCGCGCGCCCGCTCCCGACTGGAGCTCTGCGCCCGCTCCCGCGCCTTCGCGGAGCCCGCCTCCCGCCTCCGCGAACAGGCGCAGCGCCTCGACCTCCTCGCGCAGCGCCTCGACGCCTCGCTCTCCGCCGCCGCCGCGGAACGCCGCCGCCGCCTCGAGGCCGCCCCGGCCCGCCTCGCGGCGGCCCTCGCCGCCGCCATCCAGCGCGCACGCCTCCGCGCCGCCGCCCTCGCGCCCCGCCCGGGCCATGCGCTCGCCCTCCGCGCGGGCGCCGAGCGCGCCCGCGTCTCCGCCCTCGCCGCCAAGCTCGCCGCCCTCGATCCGATGGCCGTGCTCGACCGCGGCTACGCGCTCGTCCGGAACGAATCCGGCGACGTCGTCGCCCGCGCGTCCGCCGTCTCGCCCGGCGACCGCCTCGCCGTCGTCTTCCGCGACGGCCGCGTCCCGGCGCTCGCCCTCCCCGGCGACGCCCCGCCGGCGCACCGGCCCCCGCGCCGCACCGCGCCCCGCCCCTCCGCGGACGCCGACCAGCCGACGCTCTTCTAGGGGTGGAAACGCCCGCGGAATTCTGCTAGAATCGGCTTCCGCCAACGCACATGGATCCCGCCATGACCGACAAACGCCCCTTCTTCTCCCGCTTCGACCGAGCCGCCTTCTGGACGGGCGCCGCGCTCTCGTTCCTCGTCTACTTCCTCACCTGCGCCCCCACCGTCTCGCTCGAGGACTGCGGCGAGCTCGCCACCGCGGGCGACTTCGCCGGAGTCCCCCACCCTCCCGGGTACCCGACCTGGACGATGTGCGCCTGGGTGTTCGCCCGCCTGCTCTCCTGGGTGACCTTCCGCGGCCAGCCCAACCCCGCCTGGGCCATCGCCGTCATGTCCGCCTTCTGGGGCGCACTCGCCTGCGGCCTCACGGCGATGCTCGTCTCCCGCACCGCCGCCGACCTGCTCGGCGGCCGCCGGCTCCTCAACCCCGACCCGCGCATCCCGGTCCCGTCCGCCTCGGCCACGGGGATCGAAGCGGGCCTCGCGGACGATGCGCGCGACGGACCGATCGCGTTCCTCGCGGGCGTCTCCTCCGCCCTCGTCTTCGCGTTCGCGCCGGTGATGTGGTCGCAGAGCACGATCGTCGAGGTCTACTCCTTCGGCCAGTTCTTCATGGTGCTCGTGCTCCTGCTCGCCTACCGCTGGATGCGGCGGCCCTCCGACCGGCTGCTCGTCCTGACGTCGTTCGTCTTCGGCCTCGGCCTCACGAACTACCAGGTGCTGCTGCTCGCGCTCGCGCCGCTCGTCCTCGTGATCCTGCTCCAGGACATCCGCCTCTTCCGCGACTTCGTCCTGACCGGCCTCCCGCTGCTGCTCGGCGCGGGGCTGCTCAAGCTCGGCGCGCTCCCCTCCATGGCGGGCTTCCCGAAGCACGCCCCGCTCGACGACTTCAGCCCCGTCGTCGGCGCCGTGAACCTCTTCTCCAAGCCCTGGACGCGCGTCGTCGGCCGCGACGGCGCCGCGTTCTGGACCGTCCCGCCGACCCTGCCGGAGGACATCTCCTCGACGCACCTGGCGTACTTCGCGCTCGTCCTCCTCGTCGCGGCCGCCCTCGCCGCGTTCGCCGTCCTCGGCCGCCTCGCGGTGCTCCGCGCCCGCGGCCGCGAGCCCTCCTGGGCGGCCTCCGCGCGCATGCCCGCCCGGATCGTCGCCGCCGGCGCGTCCTTCCTGCTGCTCGTCCTCGTCCTCGCCCTGCCGGGCGCCGAGCCGAACCCCTACTGGAACACGCCGGACTTCAAGGCGTACGTCGTCCGGGAGCTCGCGGCCGGGCACCCCGACCCCGTCTTCCACTGGTTCCTCCCGACCGTGGCCTTCCTCCTCGGCATCGCGGCGATCTGGGTCTTCGCGCTCTTCACCTCCGGCGGCCTCTGGTACGCGGGCGGATGCACGGCGGCCCTCGTCCCGCTCGCGATCCTGATGCGCCGCGGCTGCCTGCTCGGCCTCGCCCACCCCCTCAGCGGCTACTTCGCCGGCTACGTCGCGCTCGGACTCGGCCTCCTCGCCCTCGCCGCGCTGCTGCTCGAGCGCGGGCGCGTCGTCGCGGAGGCCGTCCTCGCCGGCGCCGCGGGCCTGCTCTTCTACGCCTACATGCCGATCGCGGGCGACGCCTGCCCGCCCATGAACTGGGGCTACCCCCGCACCTGGGAGGGCTTCAAGCACGCGATCACCCGCGGCCAGTACGAGGCGATCGTCCCCGAGTCGGTGTTCACCTCGAAGTTCATCGGGCAGATCGCGACCTACTTCGTCGACATCCGCGCGCAGTTCACCCTCGTCCTCGCCCCGCTCGGGCTCGTCCCGTTCGCCGCGTGGAGCCTGCGCCGCGCCCCCTCGCCGGACGGGACCGCCCGCCGCGCCATCCCCGTCCTCCCGGCCGCCGTCGGCCTCGCGGCCCTCGTCGCCGCCCTCACCGTCCTCGACCGCCTCTCCGGCGCGCTCGACCTCTCGTCGGTCCGCGTCGACAAGCTCCTGTTCCTCGTCCTGCTCCTGCTCGCGGCCGCCGGCCTCCACGCGCTGCTCTTCGGCCAGCTCGCCCCGCTCGTCCGCCGCGGCTTCGACGCCTCGCTCGACCGCTCGGTGCGCCTCGTCTCCTTCCTCGCCGGCGCGGGCATCCTCGCGTTCGTCGCCGTGGCGGGGTGCTGCCTCCTGAACCCGGTCGCCGAGTTCGCGATCGAGAACGCCCTCCACCTCGATCCCGCCTCCTCCCTCTACTTCTGGGTCGACGTCGCCCTCACCGCCGTCCTCGCCGCGCTCTGGCTCGCGTTCTCCGTCTACCTCTTCGTCCGCGAGATCCTCCGCGCCCCCGCGATCGAGCCGGACGGCGACGAGATCTCCGAGCGCTGGCACCTGGCCACCTTCGTCTGCTTCGTCATGATGAGCTTCCTGCTGATCGCCCTGGCGAACCCCCGCGGCGACATCCAGGACGCCTTCATCCAGAAGGTCAAGTTCATCGCCTCCCACGGCCTCTACGGGCTCTGGATCGGCTACGGCATGGCCTACGCGCTGCGCCTGCTGCGCGACGACCGCCGCGTCCGCGCCGCCTTCCTCCCCGCCTGCGCCGCGATCGCCGTCGCCCCGCTCCTCCCGATCCACGAGAACTACTTCAACTTCGAGCTCTACGACAAGACCTCCGCCGCCGACATGGACGGCCACGACTTCGGCTGGCAGTTCGGCAACTACCAGCTCCGCGGCGCCCGCGCCATCGTCGAGGAGCTCTCCGACGACGAGGAGCCCCTCCCGAACCCCTCCTACCCGCCCGAGATGGAGACCAACGCCGTCTTCTACGGCGGCACCGACCCGGGGCGCTTCGTGCCGACCTACATGATCTACTCGGCCGACGTCCGCCCCGACGTCTACCTCATCACCCAGAACGCCCTCGCCGACCAGACCTACCTCGACACGATGCGCGGCCTCTACGCCGACTCCATCTGGATGCCGACGGCCGACGACAACCAGGTCGCCTTCGGCCAGTACTGGGACGACATCCAGGCCGGCCGCCGACCCGACCTCGGCGGCATCCGCCGCGACGCCTCCGGCCGCATGTCCGTCAACGGCGCCCAGGCCGTCATGGAGATCAACGGCATCATCGCCCGCCAGATCTTCGACCGCAACCGCGACGGCCACGCGTTCTATGTCGAGGAGTCCTACGCCATCGACTGGATGTACCCCTACCTCGTCCCCAACGGCCTGATCATGCGCATCCGCCACGACCCCGGCGCCCTCCCGCCCCGCGTCGTGCGCGACGACATGGACTTCTGGGACTGGTACGTGCGCCGCCTCCACGCCGACCCGAACTTCGCCCGCGAGATCCCCGCCCGCAAGGCCTTCAACAAGCTCCGCGGCTCCATCGCCGGCCTCTACGCCCGCTCCCGCCGCTACCGCGAGGCCGAGCGCGCCTACAAGGAGGCCCAGTCGCTCTACGTCTACTCCCCCGAGAGCGCCTTCCGCCTCGTCTCCGACATCCTCGTCCCCGAGCGCCTCTTCGACCGCGCCGTCGCCGAGCTGCGCCTCCTCCAGAGCCTCGACCCCAACAACGCCCGCATCCCCGCCGACGCCATCCTCCGCCTCCAGCGCGCCGACGAGACGGCCCGCACCCTCGCCGCCCGCCTCGGCAGCCCCGACAACCCGCTCTCCGAGGAGGAGACGCTCCGCCTCGTCTCCGCCGCCCTCGAGATCGGCTCCGAGACCATCGCCAACGCCGCCCTCGCCGCCAGCGCCACCCGCGCCGACTTCTCCCCCGAATTCCCCCTCCGCACCGCCCTGCTCCTCGCCCGCCTCGGCCGCGTCCGCGAGGCCTCCACGATGCTCCGCCGCGTCCCGGACCTGCTCGCCTCCCCCTCGATCTCCGCCGAGGACGTCGCCACCGCGGCCGACGTCCACCGCAGCGCCGGCGCCTTCGCCGACGCCCTCGAGCTGCGCAAGCTCCTCCTCCGCCGCGACGCGACGGACTGGCGCACCTGGATCGAATACGCCGCCGACGCCCTCGCCGCCGGGGACAAGAAGCTCTTCGCCATCGGCATCCAGCAGGCCCGCCAGCACGGCGGCAACGAGGCCGAACTGGCCATCGGCCGTCGCTTCTCCGGCCGCTAGCCCACTCCGGACCGTGCCTTTCGCCCTCGGCTCTGCGCCCGAGGGCATCTGCGTCGCGACTGGGTCGGCCGATGCACCAAATTCTACATGTATTTCTCTTGAAATTTCAATATTTTATTTGATACAATTTTTGCCTTTCAGCCTTGCTCTGCGGACGTTTCCCCGTATCCCACTACGCCGGCGCGCCGAGAGCGCGGCGCATACTTTTTCACACACCTGTGCAAAAGAATATACTATCATTGAATTTGCAAGATTTATATTCAACCGAACCGAGGTTTTCCCCTCTTGCGCGCGCGCCTGTTTTTTGCTAGTATGTCGTGCATCCGCGCATTCGTCGCGCGTACCCTCACGACGGAACCGTTCCCATGACCTCCGAATCCCTCGACTCCGGGTCCACGTCCCCCCGCATCTTCACCGTCCGGTCGCTGTTCTTCTCCGCGCTCGGCATCTTCTTCATGTCCGGCCTCGCCAGCTTCCACGACTGGGTGCTCAAGGGCTCGCCGATGATCGGCAACCAGCTCCCCGTCGGCGCGTTCTCCTACCTGATGTTCGTCGGGCTCTTCTGGAACGGCCTCTGGAACCTCCTCGACCGCATCACCCGCTCGCGCGTCGGGCTCGCCGCCTTCCGCGTCGTCGGGTTCGGGCTCCTCGCGGCCGTCGTCTGCCAGATCGGCCGGCAGGTTGGCGGCGCCGCGCCGTTCGCCCCCCTGCCGGCGGGCCTCGCCGCCGCCCGCGTCCCGCTTCACGTCCTGACCGTCCTCCTCGCGGCGGGAACGCTCGTCGCGTCCCTTTCGGGCGCCCGCCGCAGGCTCCGCGCCATCCTCGGCGCACTCCTCTCCCTTTCGGCCCTCCTTCTCCTCGGAATCCTCCTCTGGCAGTCCGGCGCCGAGAACCGCCTCGCCCGCTTCCTCTTCCTCCTGCTCGCCGGCTCGGTCCTCTCGGCGGCGGGGCTGCTCGTCGCGCGCCTCGGTCGCGATGCGGCCCGGCGTCCCGCGGCCCGTTTCCTCGGCCGCGTCGCTCTCCTCGTCGTCGCCGGCCTCGCCGGCCGCGCGCTCGGGGGCGGGGGGAACGGCACGGGATGGATCCACGGGCTCCTCGGCCGCGTCCTTCCCGCCGGGCTCCCCGTCGAGGCCGCCTGGTCCGTCGTCATCGGCGCCGTCGCCTCGCTCCTCTGGGGCGCGCTCGACCGCATCGCGGAGGAGCGCGGGGACGCCCGCACCTTCGCGGGGACGCTCGCGCTCTCCGGGCGCGAGATGGCGGTGGTGCTCGTCGCGACGCTCCTCGCCTGCTTCCCCCCGACCTCCGGCTTCTTCCGCTACTTCCAGCGGCAGCTGATGCTGCCCTGGCACTTCCTCACGAACAGCGGAACGTGGATCAAGTTCGGCCTGCTCACGACGGGCGACTCGTGGGGCGGGCAGCTGTTCGACTTCCACCTGCGGCCGGAGCTCTTCCCGGATCCGTGGCCGGGCGCGGGGAAGGACGTGCTCTCCTCCGCGGGCTACGAGCGCGTCTACACGGCGTTCTTCTCCGGGATGGTGACGCCGGAGGGGCCGGTCCCGTTCTCCGCGATCCCGTGGGACGCCTGGACGCGCCCGCTCCTGCACTGGACGCCGCTCGTGGTCCTGTTCGCGCTCTCGATCCTCTCGCTGCAGTTCCTCGTCCACCGCCAGTGGGCGCACCACGAGCAGCTCTCCTACCCGATCGCGCAGGTCGCGGGCGCGTTCTGCGCCGTGCGCGGCGGCCGCCGGGGCGTGCCGGACCTCTTCCGCAACCGGCTGTTCTGGTGGGGGTTCGTCCCGCTCTTCCTCCTGCTCGGCCTCGACTACCTCGCGCTCTGGTATCCGGACGACATCCCGGCGCTCTCGACGATGATGCCGAACCTGCGCTCGTGGTGGGTGCCGCTCACGACCAACATCCCGATCCTCAAGAAGTCGTTCGCGGGCTCGTGGTTCCTCTGCGGGCAGACCCTGTTCTTCTCCTTCCTCGGCATCTCCTACTTCGTCTCCTCGGAGATCTCGCTCTCGTTCGGCGTCACGCCGTTCCTGCTCGCGATCTTCAGCATTCTGTTCTATTCGACGACCGGTACGGTCCTCGAGGAAGGCACGCTCGACGCCGCGCGCTCCGGCGCCTACCTCGGCTACACGCTCATCCTGATCTACACGGGCCGCACCTACTTCAAGGCCGTCTTCGCCCGCGCGCTGCTGCCGCGCGGCGGATTCGGCCGGCCGGGCGCGCTCCGCGCCGCGGTCGCGGCGCTCTCGCTGCTCGCCTTCGCCGCGGGCTGGTGGCGCTTCGCGACGCACCCGATGCTGGAGGGCCACCGCGCGCTCTACGCCGTCGCGGCCGGCCTCGCGGCGCTCGCCGTCTGGGCCGTCCTCTTCGGCGGCCTGCTCCGCGGCCGCCGCGGGGACGCCGCCGCGCCCGCCCCGGCCGCGAAGCCCGCGCCCGGCGGGTTCTCCGCCGCCGACGAGGCCGCCGCCGACGCGGCGGCGGCGGCGGACCTGGCCGCGCCGGACGAGGTCGCGGTCCTCGCCGCGCGCGTCCTGCTGATGGCGTTCGCGGGCTTCGTCCTCGTCTTCTCGTGGATGTGCCAGAGCTGGCTCGTCGCGCTGTTCTACTCGCTGCTGCTGATGGCGCTGTTCCTCGTCTTCTCGCGCATCGCGTGCGAGACGGGCATCCCGTTCGCGCAGGCCGGCTGGAACCCCTCCAGCCTGCTGCTCAACGTCTTCGGGGCCGCCGCGCTCGGCCCGCAGGCCACGAACTTCGCCCTCTGGGGCACCTCGATCCTCACGCAGGACCCGCGCGAGGCGCTGATGCCCTACGCCGCCACGGGCGCCAAGGTGGCGGACGACGCCGGCGTCCCGATGAAGAAGGTCTTCCGCTTCGCCGTCGCGGCCGTCCTCGTCGCGCTCGCCGTCGCCTGGGCCGGCTCGACCTTCTCGCTCTACAACTACAACCCGATGAGCGACTCGTGGGCCGCGAACTACACGCCGAAGATGTACTTCGACCAGACCGCGCAGATGCTCGGCGGGATGGAGGCCTCGGGGATGCTCGAGGAGACGATGGCGCTCGAGCCGGACGGATCCCTCGCCTCGGAATTCCTGGCCCCCATCCGGCGCCTCGGCCTCGCGCAGCCCAACGCCATCCGCAGCCACTACATCCTCTACGGGATGGCCGCCGTGATCCTGGTCTCGATGATGCGCTTCCGCTTCTCGAAGTTCCCGCTGCACCCGGTGATCTTCCTGATCGTCGGCACCTACCCGGGCTTCGGCGCCTGGGGCGTCTTCCTTCTGGGCTGGTTCATCAAGCAGGCCGTGGTGCGCTTCGGCGGCGGCGGCGTCTACCAGCGGCTCAAGCCGTTCTTCATCGGCATCATCTCCGGCGAGCTCGGCATGGCCGGCGTCGCCCTCGTCGTCGAGTTCTCCCACTACCTCTGGTACGGCCAGCCCGCCAAGGTCGTCGGCTGGTTCCTCCCCGGATAACGCCCCATGCCCTTCCGCACCGCAGCTACGGCGATCCGCCGCGCCCTTCGGGCCGACTCCATCATGAGAGCCGCCCGAACGGCGCGCGAGCGCCCGCTTGCCCGCGCGTGCATGATCCTTTTTCTCTTCTGGCCCATCGCGAACTCCTTCGCTTCGGTGGATCCCGATCTCTCCCCCATTCAGTTCAAAGGGCTCGGATTGCCGAATCTGCCTGTAGACATCCTGCCATTGATCCAGGTCAGACTTTCCATCCAAAACGATGGTCATGGGGCCTTCGCCACGCTTCCCCCAGAGCATAAGTTCCGACTCTATCCCACGAACGAGGTTGGCGCAGCTCCGCTTGGAAACGGGGGCTCCGTGATTCTCTTCCAAAATGCGGCCCAACCCTCATGGCTAGGAGAAAACCCGACCACGCTCTGGTTGGAGGGACGGATCCACGGCGCAAGCGGCCTTCTTTCGACTGAAGTACTTCTCGGCGATTCCGTCATCGGACGGGACTCGGTTCGTATCCGGACAGCGCCTTTTCTGGTTCTATCCAACTGCGACCCCGCGGAGAAACTATTCTTTGCGGGTGGTTCGACCCCGATTTGGCTGAAGTTCATGTTCGACGTCACGAATGCGCTAAACGGCGTCATCGAATGCGAAGAATCTCATTTCGACCCGTTTCCCCAGGATGTCGCGGAAATCGGGTGGGCAGGAGTATCCGCAGGAAGGCGGACTGTCTGGTCGCTGGATCGCCAGAACGGCTTTGCAGAACTTCTGGACGCAAACGTCGGATGCTTCGCGAACCCCGAAGCCCCCGGAATGGGCGGAAACATCGAAGCGTCGCCCCCGACGCAACTTCACCCTCACGGCCGCATCATCGTAGGCGATAATCTTCCAGAGCCGGCAAAGGCGTTTCTGCGGGCCCAGGAAGTCCAAACGCACGACGGCTCTCTGATCGAGCTTCCGCTTGACTGGCTAAAAGTCGGACATGTGGACGAGGTGATGTCCATCGTTCCCTTGCAGGGAGGAGCCGGATTCAAGATATTCGTCGGCGACCTCGACCTCGCCGTTCAACTCCTCCTTGATGAAATCTCGGATCTGGAGGACCTGCTTCTCGAAACTCCCGACGACCAAAGTCTCATTGACCGACAGGCTTGGCTGGAATCCCATGCCGCTCCATATTTGTCACCAGCCAACGAGGCTTCCGTCAATGTCGTCAGGACGAAACTGTCAGCTATTCGTGCAAAGTTGACCGAAGGCCTCGGCATCGATTCGCAAAGCCTGATTTCAGCCCCTGTTCTCTACCCCATTCTCAACGTGGTGGACACACATCCGCAGGAAGCCGAATGGATTCTTCCCAATCCTCTGAACATGGTTGTCTTGAATAATCTTTCGGGCGTTCGGCGCATTCTCATTCCGGATCCAGGCGTTGACCGCATGCTCTTCCATTTCGGCTCGAGATTACAACAGATTGGCTACTCCAGCAATGATCTGTGGGCCGTCGACACCGCCGCCCCTCACAGTGGATTTGGAGAAGTCCACTGCGCCAGCAATGTCGCGAGAAGGAGAACGCCATGAACGGAAAGGCCCTCTTGTTTTTCGTCCATGCATCCATTCTTGGAGCCGTTCTTGCTCGCTCCGAGCTGGATTCCTGTTCCGATGCGACGAACGTATGGAACTGTCCGAATTCCGAATCTCTCCTCCTATCAACCATCCCGTTAGCCACCCCCGCCGCGGAACCAAAACAGGAAGAGGAACTTCTTCGGGCGTTCGAGACCATCGATCCTTTTGCGCGCACGACGACCAATCTTCTCTCGGTTCCTTTGCACGGGGCGGCTCCGATGATCGATTCCCGTCCGCTGGAGAGCCGGCTGTGCGCCTTCGCGACCGAAGGCCCCGAAAGCCGCTACGGACGAATTCGCTCGGACGAACGATCGGGGCCAATGTCCGGCGCCAGAGTCGTTTGGGGCGAAAAGTATTCCCCGGACGAAGTTCTGGCGGGACGCCAGCGGAACCGCATCGCCCGGCGGATCCTCCTCGAAGCCATGAAGGAACGGCTTCCTCTTGCCGACGAGGCGGTCCAGCGGGCCTACCTGTACGCGGCTTCCAGCCTCTGGGTCGTCGGGCATCGCGGCGCCGACGGCGGTGGAGCTGCGGAAACGCGCCGCAAGGAGGACGGCATCCCCTCCGAGGAGACGATTCTCGAATGGTTCGCGAACAACGGGGCCCTTTGCGACTCGGTGCGCGCGGAAGCGCGGAAGCAGCTGGCGAAGGCGCTCGACGGAAAGGGGGCTTCGCTTCGCGGCGCTCCTCCGTTCTTCGCAACGCCGGCGCCGACGGATCGGAACGATGGTTCCTTCCGTCGTGCCGAAGACGAACTCCTGCAGATATTCCCATTGGCTCTTCAGGCGACGAACGGCTTCCTTTCCTCCACCCAGACTCGGTTCCAAGGGACAAACGACCTTCCTTCCGCGGGTCTGGCCGCTCGTCTGATCCGATTCGCCACGCTTCCGGAAGACGCCCGGCAGGAAGCCGACCATCGAAGGGCCATGCTCGCCTTCCTTTCCGCCCGCTGCGTAGAGATGGAAGAAGACGTCCAAATGCGGTGGTTCCTTGCATGCGTCCGCATTTGGATACAGCCGCCCCCTTCCGACGGAGCAACGGACGTGGCATCAAGCCGCCGGAAGGCGGACGGCATTCCTTCTGCATCGGCGATTCTCGAATGGTTCGCGGGAAACGAGGACCTCTGCGACACCGTGCGAACCGCCGCACAATTTCGCCTCGAACACCTGTCTTCCCTTCCCCCTTCAACCGCTCCAACCCTTACACCGTAACACGCATGAGTTCTCCTCCTAAAACCATCCGGAACATCGACGTGCGAAAGCAGCACGTGATGTCCTTCCGCGAGACCTGGCACCTCTGCATCCAGGGCGTCAAGCACCGCCTGTTCCGCTCCGCGCTCACGCTCGCCGTCGTCGTGCTCGCCGTCGCGTTCTTCATGTTCCTCCTCTCCGAGAGCATGTTCGAGCGCGCCGTCGCCCGCGGCGTCACGGGCGAGGACGCCGCCGCGCGCGCCTCGCAGGTGCTCCTCACGAAGATGCTCTCGCCGGCCTCCGACGCGATCTCCGTCGAGCGCCTCGCGGCGCTGCACGCCCGCGCCGCCGCCGGTGGCGCGGAGGACGCCGCCGCGGAGTTCACGGGCACCACCGGCTTCGCCGCGGAGCGCGTCCTCGCGCTCGCCGCGCTCGCCGCGCAGGAGCGCGTCTACGCGGAGTGGCTCGACGCCCTGCCCGTCGGCAAGCGCCTCATCCTCGTCGGCAAGCGCACGGGCCGCGGCGCCT
>Ga0310691_10006904_pt1 | contig 11992 bp, 10 predicted proteins | sample 176DNAGHGlowgp2_FD_203887 | JGI IMG/M metagenome (GOLD analysis project Ga0310691, IMG submission 203887) | Sheep rumen microbial communities from Palmerston North, Manawatu-Wanganui, New Zealand - 1766 DNA GHGlow gp2 (v2) (version 2) | ecosystem: Host-associated > Mammals > Digestive system >... | reverse complement strand
TGAAATACTCTCTGCACCTAGAAATGGTGAGATGAATCTTGAGGATATTGCCAAACGGCTGAATATAGCTATGGAGAGTCTCACCCCATTCTTTCAGCAGTTGGAACAGATGGGTATTCGTCAACGGAAACAAACTGCCGTAAGAACGACAGCAATCCATATCTTATAATCTTTGTGAAATGGAAGAAATGGTCGCCGCATTTTTTTTATTTCTCATTATCTTTCCCTACCTTCGCAGCCAGATAAATGTCTAATAATTAAAAGCAAAGCGATGATGAAAAGATTACTGATTTTGTTCGTGTTCTGTGGCATGTTGTTGACTGCAATGGCCGACTGGACTTACGGCACAGCCTATTTCCAAGGTTCTCAACCCTCAAACTGCCTCAATCATGGTGGAGTGATGATTTGGTATGATGGTGACCTCAGGCAGACAGGCCTCAATGGTGGCGTCGAGATTTGGGAGGGTACAGGCGACATTTGCGTGGCCTATCCCAAGAACTACAAGGGTCCCCAGATGCGCTTCATGTCCAAGGGCGGTACTGTACAGATTCAGACGCTGAGATGATAAAAGCGATGTGGCATTGACGAAAACTGATGCGTACTAATACTTTTTGCAAAAAAAAACATGTTCTTATGCAAAAATATCAGCTCACAATGAACGTTTTTGCTAAATAATTCTTATCTTTGTACCGTCGTACCGAAAGGGCGGCAGACATATCGAAGAAGCGTTTAGCGCTGTTCCATCCGTTGAATCTGGACAATTCACTGTATGTTGGGATAGACAAGAAACGCTCTTCCCTTGATGGATTATATACAAATGTATATATACTGTCTGGGGTGTGAGCTGTTTTCTATATTCACATACAGGCAGTCCAGAGCCAAACGGAGAGTATAGTCTAATTGGCTCACACTTCTCTTTATGCCTAACCTGAAACAATAAGTTGCCTGCGACATGAGCCATAACGGGCAGAGAGATATCATCTATGATTCTATTTGAGATACTTAGATACTCTTTTAGTAGCGTGATTTGGGGAGTGCTCATTGCTGTTTCTTGTATGGCTTTGTTTGTGTTCCTCATCAAGGGTTGGTATAAGGATGCCACTTTTTCGCCAGTCAGTTATTTGGTGGGTGCTGTATTGTTCCTATTCCTATCTTTCCAATGCGTATTGATTGTTGGTTCCCTGAAAATCATCAGTATGACAGATGAATATGAGCAACAAATCACTGCGCTGGTGCAATCCTACTCTCCTGAAGATGAAGTATCTCAGGCTCAGGCTTCAGAGGTTATTGACGCAATCATCAATGAGTTCCCTGTCTTGGAATATTATATAAGTGGCGGTGAATTCTCAGGCTATACAGCGAGTCAGTTGCCTGCTGCGATTGCTCAGGAACTGCGTTCCTTTATGCGTTGGTATATCTTCCGTCGCATATTGTGGTGCTTAGGCTTTGTGGCAGTTGGGGCATTTCTGGTAATTAGGTCTTTATCCAAGAACTATACAAATCTAAGGCGAGAACGAATCCAGTACGACAGGAAACGTGTCAGTAGGAGACCGAGAAGATAAGATTAACAAAAGCAATAAATATTATGAGTACAACCAGTTTTTGTAACAGTAACCACATTCTTGTGGGCTTAGGAGGTACGGGAGGCAAGATTCTCCGTGCTTTCAAAATGAGAATGTTTGAGGAATTTCACGATGATGAAATCCGTAAGAAACAACCTGTTGCCCTTCTCTACGTAGATTCAACAGACGAGATGATGCCGCAAGACGGCAAGGCTCGTCCTGATTTCAGAGTGATGGGAAAGGATGCTTCTTTCACGAGAAATGAGTTCTTAAATATTAAAGCTGTAGATGTTGAGCATATACTTGACCATATCGGCAATTATCCTTCTGTAAAGGGTATTGTCAGTAACGTTACAGCAGTCAAGTCTGCTATTGGTTCCTTGGGTCAGGCTGCAGGGCAAAAGCGACGTGCGGGACGTTTGCTTTTTGCGGCAAATGCTGTCGGATATGTGAACAGTCTGCGTGATGCCTATGCACGGTGTGAAAAGATTTCTGGTGATTCCAGTAATACCAATATTCACATCTTTGCTGGTCTTTGTGGCGGAACAGGCTCTGGTTCCATTATTGATGTGATTATCCAGAGTCGTAAGGCATTCCCTGATGCCAAGATTTCTGTCTATGCCATGATTCCAGAGATGAATCTGCCTAAGAGCGATATGGATCAGGGACGCTACTACCAGAATGGCTATGCTGCTATGAATGAACTCAATGCCTTGCAAGCTGGCCGTTGGTTCCCACAGGACGTAACGGGAGGCGGAGAGGCTCACTATTATAATGACCGCGTCAAAGGTGTTGCAGACGGTCTGACTATTTATAGCAATGTCAATGAAAATGGCCTGACTATAAACTCTCTACAAGAACTACCCAAAATAGTCAGCGACTATATCTTCGCACGTATCTTCTTTATTAATGAGGAAGATCAGATTAATAGCGACATCATCCGTGCCTATAACTTTGAGAACATGGATGACTTCGCTTTGGAATATGACGAAACGGCAAATCCTGGTCCTGATGGCCGCATTGCTGTAGCTCGTACTAAGAAGGTTAATTCCTTTGGCATCAAGCGGGTGATGTATCCTGAACTGAGGGTATTGAAGCATATCACTTATACAGTTGGTGAGAGTGTACTCTATCAGTTCAAGTATAATAACTGGCGTGAAAACCAGGGATTTGTCAATGAAGAGCGGAACAAGGACTACCGTAAGGATTATCTGAACAGTGATAACTTACAGAAATGGATGCTTGACGACCTGCATCTTACCTATGAGTTGAAAGTGTTGGAGTCAGATGCAGATTATCCCCGTTTCAATGACTATTGGCACGACAAGGCGATAGGCTATGCTGAAGAAGCTAAGAAAGCCAGTAATCCGCTTAATGAGTTGGACAATATCATGGGTGAGTTTTACACCAACCATTTCCGCGAAGAGGGTGTGGAGGCTTTCTTTACAGGCAAGGAACGTGCAATCCCAGAGATTGCAAAGGAAGTTCGTCATACCATTGAAAAGGAGTTGTATGAGAAATGGAAAGTTGGCGATGTTTCCATAGTAGAACTTCAGAAAGTCTCAAAACTGCTGCTGGAAAAGGTAACAGAGATTCGTACAGATTTGGAGTCTAAGTCGAAAGAGGAGAAAGAAAACTTTGAGGCTGTAGATGATGATCGCAGTGCCAATGTATCAGAATGGAGTCGTCTTGGCGTTTTGCAGAATATGATTGGTAAAGGTGCAAAGCGCTATGCCGAGCATCAGGAGATTTTGACGGACTATTATACTTCCAAGACCATGTTGGCTGCTTGGGAGTTTGCAAAGAAACTTGCTGCCCGTATCTATATTGAACTTGGCAAAATGGACGCCGACATTTCTGCTTTTGGCCAGAAGATTAATGATGCCATCGATGAGACAGAACGCCTCGTTACTGCACAGCGTAAAGTCAACAAGGGTCTCGAAGATATGAAGGGGGCCATTATTGAGGTGAGTGAGGATGAGACCATGAGCGAGTTTGAGGCAGAACTCAAGGTTGATAAGGTGGACATGCCTAATATAGCCCGCCAGATTCGTGAGAGTGTCCTTCCAGAAGATGATTTCGTCAACTTTGGTAGATTGGCTACAGACATCAGCGTTGATGATATTAAGGATGCCTTTGACATCAAACTGTCTCAGATAGTCAAGACGAAACATGACGAGAAAGCAGAGAGTGATAAGAAAGTGCTTGGTTTGAATATATTGACACAACTTCAGCAGAAGCTGAAGACGGAAGACGATATAAAAGCATTTGCATCCAAAATAGTCAACCAAAGTGGTGTATATCTGAAGTTGAACAACGATCAGATTCAATTACATCTACGTAACAATGAAGGAAATCTGAGTCCAACGAACCCAGCAAGTATTAACAAGAAAACGATTCTAGTATCTATTCCTTCTCCTGATGACAATGAGGGATTGAAGAAGTTCGCAGACAAACTGGAAGATGCCTTTAAGAACTCGTTTAATCAGAGTACTGCCCGCACGACTATCGTTGTGAATCGAAAGAGTCCTCGCAAGGACGAACTTTCTATCATCACCGTTGCCTATTGCTTCCCAATCCGTGCTATTGACTGGATGAAAACTTATAAGGAGCGATATGATCGATTCCTGCACACGGGTAATCCTGCTACAGATGCAGGAAACGCCATCCTGCTCCATAGCGAGGGTGACGGCAGTCAACTTCCTTCGCTCTTTGCTGTTGACAATGCTGAGGAGATAGCAGCCAAGGCTGCTCAGGAGGCTCTCGCTGCACAACAGACTGCAGCTCAGCCGATATATACAGCACAGGCTGTTGCACCACAAGCCCAAGCCGGGCCTGCTGTTCCTCCGCCAATGCCGGGTGCGGCACCCGTTCCACCTCCCATTGCGCCGCAGCCTGAAATCAAACTGTTTATTGCAGTGGCAGGGCAACAACATGGCCCTTATAATATGGATATGTGTAAGCAGATGGTACAGGGTGGTCAATTGACTCCGCAGAGTACGGTATGGATGGAAGGTATGCCTACATGGGCACCAGCCAGTCAGGTTCCTGCTTTGCAGGTCTTGTTTGCACCACAAACTCCCGCAATGCCACCGCTTCCCCCAACAGGTGGCCCAACACCTCCACCAATGATGTAATAAGGAAATGTATAACAGAATAAAAGATTATTATTATGGCAGAAAGAAATACAGACCGTGTACGTTTTAGATATGGTATATGTCTGAATGATAATTGCGAGAAATGTAAGTCAAAAGAAGTGCAAGAGATCCCTGCTCGTAAAGATTTCGTTTGCGCAGAATGTGGAAAACCTCTGCGTGAGTGCCCTCCTCCAAAGAAAGGTGGTAATGGTAAACTCATAGGTATCATTGCTGGTACCGTAGTGGTTCTTGCCATCATTGGTGGCATCATTGCTATGAGTGGTAGCGGAGAAGAAGCACCGAAACAGGAACCTGTGACGGTTGCACCTGTGGATAGCGACAGTATCAAGGCAGCACAGATGGCGGCTGAGAATCAGCGTCTGAAGGATAGTTTGGCTGCTGTTGAGACTGCAAAGGCAGAAAAGAAGGAGGCTCCTGTTAAGGAGACACAGCCTGCTCCTGCTCCGAAACCAACTCCAGCATCAGGCTCGAAGAATCTTGGCTATGCCACCTTCAAGGGCACATGGCCAAACGACGTGAATGGCCGGATGGTATTTAACAGTTCTCACATCATCGACAGCAAGGATCCTAAGAAACGCGTGGCTGAGGCTGGCGACTATGTGATAGGCGAATGGGCTGATGGTCATCTGGTACAAGGTATCTGGTATGGTGCCGACAATCAGGTAAAGGGCAGCGTGATTATTGGAAGATGAAAATGAATTGAAGAATTGAAAGATTGAAGATGGTGCATCGATGGGTTGTCATAATGCTGATGACGATGGGCTGTATGTCGGCCTCATCTCAGGGGTTGAAACTGTTCTGTCCTGAGATGAAGGCTACTGCCTCCAAGTCGCAAGTGGTCGTGATGGACTTCCTTGAACGCTATTTCACTCAGTTGTCCTCTCTAAAGGAGACTTCCGTGCAGACAAAGTTGGCAGACGATAAGGTCTATTTCCGCATGGGCAGGCCTTCCGATCTCTCTCAGGTCTGCGACACCATGCCCTTCGCTCTTAATCTTCATGACCGCTACTACGAAGTCAGTTGGATGAAGGCTGACAGTCCTTTCATTACTATTGTATTCCCTGCCCAGTACGACCTGCTGTTAGGGATGCAGAAGGATGAGGCCTTGAAGTATTTCAAGGATATGATAGTAGCAGCCCCACAGCGGACAGACTCGATGGGCACTCCGTCAGAATTGGTGCAGATAGACAGTATGGTATATAAGACACCAGGCGACAGTCTCGAACTGGGCAGTCTTACTGATGCCTTATATTATAATAAGGTGCGTGAGACCTACCTGCCTGTATTCGGTAAGGAGCGTCTGGACTATTCTGCTGCCAACCTCTTTCATGGGCTTATCGCCGATGCAGACTATCGTATGTATGTCGAGCAGTCTGTCTACGGTATGACCACCATCAACTATACCATTCAACTCAGTCAGTGGCTCAACTATTGTGCGGAATGGGGGATGAAGGTGTTCTTTGCTGTAGAGGAACAGCGTGAGGACGGAGTTCTGGCTCTTGTCATCGTCCAGAACAAGGCACTTGGCTGTCATCACCTGCTTTCTGTTGTCATTCCAGACAAGTTCATAACAGACCAAAATGCTGTACTGAAAGTCAGACTGACTCCCTATATACCAGTTCATAATGTGAAGGATTTGTATCAAATACAATCTGCAACCCATAAAAAAGTAAAATGGCAATGAAACGACTATTGTTTATAATAACAGTTGCAATCACCGGCCTTTCGATATGTAAGGCTCAGACGGCATCAGAAGTGGCTAAGAATATCAATAAGGTGAAGCGCGACACGATGTATATCTATGCAGAATCAACAACGAAAGATCTTAGCGAGGCTTACAATAATGCTCGTGCTTTGTTGGAGATGCAGGTGGGTGACTGGGTCAGGAAGCAGAACCCAACTGAAGGTGTTGAGGTGTGTATTGTCAAAGCAAAGGAACATCTTATGCAACTTGACACTCGTCGTGGAGAGCTCTTTAGGGCTTTTGTCTATGTCAAGAAGAGTGATATCATGCCTGTTATAGACAAGAGTGAAGTAACAGTATTACAGGTGGCACCTAATACTCATTCTGAACTGCCAGACCCTCAAACTGCCATTATTATAGAAGAAACACCTGTTGTAGAGTCAGCCCCTGCGCTGGAGTTAACCACAGAGGAGAAACAGATGAAGCATATTCGCAGCTTTTATGATGTGGAGCCATATATCAAAGGATTGAAGAGTAAAGGCAAATTGAAGAAGTATGGCAAGTATGCCACGATGCCTGCTAATGAAGACTGTCATCTGTTTGTTTACGACAAACAAGGTGGTATTTCCGCTTTGATTCGCAAATGTGGTAATATACAGTACAATTTGAATACTTTAAAAGAAGATAACGTTAAGAATTACAAAGATTGTGGAGCCATCTGGTTCCAACTAAAATAAAACGACTATGAGGAAACTACTATTAATTGTTATGGTGGCTCTGTTTTCCTTTCAAGGTCAAGCAGACAATGTCACTTTTATTGTATCAGATGGCATTGACAATGTTGGCATTAAGTCAAAGATTGAGAGTGGAGTCAGCCGTATGCTAACAGAAATTAATGCTGCCCAAGAAGCAGGTCGCAGCCTCAATTTCTCTGCTATGGGTAATATTGCGCCTCGTGTTCAGCAGTCAATGGCAATGTTATGGGAAAACTCTCCTTTTGTTTGTACTGACGAGGAGATTATCGAACATTGCATCACAACAGGCACAGGTTACCAAGTTCGCAATATTCCTCTGATGATGAAGCCCACTGGCGAACGAGAGTTTGGCGAAGACGAGTATCAGGAAGCAGTCATCAGTTTTGACAAACAAGGTAATGTGGAGAGCTTCTATCTTAGTATCTCCATGAACCTTTACATGAATGTCATCAAGAGTAATTTGGAACTGACTGATCTTCGCCGCCGCCAGTTAATCCTCGACTATGTGGAGCAGTTCCGTACGGCCTATAACCAGAAGGACATCAATTTTCTCAATCAGGTGTTCAGCGATGATGCGCTGATAATCACGGGTAAGGTTATTACCACGAAACATGCTGAAGGCTTTACTTCTCAGAAGGTGCAGTATAATAAACAATCGAAAGAACAATATATTAGCAATCTACGTGGTATATTTAAGCGTAACAGCTATATTAAGGTGACCTTCGATGAGATAGAAGTAATGCGTCATCCAGTTAATCCTAATTTCTATGGTGTCACTCTTCTGCAGGGCTGGACAAGTAGTCGTTACCATGATGAAGGCTATCTGTTCCTTCTCTGGGACTTCACAGACGAGAATGCCCCTCAGATCCACGTCCGCACCTGGCAGCCCGATAAAATCGGAGGTAAGCCTCTGCCCAAGGACGAAGTGTTTAGTTTGAGTGATTTTGATATTTAAAATATGGTTATGAATTTCAAGAAATTGTTACTGGTATCCTTGATTTTAGGATGTGGTGCGTCCCTTTATGGGCAAGAGTTCGAAATTGTAGAATTTGTAGAAAAGCCACTGGATCAATCAGCACAGATTCATCCGAGGAAGGATGGAAACGGCAATCCTTGTGCATTGGTACGTGTTTTGCTTAATGAGCCTGGTGCAAAATTCGAGGGAAGCTATGTTGTTGGTGATGCAGAAAGCTTCACTGGTGGATATAATGTGTATTTGGCATCTGGAGGAAAGAAACTCACCATTAAACATGATAAGGCATTGCCCATTGAAGTTCCTGTGTCTAATTTTGGCATTAAAAGCTTTGTGTCAAATAAGACTTACGAGATGTCTGTTGTCATAAAAGAGTCTGAAGTTGGTTCGTTAGGCGATACGAATGTTGCTGAATTAACTTCAAAAGCAGAGCAAGGTGATAAAAAGGCGCAACATCAGTTGGCAAAAATGTATGCAAATGGGATAGATATAGAGCAAGACTATGATATGGCTGTAAAATGGTATCAGGAATCAGCCAATAATGGTAATGTAGATGCATTATATGATTTGGGAATGTGTTACTATTATGGTCAGGGTGTTAATCAGGATTATGCAAAAGCGCTTGAACTTCTGACAAAGGCAGCTAATTCTGAAAATAAGTTTGCACAATTCAGATTAGGTGTTATGTATAATAAAGGCGAAGGAGTAACGCAGGATTTGCCCAAGTCTGTATCTTGGTATAGCAAGTCTGCAAAAAATGGTTATTCTTTTGCAATGAACAATTTAGCCAATGCTCTTGCTCAAGGTTATGGGATAGAAAAAGATGAAAAAGCGGCAGTAATGTTGTATCAACGTGCAGCAGAGGAGGGTATTGGAACTGCACAGTATAATTTGGGGCTATGTTACAAGCTTGGTAGAGGCGTGGAGAAAAATTGTGATAAGGCATTGTACTGGTTTGAGAAATCTGCAGAACAGTATTGTGCTGATGGTCAAGCTGGTTTAGCTGGCTGCTACATTCAGGGTGTTTGCGCCGAAAAAGATATTAAGAAGGGATTGGAATGGAATCAATTAGCTGTAGAACAAGGAAATGCAAATGCACAATATAATTTGGGCCTTTGCTACGCGATGGGCTGGGGGATGGAGAAAGATGATAAAAAAGCATTTGACTGGACATTGAAAGCAGCAGAACAGGGATTGGGGAAAGCAGAGACAAATGTTGGTAATTTCTATTATAATGGACAGGGAACTAAAAAGAGTCTTAAAGATGCAATTAAATGGTATCAGAGAGCTGCAGAGCATAATGATGCGGTAGGTCAATGTAATCTTGCCAATTTGTATGCAACAGGCACAGGTGTGTCCAAAGATGTGACCAAAGCTGCTGAACTCTATATAAAGTCGGCAGCGCAAGGATATATTATTGCACAATACAATGCTGGATGGTATTTGGAAAATGGTGTAGGGGTTGCACGAGACCAAAAGGAGGCAATAAGATGGTATAAGATTGCGGCAAAAAATGGACAGCCCAATGCAAAAGCACGATTGGCGGAGTTGGGAATCACATATTAAGGAATTTCTATATATGAGGCAGTTTCTATTATTATTGATAATGTTTGTGCAGAGTGTTGTCTCTGCACAAACATTCCGTGTCGAGCAATTTGTTCCTAAAGTGTCAGATGTATCCGCCAGGACAAAACTTCGATTAGATGATACAGGAAAAGAATGTGCATTGGTTAAGGTGTTGTTAACCCAAAAAGGAGCTGTGTTTCCCAATGCTGTTGGTGAAGTAGAGAATAAGACTAATGAATATTATGTGTATCTAAGCCCAGGCGCTCAAAAACTTACAATTATTATTGGTCAAAATTCTCTTGACGTTGTCTTTGCGGATTATGAAGTAGATTGTTTAGAGGCCAAGACAACTTATGAGATGATAATTACCTCTGCCTCAAGGAAAAAATCTTTTAATCATACCAGTGTGCCATCGGATTTCATAGCTTCAGCCGAGAATGGTGATGCTGAAGCAGAGTGTAATCTTGGCAAGTGCCATTATTTGGGGCAAGGAACTCCCCAGAATTATTATGTTGCACTGACATGGTTTCGTAAATCTGCAGAAAAGAATTGGGCGGAAGCTCAATACTATATTGGCAGATGTTATTCGTATGGGCAAGGGTTCCCCAAACCAGATTATGCACAAGCCTTTAGTTGGTATGAGAAAGCGGCAGAGCAAGGCTATGCCGATGCTCAGTATCAACTGGGCTTATGCTATGAGAAAGGGAAGGGTGTTGAGCAGAGCAGCAAAACAGCTCAATCATGGTATGAAAAGGCTGCAAAGAATGGAAATAGCAAAGCAAAAGAAAAATTAGAGAAATAATTCATCGTAGATTCTTGTCCGCATTTGGCAGCCAAACAAGATAGGTGATAAGCCACCGCCTAAGGTCGAAGTGTTCAATTTAAGTGTTTTTAATATTTAGTCAATAGTGTTCTAATTTGAAGTATAGTCTTTATTTAATAATTAATAAATCTATGTCACATATAGAAGATATTAGAAAGTTGGGCGTTAAAACAATTCATGGCGAGGACCTAACAGATGTTGATTTATTGTATATCGACAGGCTTTATTGTGCTATGGAAGAATTGAAAGGGAACAGTTTGAAACATTGTACTCCCAGGTCACCATATATTCCAGTAGAGGTCGTTGAAAGAAGCTATTCTTCAAAGCTTAGCACTGAAACCGAAATATTAATGAGGACAGATTATCCAAATAACAATCCATTTGGATTGACTTGCGAAGTAGAAGAGACGAAAACATTTTGTATGCGATGTTTTGAGACCCTTTCTGGGAAATCCAAATATCCCGATTTGTATATTCATAAAGGAGAGTTGCCTAAAAATGGTATTCAAGAACTTATTTGTGAAGTCAAGCGTTTATCACAATTATCTGCCCAAAATATGATAATGGACATGAACAAACTTTTATCGTACTCTGGTTCTGAGATTTGGGAAGGGCATGGATATAAGGTTAGTGTTTTTATAGTTAACAATGGAACACTAATTCAATTAAAGAATAAAATAAAATGCTTCAAAAATTCTACATATTGTATAGAAAATTTGCTATGTGATACGACAATTAATACAAATTTTACAGATTTTGTGACAGATAACCAGGATCGTCTAAAAAATGTATTATGCTTTTGTCATAGTGCTGAAGGTATTGTCGAATTAGCCACTTTATATGATGTTGTTAAATCCAAAATTCAAAAATGATATGAGGAGGATTGTTAGTATATATATTCTATTCTCGTTTTTTTGCTCTGTTAATGCCCAAGACATTGAGGTGAAGAAGTTTGAGCTGTTGAAGAAAGACCAAACGGCGGTGACGAGTCCGAGGAAGGATATCAATGGAGTGACATGTGGATTGGTGAAGGTTGCTCTGAAGGAACCTGGTGCCGAGTTTGAGGGAAGTGTGATGGGCGATGTCCAGTTTACGGGAAGTGAATATCTTGTGTATATGCCTAACGGCTCAAAGCGATTGGGCATCAAGCATCCTGACTATTTGCCTACAACCATTGTTTTTGCAGACTATGGTACCAAGAAGGTTGCCTCAGCTACAACTTACGAGTTGAAGGTGAAGACAAACAAGAAGAAGGCGAAGGTCGATAACAGCAAAAAAGGGATGGCCGTGTTCAATATCAAACCTTCGAATGCATTGTTGCTTATCGATGGTCAGGTTGCCGATGGTTCTGGTGGTGCATATTCCTTATCTTTACCGTATGGTACTCACTACTACACGGTGAAGTTGAAAGACTTCAGCATCAACAACCAAGTAGTTCATATAGACAAGAATGCCAAGACGATCAATGTGG
>Ga0310691_10006903_pt1 | contig 11994 bp, 14 predicted proteins | sample 176DNAGHGlowgp2_FD_203887 | JGI IMG/M metagenome (GOLD analysis project Ga0310691, IMG submission 203887) | Sheep rumen microbial communities from Palmerston North, Manawatu-Wanganui, New Zealand - 1766 DNA GHGlow gp2 (v2) (version 2) | ecosystem: Host-associated > Mammals > Digestive system >... | reverse complement strand
ATGCAGGGCTATACACAGCACCACCAGCACAAGGGCCGAAGATACCAGAAATCTGAGGAATCACACCACTGGCAAGGATATTACGCTGGAAAATCTCAGCATAGCCTGCAAGCGCGTTGATACCCTCCTGAATGCGAGCACCACCCGAGTCGTTGATACCAATCACAGGAGCACCCATCTTCATAGCCATATCCATCACCTTGCAAATCTTCTCTGCCATGGTCTCCGACAAGGAACCACCATTCACGGTGAAGTCCTGTGCGAATACATAAACAAGGCGACCGTTGATTGTACCAGAACCGACAACCACACCGTCGCCAAGGAATTGCTTCTTCTCCATGCCGAAGTTGTAGCAACGATGAAGTTTGAACATGTCAAACTCCTCAAAACTACCTTCGTCGAGAAGCATCTGAAGACGCTCACGAGCTGTGAACTTACCTCTTGCATGCTGCTTGTCGATAGCCTTTTCGCCACCGCCCAAGCGTGCCTTCTGTCGGAGCTCAATCAGCTCCTGAATTCTTTCTGTTTGCTTGCTCATTATTTATTTAATAAAATATTTCGATATTTTTATCATTAAGAATGAAGGCTTGCCTTACGAAGACAATTCTTCATTCTTCATTTATTAGTTTTTCAATATTAGTCCTTCATTCCACTCCCCTCTCCCTTTGGAGAGGGGTTGGGGGTGAGGCTTCTTATTTGTTTTGTGGTTCGCACAACTCTGTGAGTACACCAACAGTTGATTTTGGATGCAGGAAAGCGATAGACATCTGCTCAGCACCTGGACGTGGAGCCTGGTCAATCAGACGAATGCCCTTTTCGTTACACTCTGCCAATGCGTTTGCAACACCGTCCTCAATAGCGAATGCCATGTGGTGAACACCTCTACCACCCTTTTCCAAGAACTTAGCGATAGTGCTCTCAGGGCTTGTTGGCTCAAGGAGTTCAATCTTCACTTCGCCCACCTTCAAGAAAGCAGTCTTCACCTTCTGGTCTGCCACTTCCTCAATAGCATAGCACTTCAAACCGAGAACGTTCTCATAATAAGGGAGAACCTCTTCAATGCTCTGGACAGCAATGCCCAGATGGTCAATACGAGAAATCTTCATACTGATAAAATAAATTTAAATTGTTATTTAATTGGAAATAAATTCATTGACACAATAAATTGGCAACTCATCATTGCCAATCGCCCATTTTCATTGCAAAGTTACAGAAATAAATCTGCAAAAAGAAATGAAAACAAAAAATAACGAGAAAACTTATGCATTTTTTATTCAAACTCCAGTTCTTGCGCCAAAATGAAAAACGGATGTGACAAGAGGAGGGGTTAAAACACAAGTTTCGGATTTAGAATTCATACAACATTGAAATGGGGAACTTAAATAACACTAAAATGCGTATAATCATTTTAGGATATATATGCTTTTACATCCATTTCCACTATTTTATATTGATTATCAAAGAAAATTAGCCTTTCAAAGGCATAACAAATGTTATCCGCTGAATAGTTAACTTTGAATTTGAAATAGTTATAATCTTATAGCAATAACTTCTGTCTAACAAAAAACACAATTTGCTTTACGCTCTTCATTTCAGCTATTTCATCTGGTTCAAACGCCACATTAAATTCTTCTTCTAACTCACTTACTAGAATTAGATGGTTCAGTGAATTCCATTGTTCCATGTTTTCTTGAATGGTGTTCACATTAATTGTTGTCTCTCCAAAAACAACTTTCATAATCTCTACGATTCGCTCTTCCATTTTTATTTCATTTTTATGTTATAAAACTTTTTAATTGGCAGTTCTTTAGATAAAGTCATGCTATAGAAATTTTCATTATCAAGTTTAGATTCAAGCCTAAAACCAAAAACTTTGTAAAACTCCATTGCCTGCATGTTTTTTGCTGAAAGAGAGAATGAAGCAGTAACTTTTTCAATACCTTCTTTTCGCAAAAGATTAAGGACATACGAAACAAAAGCATATTCTATTCCCTTACCTAAAATACGACAACTCAACAATAAATTGTCTATATGATGCGTTGGTGTAATAAAAATGGCACCTGTAATTCCATTGTCTCCAAAACGATCTTTTACTCTTATACAGTAAATTTTCCACCCTTCCGATAATTGTTGCCTAATATCCAGCTCTGTTAGCCGATGAGATGTCATATTAAACTGATTTGTCTTTTGAGTCATCTGAACAACACGACTAATATTATATTCATCAATTAGCGAAAGTGTTATTTCTATTCTAAGACTTTCCAAATACGTGTTTAAATCATCCCATCTGTGACGTTCCATTTCTCGCTGTGCATTAGCTCTATATTGTGATGTTTTCAAAGAATCCTCTTCTGTGATTTTGTATATACAGAAATAGTCGTTAACTAGTTGACGAAAGAACATCATCAATTCATATGGCTTTTGGGGAAAATCGGGAACAGCTACCATTGGTAACATCTGCTTAATCTGCTCTCGTTCTATTTGACTATCATCAACAAACACCATGGAATCAAGTCCTATATTTAGTTCTTTTGCCAAATCTTCAATATTAAATACTTTATCGTTCCAATTGATACGCCACGCACAGAAATGCTCTTTTCGTAAAATCATAAAAGGATTCTTTTCCCATACATCCAAAACATCCTGCTCATTATTTTTACTACATACGGTAAGAATAACACCAACCTTACTTAGTTCTAATAAAGCTTGTTGCCAATACGTATAGGCTTTTCCTGGATAGTCCCCTCCAATTTGTATTCCAGCAGCACCATCCTCTCCCAAAATGCCACCCCATAAGGTATTATCAAGATCAAGCACCAAACACTTTTTCCGATTCAAGGCGAATTCTTTTTTCTTATGTTCAAACCATATTGCAAAATCTTTTGCCAACTTGGGATTTAATTGCATCTGAGAGATAAAAAAGAATTTCCAACTAATCAACTGTTCATCTGAATAACGATTTGTAAATTCATTAAAATTTATCACGCGTATATTGTGATGTGCCTGTGCTAATGTTAATACCATATGGTTGAAACGACTAATAGCCTCTTCCACTTGTATGTCGCTACTGACTAAACGACATGGATACAAATTAACAAGTGTGAATATCCACAGTTCTTTGTCGCCAATCCTAGACACAACCAATTTCAGTTTATCTTCATAAGTTGAAATCTCATCAGATAATTGTTTACTATTTATTTTGAACGGAACTTGATAGAACCAAATAAAACGATCGGTTTGATTTGGAACTAAACTTACATCATCATAGCCTGAATAATAGATGTCATTATAACCCAAAAACGGTTCAACAGTCTGATTTCTATAAACAAAGTACTTCATTTCTTTCTACCAATTCAATCAATCCAACATCTTTCCTAAACATAAATGCCACATAACGATTATTTATAGCACATGCAGGTGAAGGTTTGCTCACAACTACAAATCTATACTCTTTTCTCAACTTGAAAATTGTCTGTAACAAATTGTTCGTCTCATAACATATATGATATGGAGCCACTCCCTGTGTAAGCAAGATTCTATTAATAGGACTCTCTTCATTATTAGGAGCAAGAAGTTCCAAACGGGGCATACCGTCTTTCTCTAAAAAACAAACACGAACACCCTGAATAGGATCGTCAATAGGTGTTGAAGAACAATAACCCAACTGTTCATAGAATGTCATACTATCTTCTAAAGTAAAACAAGCCATGCCTACGTGATGAAATTTAAGATTCTCCAACATATCAATATTCTATTATGGGTGAAATTTTACAACCATTCATCGTCAATAAAGCTGTACCCCAACTAAGTCCTGCACCAAAGCCACTCATCACAAGACGATCTCCATCCTTCTGTTTATCAATCAACTCAGAGACAATGGTCAGAGGAATAGACGTTGAGCTAGTGTTACCATATTTCTTAATACAATAAGGTACTTTGTTGGCATCAATTTTCAGTTTTCTAACAAAAAAATCTGTCATAAACTTGTTCGATTGATGAAATACAAACCAATCGATACTATCCAATGCAACACCTGTATAATCAGCTATTTCTTTTATAGCTCTTGGTACTCGTTTCATAGCAAAATTAAAAACAGTCATTCCATCCATAAAAACCTCTAAGCCAGAACGAATACTGCCGTCAACATCTATCTTCTCTTTTAAAGATTCTTGTGTTATTTTATTTCTCATACCATCACGAATAATTACTGAATCTTTGCCAGAACCATCTGACCTTAAAACAAATGACGATTCACCAAAATCACCTTTCTCAATTAATGTAGCTGTTGCTCCATCACCATATAAGGGCCAATTCACTTTATCACGTTTATTCACTATTTTTGAGAAAGTTTCACCATCAAGTAATAACACTCTATTTATTCCTTCCAAAGAAGCGTAAGCGTATGCTGTAGAAAGAGCAAACACATACCCAGAACAGCCAAGACTCAAATCCATACAAAGAGTGTCTATGGATAAACCAAGTCGATGTTGCAAAATAGGAGCTGTGGCAGGAATGCGATAGTCAGCTGTTTGACTCATAAAAAGCAATACGTCAATACTATTCGGATCAACATTGTTATCCTCCATCAATTTGAGTGCAGCATTATAACATAAGTCAGATGCACAAATATCATTGTCCACCACACGTCGTTCTTCTACACCTATGTTATTTATTGTCTTTTCAATACCTTCTTCATCAATTAGATAATCTAAGTCCTTATTTCTGATAATATTACGTGGAACACAAGCCGAAATGGCACGTATTCCCACATTATTATATTTAATTGTAGCCATTCTATAAAAATTTCTAATTTAGTGTAAATCCACCGTCAATTACAATACATTGACCTGTTAACCATCTGCTGGCTCTTGACAACAGAAAAAGAACACAATTACCGACATCTTCTGGAGAGCCCAATCCTAAAGGATATTTTTCTTCTTGATTCATGAAAATATCTGTTTCAATATTTGTTCCATTAAGCATCTCGGTCTTGACAATACCTGGACATATAGCATTTACACGAATCATCTGTCCAGCCAATTCAGATGCTAATACCCTAACAGCTGCATTGACAGAAGCTTTTGATGAAGCATAGAGCAATGTACCTGGAACACCTAAAATGGATGAGATAGATGATATGAAAACAATGGATGCACCTTTGTTAACAAGTTTCTTTTTTAATAAAAGTTGAACTAGAATTAACTGTGAAAAATAATTTGTTTGGAACATTTTGTCTATCTTCTCCTGCTTGATAAACTTCACAGGAACAAATTCGTTAATTCCAGCACAAAGGACAATCCCATCTAAAGAATCAACTTCGTCAACAACCTTTTTCAGTTGGAACTCATCCATCAAATCACAGACCTTTATTTTGTGGTTATTTCCTTCCATCGAGCAAAGTGTTTCTCTAAGGCGTTCCTCGGAACGAGCAAGCAAAGTCACTATTCCTCCTTGGGAAGCTATCATTTGAGCAAACACTTTTCCCATACCAGATGATGCTCCTGTTACCAAAAATTGTTTGTTTTGTAACGACAATAAATTCTGCATACTATAAATGTGATTTCGTTGCATTATATAAGTCTTCTATCGTTTGCGCTCTACGCATTTCTTCAGGAGACAATTCAACATCATATTCCTCACTAACCATTGCCATAGTTGCAAGAGCAAGCAATGATGTCCACTCTTTCAGTTCTCGGAAAACAGTCTTAGGAGTGAACAAATTAATGTCTGTATCATCAAAATTACTGGCAAATTTATCAATAAACTCCTTGATGTCCATATTGATTACTTTTGTTAAAATTCATATTTCTTAGCAGGATTACCTACATAAGTATAACCGTCTTCAGTTTTTCGAAAAACAATGCTACCAGCACCTATTGTTGTATTTTTACCAATCTGAAGATTCTGTAAAACAATGGAATTAACCCCGAAAAAATTACAGTTACCAATTGATAGTTTACCAGACAACCTTACTGCTGGCATGATTGTGTTGTAATTGCCAATCACATTATCATGGCCCACTAATACATAACCATTGAAAATGTTGAAATCACCAATAATCACATGGCAAGAAAAGAAACAGCGCGAACACACAATGTTTCCTTTTCCCATTTTCAAGTTATTGCGGTCAAGTATAGTTACATCTGGTGCAATAATGTTTGGCCAGTCAACATTTTTGTTTGTCACATTCTCAACAATCCTTTTTACACTTTTTGGGGAAGCGATAGCAATAACCACACTCAACGAATTTTGCCAAGAGTTTAGTTCCGTTAAACCACCAAGAACTTCACCATATTCATTGCGATTCCCCTTTTCTATATTATCGTCAAAAAAGCCAACGATATTCCATTTAGATTTGTTTTTATCGGAGGCTTTATTGATTTGCTGGATTAAGCAGGCCACTTCACGTCCAAACCCTCCTGCACCATAAATTGCTATATCTCTCATAAATGTGGCTTTTAGTTTAATACTAATTTATCAAAGCTTTTCGACGAGGACGTTCATAGTACAGCCATGAAGCACGGAGAATGAGATATACCAAATATGATTTCCCCGATAAGAACTTTAAGGTTGTAACAATTCGCATCTTCCCTTTTGGTTTTCCATATGGATACTCGTAGGCAGGGAGTTCCTTCAATCGTTGATGGAATCGCTGCCATTCTTTCCATGTCAAATGAACATACATAATCCGACTGAAAAAATTCTGTTGGAAGAAATGAATGTTTCGTTTTGCTGCTTGAGATAGTTCAGCATCATTCCCATTCTCATTCAAATATTTATTCATGACATCAATATTATAGAAGAGCAAGTCATCCAATTGAGATAGTACTCTTTGTTTGTTAACTGTATGCACAAGAGAATTAGGATTTGCCTGTTCATAACGGTAAAGACAACTACTAACGACAAGTGTATGAGGATGATGCTGAAACACATCAAAGTTGAACATTTCATCTTCGATAAAAACCGGATAAAACTTAAGTTTGTTCTGTTGAAGAAAAGAACGCTTGATGATTTTCGCCCAAGTATATGTCAGCATCGCCTTATTATACAGTTCTGTTCCATCACCATCAAAAAGGAGCACTCCTTCAGGTTTCGCTTGAGAATCAACAACAGTCTTTCCCTTCGAATATATCCATCTTGAAATTTGGTGAAGCTCAGACAAATTACCTTTTATCGTCTTACCATCTGTTTCCATCAAGCAAGCATCAAAGTGAACCACGTCGGGAGAATCTTTCAAAAAATGTTCACATAGATAATGATAAGCCCCATCTATCAAGTAGTCATCACTATCCACAAACGCCACATACTCGCCACGCGCAACATCTATGCCTGCATTGCGAGCGCAACCAAGTCCTTGATTCTCTTGTGTAATGACATGAATAATGTTAGGATACCGTTCGGAATAGTCAGACAATATCTTTGAAGAACCATCGGGTGATCCATCATTCACACAAATCACCTCATATTCACCAGCCTCCAAACCTTGGCGCAATAGTGAATCCAAGCATCGAGGGAGAAAAGCCTCCACATTATAAACTGGTACAATGAAAGAAATTATCATGTTTTCGCTACTCTTTTTTTTGACACATATATTTGTGAAATTTCCACAACCAACTTCTCACGAGAGCAAACATATATTCTTTTTCAGATAATTTTTGCAACATAATAGCACTCTTTGTTTTCCAATTTGGACTAATATCATGAGGTGTTTGTTGCGGTAAATCTCGGAGTTTCTGAGAGTAACGTAGCCACTCTTTTCTTGTTAGTTGTATATATTTAGCTCTTTCAAAAAAATTTAATTTGTAAAGATTAATATTACGTCTTGCAGCATCGGAAAGTTCTGCTTCATCTCCCATTTCCTCAAGATATTTTTCCATGATGACAATATTATGGAAGAGCAACTGATCAAGCTGAGATAGTACTCGTTTTTTATCTGAAGTATGCTGAGCGGAGCTGGTATTTGCCTGCTCATAACGATAAAGACAACTATTGACTACTATTGTATGAGGATGATGCTGAAATACAACAAAATTGAATAATTCGTCCTGACCAATAACAGGCTCTGCTTTAAGGTTGTGTTGCAATATAAAAGAATGTTTAATGATCTTTGTCCAAGTGTACGATAGCATCATTTTATTATAATACACAGTCCCATCACCATCAAGAAGAAGTTTTCCTTCAGGCTTGGCTTGAGGGTCAACAAGTGTTTTACCATCAGTATATATCATTTTGCTATTCGGAGTAAACAGGGGAATATTCCCTATCAGCGTCTTTCCGTCTGTTTCCATCATGCATGCGTCAAAATGAACCACATCAGGAGAATCTTTCAGAAAATGTTCACATAAATAATGATATGCATCATCTATCAGGTAGTCATCGCTATCTACAAACGCCACATACTCGCCACGTGCAACATCTACACCCGTATTGCGAGCACACCCAAGTCCTTGATTTTCTTGAGTGATGACACGTATGATGTCAGGATATCGTTCTGCATAGTCTGACAAAACCTTTGCGGAATCGTCTGTCGATCCATCATTTACACAAACCACCTCATATTCACCCACCTCCAAACCTTGGCGCAACAATGAATCTAAACAACGAGGAAGATAAAACTCTACGTTATATATAGGAACAACTATAGATAATTGCATAACATTAGTACACTGAATAAAGCCGATTATTCGACCGTTTATAAAAAAAAACATTAGTTAATCACAATATCGCTCTTTGGCTTTTAGCACTCGGGAGATTATTTGTAACTTTACACTATAGACAAAGTATCAAGCAATATTCAAAAAGTTGTAAAAACAAACTTTGCTTTGAGGTGACCTCCAACATAGAAAAGGATAGTTCTATCAATTGTTAGTCAAGGTGCAAAAAGACAGCTCCATAAATCTTACAAGAGGCTACATATTATCCTGCGAGTGCCCATATAGATATACAAAAACCGTTTTCCACCTTGAGCAAACTCCTATAGTTAACGACCAAACTGGGGAGATAACCACTCAGAGGTCTAGATTAAATCAAGTTATTATCACTTTTACAAATGCATTACTTAATTAATTATACATTTAGTTGTCTAAAAATCAAAGAGTTGTGTCAACAAATAGTTAATAAAATTTGTCTAAGCACCTAATTTATAACAACTTAACAGAATCTTACCTCTGCTATGAAATGATTAAAAAAACAAAAGCCTTCGACAAATATACGGGCCTATGAAAGGAGACCATAATGGACTTGGATGCAAAGTTAATTAAAATTATCGAGAAAACATAGGGAGGGAGGAAAAATAATCAGTAGAGGACAATATAATATGTAAATCCATATTTTTATTCACTTACAATCTCAAAACTATTCCTATCCTTCATTTCGAACCCCTTGATCTTGGCATTGTTCAATTTCCCTTTGATTCGAGTGGATGGAGTATAGATGATGCGACGACGCGTGATGCATTCCGCAGTCATATCCTCCCGCCTTTCCTTAGCCTTGCAATCCACCGACATGCGGAATGTACCCAATATGCCAAAGTTCACACGATGCCCCTCCAACAAGAGTTCCTCCACTTGCTTTTCCAATGCAAAGAGCGATGCAGCAATCTGAGCTTCGCTGAGACCCGAGTCACTTGCCGCCATACTAATCAAATTCTCCCTGTCGATAAGAGTCTGATTATCAACATGCGCCACATACATTTCCCGATTCTGCATCACGCCCACGCGCTGCTTTCTTACGTTAACCTTCAAAGTTGCCATATACCTTATATTAAATATAGTTTTTAGTCCTACGCCACATTCTTAAGCCAATGCTTCATTTCCTGTAGCATTCAAATATACACATTTCTTCACTCTTTTCAATGCTAAGCAAGGCTTTTTTCACTATTTCACTAAGCTTTTCCAACTTTTCCATAAAGGTTTTCCAAAATTGCAAAACCCACATTACAAATGTGCCGAAAGTTCATTTAATATATCTCGAAAGTTCATAAAAGATTTTTTGAACGTTCGTTTCTAAAATTTTGAACGTTCATTTTTTTATTTTTGAACGTTCAGAAATTTTGCAATGAAAGTTCAAAAATATTACGCTGAACTTTCAAAGAAATTTAATTGAAAGTTCGACATATATTTAATAAAGGTTTGAAACAATTTTAATGAAGGTTCAAGAAAATTTTATCGAACCTTCATTAGATTACTGAATCCCCTAAAAAGAACTTGGAAAAGCGGCAAAAAGTAATTCAAGATTCCCATTTGCGAAGGAGGCAAGCGGCTATGAAGCAGGGCACAACAGCAATACCTGCCCAAAGTGCAAAGCCATAGGGCGTACCAAACCAAATGAACAAGAAATTCCAGAAGCCTCCCCCGATATGTTGAAAACCATGTGAAAAAACTTCATGGAGCAATAAGAAAAGTAAAGTTCCCAACAGAGCCAAACACAATGAAACAAACAAAAGGTGCAAAAAGCGAAAGAAAATGCTTTTCGTCTTGTACCATGTCAGACTGAGAAAAACCGTAAGAAAACTAACAACGATGAGCATGACATGCACACTGATTTCAATTCCAAGACTTTTGTAGTGTCCCCAAAAGCCAAAGACGAGGCTAAAAGCAATGAAGCACAATTCAGCAATCAATGCTATCAGAAGGGATTTTCTCAGTTTACCACTCACAATGATTATATTTTTAGGAAGTGTTATTACCAGTGCATATTTAGCTGTTAATCTGTATTTCGCCAAAATATTAATGAATAATTCAGCGCTGCAAAATATTGTAATTTGAGGATTGTACTTTTTATTTTATTGAGGCTCCATCTATGCTCAAAAGGAGAGAAGAAAGCACGAAAATAGATAAAATGTGTTAAATTCACAAAACTTTTTGTCGTGTTTACTTTACTTTTTGAAAAGAAATCCATACTTTTGCAGCGTCATGACAAATTTCCAAATGAATGTCAAACTATTTAAACACTGCGAATGTATGAAAACAAATTATTTATTTCCTGAAAAATGCAAGACAATCGGATGGATACTCATTTTGTTTGGACTTGTGACTGCCATTTTATCTAATGAAGATATGCTTCCTAATTTGGGTCCAACGAAAGCAATTTCACTGATTCCATCCGAAAAGACGTCTTTTGAGGAAGGGGAAAAGGTTGAAAAAACACTCTCTTTCATTACGCAGAACGATGATTGGACGGATGAGATTGCAAATGTTGCCATCATGGTGGGATTTATCCTTGTGTCGTTCACACGATTGAAGGAAGAAGATGAATATACCATCAATCTGCGCTTGAAAACTTTTAGTTGGGCAGTGAAAGTATATGGTATTCTCTTCATTTTGACGCAGCTGACAGTTTACGGAACTGGGTATCTTTTGCCATTACTCTATTTCCATTGGCTCATCTTTCCTCTCTTCATTGGCAAGTTCTACTATGAAATATGGAAATTCAGAAAGGAGGTGGTAAGCGATGAAGAATAACATTCGCGTGGAGCGTGCTATCGCACGTATGACTCAGCAACAATTAGCAGAGCAGGTTGGTGTGAGCCGACAAACTATCGTTGCCATCGAAGCGGGGAAATATGTTCCTTCCACAGTTCTCGCTCTCAAAATTGCTCACATCTTCGGACGCTCTTTCGATGATGTATTCCAACTCGAAGAGGAGGATTGGCAGAAAGAATGAAAAAGCCTCACCCCCGGCCCCTCTCCGAAGGGAGAGGGGAGTAGATAGATAGAATAATACAATTAAACTAATAGGATTAATGATGAAGAAGATTCTTATTGCAATGCTTTTCTTGATGGCATTTGGAGCCGTTGAAGCTCAGAAAATCAAGCAGATACAACCAAAGACTGAAGATATTCTTCAGATGTTGGAAATTGCAGGTTATAAGCTTTATGTGTGGGACTTGTCCTTCCTCGGAAACAAAGACTACGATGCCGTTTTCAGTGTGAGGGAATATGATAAGTTTGGCTATGTGAGTGATGGTTTCATGACTTACACCATGAATAATTT